>Ga0209363_1000443_pt1 | contig 15986 bp, 16 predicted proteins | sample WorMetexBAHAMAS3_FD_187385 | JGI IMG/M metagenome (GOLD analysis project Ga0209363, IMG submission 187385) | Marine gutless worms symbiont microbial communities from Max Planck institute for Marine Microbiology, Germany - Inanidrilus exumae... | ecosystem: Host-associated > Annelida > Digestive... | reverse complement strand
CCCCGCCACCCTTCGAGCCGAACGGAACCGGCACCACGGTCGTCCCGCCTACCGCGCCGCCGTCGGGCTACGACACCGTGGTGGTGGACGGCGACATTCCCTCGCTCGTTCCATATCTAACCCGCCCGGCGCCGGGCGCCGGTCCGGACTCCACATCGGCACCACCACCCCCGCCCCGGCAATTCGATGTGATCCGCGTGGGCATCCTGCTGCCCTTCAGCGGCCAGAACCGCGGGCTTGCCAATGCCATGCTCAACGCCGCCCAACTGGCCCTCTTCGACATCGCCGATGACCGGTTCGAGTTGCTGCCCTACGACACCGCGGGCACACCGGGCGGCGCGGCGGTGGCGGCGCGCTGTGCGATTGCCGATGGTGCGTCGCTGATTCTCGGCCCGCTGCTGGCATCGTCCGTCGAGGCCGTGGCGCCCACGGCCCGCGCTGCCAACGTGCCGATCATCAGCTTTTCCAGCAATCCCAACGTGGCCGGCGGCGGAGTCTACGTGATGGGATTCACCCCCGGCGCCGATGTCGCGCGCGTGGTGTCGTTCGCCCGCGCGCGGGGCATCGACCGGTTTGCCGCCGTCGCCCCGGACAATCTGTATGGCGGAATGATCGTCGGCGCCTTGCAGCAGGCTGCGGTCCGCCAAGGTGCCATGGTGACGGATGTGGCGTTGTACGACCCGGTGGCCCCGGACTATGACGCGGTGGTGCGCCGGCTGGCAGAGGGCGGCGCTCGAGTCGCGCCGGTTCCTACGCAACCGCTTGGCGAAGAACCCGGGGTCTTTCAAGCGATCCCGCCGGAGCCGGCGGTCATCGACTCGGGCTCCGATGCCGGTTCCGATCCGGATGACGATTCCGAAGAAACCGTGGTCCACGCTTTCCAGGCACTGCTCGTCGTTGCCGGCGGGGCGCGTTTGCAGGCGATTGCCGCACACCTCCCGTTCTACGATATCGATCCGGCGGAGATCAGGATGTTGGGTACCGGCCAGTGGGACGAACCGGGGATCGGTCGTGAGCCCGGCCTGGTCGGCGGCTGGTTCGCGGCCCCGTTGCCTGCCGACCGCGCCGAATTCGAAACCCGCTACACCCGCATCTATGGATCGTCGGCGCCGCGGTTGGCCACCCTGGCCTATGACGCCGCCGCATTGGCCGCGCTGCTCGCTGTCAGCGAAGAAGCCGATCCCTATCGTGTGGAGGTCCTTCAAGCGCCAAGCGGTTTCGCCGGCCGCGACGGCATCTTCCGCTTTGATTCCGACGGGCTGATCGAACGCGGGCTGGCCATCCTGCAGGTGGAACCGGACGGGTTTCGGATCGTCAGCGAGGCGGCGCGCACCTTCGAAGCCTATTAACCCGGCCTTCTTATTGGCGTCGGGGTTCACGCCAACAGTCTGGCGAGTACGGCGTCGAGGCATTGGCGACCGGCCGGGGTCGCCCGCAGGCCCTGGGCATCCCGCTCGATAAGGCCGCCCTCGGCCAGCCAATCCAGGGTCTCTCTGTCGACCGCCTTGTCCGGCTCGATCCCGGCCTGGGCGCGGAACGCCATCCGATCGATGCCGTCCGTGAGCCGCAGGCCCATCATCACCAACTCCTGCCGCCGCTCCACGGGGCTGAGCACGACGCGCTCCGCGGTGCCATGGCCGTGCGCCTCGACCGCCGCCAGCCAGGCCTCGGGCGAGCGCTGCTGATAGGTCGCCAGGGTGCCCTGGGCGGCGATCAATCGTCCATGGGCACCGGGCCCAACGCCCACGTAGGCGCCGCCCCGCCAGATGGCGACGTTGTGGCGGCACGCTTCGCCCGCTCGTGCGTGGTTGGAGACCTCGTAGGCCGGCATCCCAGCACCCTCCAGCACCTCCTGGGTGGCCTCGAACATGGCTGCCGCCGTTTCCTCGTCCGCCGGGCGGATGCCTTGGCTGTGAAACGACGTGCCGGGCTCGATGATCAGTTGATAGGCCGACAGGTGATCGCCGGCGATATCCAACGCGGCGTCGAGCTCTTGCCGCCAGGCCGCCACGTCCTGTCGCGGCCGACCATAGATCAGGTCGAACGACATCCGCGGGAACACCGCCGCCGCTGCAGCCACCGCGTGCCGTGCCTCCGCCGCCGTATGGGTGCGACCAAGGGCAGCCAAGGCATTGTCGTCCAGCGCCTGCACGCCGAGGGAAAGCCGGTTGACGCCGGCCGCGCGATAGGCGGCGAACCGGTCGGCTTCGCTGGATGTGGGGTTGGCTTCCAGGGTGATCTCGGCATCGGCCGCCAGATTCCACGCGCCGGCGACCGCGTCGATCACAGCCGCCACCGTCGCCGGTGCCATCAGCGACGGCGTACCCCCGCCGAAGGCCACCGAGGACACCACGGCGCCGGCGGTTTCCTTGGCGAAATGGCCGATTTCGCGCACCAGCGCCGACCGCCATCGGTGCTCGTCGATGGCGTCGCGCACATGGCTGTTGAAATCACAGTAGGGGCACTTTGAGCGGCAAAACGGCCAGCGGACGTAGACCGCGAGCGCGGGATCGGCCAACCCGCCCATGGCTCAGCCGGTGAAACGGGCGGCCACCAGTTTGCCGAAGGCGTCGGCGCGGTGGCTGATCCGGTGCTTTTCGGCCGGATCCATCTCGCCGAAGGTGATCGTCTGCCCTTCGGCGACGAACATGGGGTCGTAACCGAAACCGCGATCGCCTCGTGGCGGCCAAACCAGCCGGCCGTGCACCGTTCCTTCAAAGGTTTCGACATGCCCGTCCGGCCAGCACAGGGCCAGGGCGCAGACGAAATGGGCCCGCCGATCGTCGGCGCCGTCAAGCGCCTCCTCGACCCGCCGCATGGCCAAACCGAAGTCGCGCTCCGGACCGCCCCAGCGGGCCGAATGAATCCCCGGTTCGCCGCCCAACGCCGGAACCACCAGCCCCGAATCGTCGGCCAGCGCCGGCAGTCCGGCGCCGCTCGCCGCGGCCTCGGCCTTGATCAGCGCGTTGGCCAGAAACGTGTCACCGGTTTCCTCCGACTCCGGCAAACCCAGTCCACCCGCCGGGGAAACATCGACCCCGAATGGCCGCAGCAGGTCGGCGATCTCTCTGACCTTACCGGGGTTATGGCTGGCAATGACCAGCCGGTTGCCGGCGAAGCGGCGGCTCATCCGACGCCCAGGGCGCGGCGCTGTTCGGTGATCAGTTGGCCGACGCCCTTCTGAGCCAGCGCCAGCAGGTCGAGGAACTGTGCTTCCGTAAACGGACGTTCCTCGGCGGTGCCCTGGACTTCGACGATCCCGCCTCGCCCCGTCAGCACGAAGTTGGCATCCGCTTCGGCGGCGCTGTCCTCGGCGTAGTCCAGGTCCAAAACCGGATTGTCCTTGTAGAGGCCGCACGACACGGCGGCCACCTGGTCGGTCAATGGACTGGCTTCCAGAAGGCCCAGATCCACCAGGCGGCGAAAGGCGAGGTGCAACGCCACGTATGCACCGGTGATGGCCGCAGTGCGCGTGCCGCCGTCGGCCTGCAGCACGTCGCAGTCGATGCGCACCTGCATCTCCTTCATCGCCGACAGATCCGTGACCGCCCGCAGGCTGCGGCCGATCAGCCGCTGGATCTCCTGGGTACGACCGCTTTGGTGTCCGCGGGTGGCTTCGCGGGCCGTGCGCTCGGTGGTGGCGCGGGGCAGCATCCCGTACTCGGCGGTGACCCAGCCGCGCCCCGACTCCTTCAGCCACATGGGTACGCGTTGTTCCACCGTCGCCGTGCACAGCACGTGGGTATCGCCGAAGCGGACCAGACACGACCCCTCGGCATGCTTGCTGGCTCCCACCTCCAGCGAGACGGGGCGAAGTTGATCTGCGGCGCGACCGGAAGGTCTCATACCATGTTCGACCGGCTGGATAGGGCCGCCGAAGCTAACGCAGACGCATAACCGCGTAAAGGCGGCCGCGTTGACGATGCCCGACCTCGCGACTAAATTCTCGCTGCGTCAAGGCATTGCAGAGGTGCGATCGCGTTGGGTTCCGGACAGACGCGTTCTGCCCGATCTTGACGCGGTCTGGACCGCGAGTGGCGGCCGACGAGGGCGCGACGGCGGGCCAGGATGCCGCTGAGGCCACCGCAGATCACATACCATGACCATATCCGAGCTCAACGATCGGTCGCGGGAAGTGTTTCGGCAGATCGTCGACGCATATCTGGAGACCGGCGAACCCATCGGCTCCCGAACGTTGGCCCGATTGCTGCCGGTGACCCTGTCGCCGGCGACCATCCGCAACGTGATGGCGGACCTGGAGGATGCGGGGCTCCTGTTTGCGCCGCATACGTCCGCCGGACGGTTGCCGACGGAGAACGGCCTCAGGCTGTTCGTCGATGGGTTGCCGGAAGTGGGCAACCTCACCGACAACGAACGGCGGGCGATCGACGAACAGTGCGCCGGCACAGGCCTCAGCATCCAGGGGTTGTTGGACAATGTGACGTCGGCGCTCTCCGGCCTGTCCGGCTGTGCCGGCATGGTGATGGTGCCGAAATCCGACAGTACGCTGCGACACATCGAGCTGGTCAATCTGAGTGCCGGCCGTGCCCTGGTGGTGATGGTCACCGAAGCCGGCGCGGTAGAGAACCGCATCGTCGAGTTACCCGCCGGCATCCAGCCTTCGGCGTTGGTGGAGGCGTCCAACTATCTCAGCGCCCGGTTGGTGGGACGCACGATCAGCGAGGCGCGGGCGGAAATCCTCGAGGAGCTCGCGGCGCATCGGGCGGAGCTGGACGAACTGACCTCGCGGGTCGTGGAATTGGGGCTCGCCACCTGGGTCGGGAGCGAGGACGACGGGGCCCTGATCGTCCGCGGCCAGGCCAAATTGCTGGAAGACGTCCAGGCGGTAACCGATCTGGAACATATCCGCTCGCTGTTCGGTGCCTTGGAAACCAAGGACATGGTGCTGCGGATGCTGTCGGTGGTGGATTCGGCCGATGGTGTGCAGATCTTCATCGGGGCCGACAACAACCTATTCAATCTGGCCGGCTGTTCGATGATCGTCAGTTCTTATCGTGATCCCCGCCAACGGGTTGTCGGCGCCATCGGGGTCATCGGCCCGACCCGGATGAACTACGCACGGATCATTCCGATGGTCGACTACACGGCAAAACTCATGGGGCGTCTGATTGGCTAACCGCAGGCCGTAGATCGGCCGACGGACTTAACGGACGGCTCCTGTAACGGAAGGACGTAAACATGCCGGAAACTGGACGCGACGACGACAAAGTCACGCCGCTGCGCCCCGAGGAATTCGCACCACCGGCGGAGAGCGAGGAAGCGGCGCCTCCCGCCGCAGCCGACGACGGCAGCCAGCCGCAGGAGGACTTCGACGCCCTCGCCGGCGAGGACGCCCAGACCATCGACACCGAGCCGCCGGGGCCCGATCCGCTGACCGAGGCCATGGCGGAGATCGGGCGTTTGAAGGACCTGTACGTACGCGCCGCCGCGGAGGTGGAGAACCAGCGCCGTCGCGCCGCCCGCGATGTGGCGGACGCCGGCAAGTACGCGGTGACCGGCTTCGCCCGCGACCTGTTGGGCGTCGCCGACAATCTGCGGCGAGCCCTGGACTCTGTGGACCCGGCGACGCGCGCCGCTGACCCTGCGCTCGAGGCGCTGGTAACGGGTGTGGAGATGACCGAGCGTGAGCTTCTGGCCGCGTTCCAGCGCAACGGAATCATCCCCATCATTGCCGAGGGGCGCCGATTCGATCCGCATGTGCATGAGGCGATGTTCGAGGTGCCGGACGAGAGCGTGCCGAACGGCACCGTCGTCAATGTGGTGGAACCGGGCTACATGATCCACGACCGGCCGCTACGCCCGGCACGGGTCGGCGTATCGAAGGGCGGTCCGAAGGCCGAACCTTCGGCCAACGAGGCCGACGAATCGTCGGGCACGGGCGGTCCGTCGATGAAAGGTCAGGCGGCCTACGAGAAACAGGTGGATGCCCTGGGCAGCGCCGGCTCACAAGTCGACCAAGAGACCTGACGACCTATGCGTTGAGGAACGCCGCCGAGGTATCGTGCGAACGAAAGCGGCGTTTGGCGACCGCCATGCTGCTCACCGCGTAGCAGTAGGTACAGCCGTGCGGGCAGGTGTCGTAAGCGCCGATATCTTTTGACGACCAGCAGCCGCAGCCTCGTCGGTGGGCGCGTCGCGCAGCGGGCATCGGCCGGCCGGCCACGTCGGCCAGCCGCTCGGCATCGATGCAGCGGGCGTCGTCGACGGTCTCTATCAGGTACTCCCGTTGCCCGCACAGGCTGAAGCGCAGGCCGGCGTCCTCGGCGATGGCCGCGAGGTCGGCCAGCAGGGCGCGCTTTTCCTCGTCCGCGGGGTCGGTCCACTCGAAGCCGTGCTGCTGCGCCGCGGTGTTTAGGTTGCGCGCCGTCTTGCGGTAGATCTGCGCCAGCGAGACGACCACCTCGTCAGTGGCGCCGGCGATCGCGTCGGCCAAGGTGGCGAAGGTGCGCCGGTGCCAGGCCGGCGGCGTCAGAGTCGACACCACGATGGGGTCGTAGCGCCACACGACGGCCCGCGGGCCGTAGTCGGCGGCCAGTCGGCGAACCTGGGCGGCGGCGGCATCCACACCGATGGTCGCTGCGTCCAATGGGCGCGGATAGCCGGTGATGGTGTACTGCACGATGAACGGCCGGCACTCGTCGGCCAGCCGCCGCAACACCGGGTCGAACGGTGCCGCATTGCGCGTCCAGAAGACGAACCCGGCCACCGAGCCGGCATCAAGTGGTACGTGTTGCGCGGGACCCCCATAGGGATTCGCCACCATGGCGAAACCGGCATCCAAACGACCCTCGAACCACGGTCCATAGAATGCCGGGATGTCCGTCTTGTAGCTGGCCGAAACGATGATCGGCGAAGGCGATTGGTCGTCCATGGGCAATCCATTCGATACCGGTCCGGCGTTCGGCCGCATGCCCGGTCAACCATGCCGCCGGCCCCGGTTGCGCCACCCCGAACCGCCGCATATATAACGGCGTGGCTTAAACCCTGACTCGATGAGTTTTCTTAACCTGGGGGATTCGCGTGGTGCCGCCCAAGGGCCGCGGGATTCCGCCACAGAAGAGGTGTCCTGATGAGCAAGGTGATCGGTGTCGATCTTGGAACGACCAACTCCTGTATTGCGATCATGGAGGGGTCGGACGCCAAGGTTGTCGAAAACGCGGAAGGTGCTCGCACCACGCCGTCGATGGTCGCGATAACTGAATCCGGCGAGCGGCTGGTGGGCCAGCCGGCAAAGCGCCAGGCAGTCACCAATCCCGAGAACACGATTTTCGCGATCAAGCGGCTCATCGGCCGTCGCTATGAGGACCCGCTGACCGAGAAGGACAAGGGCCTAGTGCCCTACCAGATCGTCCGCGCCGACAACGGCGACGCCTGGGTTGAGGCACAGGGCAAGGCGTATAGCCCGAGCCAGATCAGCGCCTTCATTCTTCAAAAGATGAAGGAAACGGCAGAAAGCTACCTTGGCGAACCGGTCACCCAGGCCGTGATCACCGTTCCCGCCTACTTCAATGACTCGCAGCGTCAGGCCACCAAGGACGCCGGCAAGATCGCCGGCCTGGAGGTCCTGCGGATCATCAACGAGCCGACGGCCGCGGCGCTCGCCTACGGGCTGGAGAAGAAGCAAGGCGGCACGGTCGCCGTCTACGACCTCGGCGGCGGCACGTTCGACGTGTCGATCTTGGAGATCGGCGAAGGCGTGTTCGAGGTGAAGTCAACCAACGGCGACACCTTCCTGGGCGGCGAGGATTTCGACAAGCGGATCATCGACTACCTGGCCGACGAGTTCAAAAAGGAACAGGGCATCGACCTCAGGCAGGACAAGCTGGCGCTGCAACGGCTGAAGGAGGCCGCCGAGAAGGCCAAGATCGAGCTGTCCAGCACCATGCAGACCGAGGTCAACCTGCCGTTCATCACCGCCGACCAGTCGGGACCGAAGCACCTCAACATCAAGCTGACCCGGGCCAAGCTCGAGGCGCTGGTGGAGGAGTTGGTGGAGCGGACCGTTGGCCCATGCCGCCAGGCGCTGAAGGATGCCGGTCTCTCGGCCGGCGAGATCGACGAAGTTATTCTCGTAGGCGGTATGACCCGCATGCCGAAGGTGATGGAGACCGTGAAGCGGTTCTTCGGCCGGGAGCCCCACAAGGGCGTCAACCCGGACGAAGTGGTGTCCATCGGTGCGGCGATCCAGGGCGGCGTGCTGAAGGGCGAGGTGAAGGATGTCCTGCTGCTGGACGTGACGCCGCTGTCGCTGGGTATCGAGACCCTGGGCGGCGTGTTCACCCGGCTCATCGATCGCAACACCACGATCCCGACGCGCAAGAGCCAGGTGTTCTCCACCGCCGAGGACAATCAGACCGCGGTGACCATTCGCGTGTTCCAGGGCGAGCGCGAAATGGCGGCCGACAACAAGCTGCTGGGCCAGTTCGACCTGGTGGGCATTCCGCCGGCGCCACGTGGCATGCCGCAGGTGGAGGTGACCTTCGACATCGACGCCAACGGCATCGTCAACGTGTCGGCGAAGGACAAGGCCACCGGCAAGGAACAGCAGATCCGCATCCAGGCGTCCGGCGGATTGAGCGATTCCGATATCGACCGCATGGTCCATGATGCCGAGGCTCACGCCGAAGAGGACAAGCGGCGCAAGGAGAAGGTGGAGGCGCACAACCACGCCGATGCGATGATCCATGCCACCGAGAAGTCGTTGAAGGAATATGGCGACAAGGTCCCGGCCGCCGACAAGGAGGCCATCGAGGCGGCGATCACCGACCTGCGCTCGGTCATGGACGGCGACGACCTGGAGGCCATCAAGGCCAAGACCGATGAACTTGGACAGGTGTCCATGAAGCTCGGCGAGGCCATGTACCGGGCCAGCCAGGCGGAGGGTCAGGCCGAACCGACCGGCGGCGGCGACGCGCCGGGTGGTGATGCCGGATCGGGCGGAACCGACGACACCGTGGTGGACGCCGACTTCGAAGAGGTGGGTCCCGAGAAGGACAAGAAAGTCGGGTGACCGGCCCGTCGTATCGGGGCCCGGACATGACGGCTGAGATGGGGACGATGGCGGACGCACGATTCAGGTGCGTCCGCCTCTTTTGTGCGGCGAACGGCTGATGTCCAAAGACGACTACTACAGCACGCTGGGCGTCGATCGGGGGGCCAGCGCCGAGGAGCTCAAGAAGGCTTATCGCAAGCTTGCGATGCAGTACCATCCGGACCGCAATCCGGACGACGCCAATGCCGAGCGGCGGTTCAAGGAAGTCAACGAAGCCTATGAGGTTCTGAAGGACGATCAGAAGCGCGCCGCCTACGATCGCTTCGGTCACGCGGCGTTCGAGCAAGGCGGCCGCGGTGATGGCGGCTTCGGACCGGGTTTCGGCGGCGGCTTTTCCGGTTTCGCCGACATCTTCGAGGACATGTTCGGCGAATTCGTCGGTGGTGGTGGCCGCCGTGGCGGCCGCTCGAGTGGCCGCGGCGCCGACCTGCGATACAATCTTGAGGTCACGCTCGAGGACGCCTTCGAAGGCAAGAAGGCGACCATCCGGGTGCCGACGTCGGTGGCCTGCGAAGAGTGCAACGGCAGCGGCGCGGCCGGCGGCGCGGCGCCGGTCACCTGCAGTACCTGCCGTGGCGCCGGGCGAATCCGCACCCAGTCCGGCTTTTTCACCGTCGAGCGCACCTGCCCTGCCTGCGGCGGCTCCGGCCAGGTGATCAAGGACCCCTGCCGCTCGTGCTCAGGCACCGGCCGCTCGCGCAAGGAGCGGACATTGCAGATCACCGTGCCGGCGGGCGTCGAGGACGGCACCCGAATCCGCCTCGCCGGTGAGGGCGAGGCTGGCCTGCGGGGCGCGCCACCGGGCGACCTGTACATCTTCGTCACCGTGGCGCCACATCGGCTGTTCCACCGCGACGGCGCCAACATCTACTGCCGGGTGCCGATCCCGATGACCACCGCGGCCCTGGGCGGCAACGTCGAGGTGCCCGCCGTGGACGGCTCCCGCGCCCGCATCACCATTCCCGCCGGCTGTCAGACGGGCCGGCAGTTCCGCATGCGCGACAAGGGCATGAGCGTTCTGCGTTCGCCGGCGCGCGGCGACATGTTCGTTGAGGCCATGGTGGAAACGCCGGTCAACCTGACTGCGGACCAGGAACGGCTGTTGCGCGAGTTCGAGGCCGCCGGCACCCACGCCAAGCACAGCCCCGAGTCCCACGGTTTCTTCGCCAAGGTAAAGGAGCTGTGGGAGGACCTGCGGGAATGATGGTCGAAACCAAGCGGAGGCCGGCGGGATGAAGATCGGGATCGTCGGCTGCGCCGGCCGCATGGGCCGCAACTTGGTCCGCGCGGTATTGGCGGCCGAGGGTGTGGCGCTGGCCGGCGGCACCGAGACCGCCGGGAACCCCGCCATCGACGAGGACGTGGCCGTGCTGGTCGGCGAACCGGCGTGCGGGCTCACCGTAGGCAACGATCCGGCGGCGCTGCTCGACGCTGGGGACGTGGTCATCGATTTCACCGTCCCGGCGGCGGTCATCGGCCATGCAAGCTTGGCAGCGAGGCACGGTTGCGCCTTGGTGGTTGGGACCACCGGCCTCGCCAGCGAACAGCAGGAGGCCCTGGCCGCAGCGGGCGAGGTGGTTCCGGTGGTCCAGGCCGCCAACATGAGCGTCGGCGTCAATCTGCTGCTAGGTCTGACTCGCCAGGTGGCGGCGATCCTCGGCGACGACTACGACATCGAGATCGTCGAGATGCATCATCGTCACAAGGTGGACGCGCCCTCGGGAACGGCGCTGGCACTGGGCCATGCCGCAGCCGCCGGCCGTGGCATCGCGCTGGACGCCGTATCGCAGCGGGTGCGCGACGGCCACGTGGGTAGCCGGCGGCGCGGCGAGATCGGCTTTGCCACCCTGCGTGGCGGCGACGTGGTGGGTGATCACACGGTGGTCTTCGCGGGCGACGGCGAGCGTATCGAGATTGGCCACCGGGCTTCGTCGCGGGAGGTGTTCGCCCGCGGCGCGGTGCGCGCTGCCCAGTGGACCGCCGGCCGTCCGCCCGGCCTCTACTCCATGCGCAACGTGCTGGGGCTGGAGTAGCCGAAGCCGCTCGCCATGTCCGGCGATCGCGTCAGCCGCGACAGTTCACGCCGTAACGCTCGGGCCAGCGCCAACCGCTCCTCTGGCAACAGGAAACTCCCGATCACCAGCGACTTGCCGTGGGAGCGCAGTTCCAGTGGCGTCCGCCGGCTGGGCGGTTCGTCCAGATTCACCTGCAACCAATAGGGCACGAAAGACACGGCGGTCTGCTTGCCCCAGTGGTCGATCCGCCGCACCGTGAGCGCCGTGCGGGTCAGGTTGATGGCCTCCATGGCGTTGCCGGCTTTCAGGTTCATCCATAGCGCGCCGGACAGCAGCACCACTTCCAGCCCTAGGAACGGCAGGACCGGCCATGCACCGGCGATGACGAACACGCCGCCGACCACCAGCCAGATGAACGCGACCATCCCCGATACCAGTCGCACCGTGCCCACGCCGGAGCTGCGGTGCGGGCGCAGCACGGCGCTGTAGACCACGGGGAGGTCCGCGGATCCATCCGTCAGTCCGACGTTCGCCTGTGGTTCTTGAGAACGCATCGCAAACGCGAGTCTAACCCTCTCTATCGGCGTGGCCAAGGGGCGGCGATTCCAAACCACGGCAGGTGCCGCTATCGTGCCTCGCAATAGGAGGTTAGGCGTGCAACATGGCAGGGGGGGGAACCGTTGGCAAAAAAACGCGACGTGGACGAGATGTTCCGTCGGCTTGCCGAGGTCAATCCTAAACCGGTCAGCGAGCTCGATTACGTCGATCCCTACACGCTCCTCGTCGCGGTCGTCCTGTCGGCGCAGGCCACCGACGTGGGCGTCAACAAGGCCACGGCCACCCTGTTTCCCGTCGCCTCGACGCCCGAAGCTATGCTGAAGCTGGGCGAGGAGGAACTGAAGCGGCACATCAAGACGATCGGCCTGTTCAACTCCAAGGCCAAGAACATCATCGCGTTGAGCCGCATGCTGATGGAGCATCACGGCGGCCAGGTGCCCCGCGACCGCGAGGCTCTCGAGGCTCTTCCGGGCGTCGGCCGCAAGACCGCCAACATTATTCTCAACGTTGCCTTCGGTGTGCCGACCATCGCCGTTGACACCCACGTGTTCCGCGTCGCCAATCGGACCGGACTGGCGCCGGGTCGCACGCCCATCGAGGTGGAACGCGGGCTGGAGGCGGTGGTTCCCGACCGCTGGCGCCGCCACGCCCATCATTGGCTAATCCTGCACGGCCGCTACGTGTGCAAGGCACGGCGGCCTGCCTGCCCCGACTGCGTGATCCGTGACCTGTGTGGCTACGCGGAGAAAACCGTTTCTTAGGCCGTGGGGACCTGGCGGGTTTCGAACACTTGGCGAAGGCATTCGGTGGTGGACACCGTCTGCTGCTCGCGGCCCCGTGCCTCCACATGGGTCACGGCGAAGTCGCCGCCGCCGTCCGGACGGTAGAGAAACAGATCGAGGACACAGCTTTCCCGCCGATAGCTGAGGATAGTGGCCGGCTCGTCGACGCGACTGAAATCGGGCTGTCCGAGCAGCGAGACGACGGCTGCACCGTCCAGGCCCGCCAGCGATTTCACGTCGGGTGGCGGTGTCGATTCGGCCTCCGGCGGCAACGCCGCCACTTCCGTTTCTTCCGCTGCGTCCGCTGCCACCGGGGGTCCGTCCACGGGATCGGCGGCCGAGCCGCTCACCTGAGGCCGGACATGGTTACAACCGGTGACCGCGGCCAGCACCGCCGCCGAGAGGACGGCGGCAAGCCGGCCGCGTGCCCGCAGGCTCACCGGCGTTCCGTGGCCGTCTGCTTCTCCGCCGCCGCAACCTGCTGTGGCTCGGCGGTGGCCACCGGGGCGCCCACGTCGTCGCCGGTCTCACGCAGTTGCAGCCGAGGCTGATCCTGCCGGCGGGTTCCTTCGGACTCCAAGGCCTCGGTCTCGCCGCTGATCTGGCCGCCGGCTTCGATAATGATGCGGCAATACCGGATCTTGCCGCTGATGCGGCCGGTGGCGCGGATGGTCAGCGTATCGAGGGCGGTCAATTCGCCGACGAACCAGCCGGAGATGTCGGCCTCGTTGACCGAGGCGGCGCCCGTAAAGACCCCTGATTCGGCGATCTCGATCTGGCGGGCGTCGGTCAGCGACACCTCCACCTCGCCTTCCACCACCAACCGGTCGCAGGAGGTGATTTCGCCCTTCAGGTGGATTTCCCGGCCGACGATCAGCTTCTTGCTTTCGGTGGCGCTGGTCTGGGTCCGTTCGGCGGCCTTGGGCGGCCCCGGAATGTCCACGGCCTTGCGCGGGATTTCCGGCCGCGGCGAGCGGCCGGGCATGGGCCGGCTAACCGCGCCCGCCGGGGAGCCCGGCGTCGGCTTCGCCGCCGGCACGTCGGAGTCCTCGTGGCGCGAATCGATGGCGCCGTGGATGCCGCCCAGGGGTTCCTTCTTTCGTCCGAACATGGCCCATGAAATCCCTTCCCTCAATTCACCGTGCGGGCGCCGCTGCGGCGCCGCTGTGGTTTGTGCGTTCCTTGACTATCCAGGGGTGCCGCGCTGCGCCGAGGTGACAGCCTCGGCGCGGTTCCGCCAACCTTCGACGAGATGGACCGTGGCGGCCGTGGCAAGGACCGGCGCGACCAGATTCACAAAAGGCACCGTCAACAGCACCGCAAACCCGATTCCGGCAAGAATCATCGCCCCGCGATGATCGGCCCAGACCCGCTTCGCCGCCGCGGCGTCCAGGCGCCTGAGCGCCACCAGCTCGAAGTATTCCCGGCCCAGAAGATAGCCATTCACCCCATAGAAGACAAAAGGGAAAACCGGCGGAATTATGATCACCAGCAGCACCAGGAGGTTGAGCACCAGCAGCGCCACCAGAAAGCGCAGCGAAACACCGACAATCTCGAGGATCGGCGGATCACGCGCCGGCGGCAGGTGCGGGTAGTGGCGCCGTTCCACGGCGTTGGCGACCCGATCCAGCAGCAGCCCGATTCCCGCGCTGACCACCGCTGGAAACAGCAGCCATGTCACCACCAGCGTCGCCAGACCGCCGAGGAAATCGATGGCCGCATCAAGCCACGGGTTGGCGAACAAGGCCGTGCTGGTGAGCAGCCAGGCGACGATGCCCCACAGGGCGATGAACACCGCCAGTGCCATGCCCACCGCCAACCACAGGACCCGCCGCGTCGCGGGGTCGGAAAGCTGTTCGATTCCCTTGAGGATCGCTCGAATCATTGGTCTTCGGGATGTCCGTTGTTGATCCGCGGCCGAATCGCTGCGGTGGGTTCCAACACTGCCAGCCGCGTTCGCCGGGGGCAAGTACGCCCGCCTTGTTCGTAATCAGGCGGTCGATATACTCCCCTCCCGGTTGAAACGGGTTGAGGGCGGCCATCATGCCGGACTCCCGCCACGACGTGATCGGCATCGGCAACGCCATCGTCGATGTCCTAGCTCATGCCGACGACGCGTTCCTTGAGACACACGACCTGTCCAAGGGCACCATGACGCTGATCGACGCCGACGCCGCCACGCGCCTGTACGACCTTATGGGGCCGGGCGTCGAGATCTCCGGCGGCTCGGCGGCCAACACCACCGCCGCGCTGGCCTCGCTGGGCGGTTCCGGCGCCTTCGTCGGCAAGGTGCGCGGCGACCAGTTGGGGGAGATCTTCGGCCACGACATTCGCGCCCTCGGCATCGCCTTCGAGACGCCCCCGGCGGCCGACGGCCCGGCCACCGGCCGCTGTCTCATCCTGGTCACGCCCGATGCTCAGCGCACCATGCAGACATTCCTCGGCGCCAGCGCCGAACTGGGGCCGGAGGACATCGACGAAGCGGCCATCGCTGCGGCGCAGATCACCTATCTGGAAGGCTATCTGTGGGATCCGCCGCGGGCCAAGGAAGCCTTCGTCAAGGCCGCCCGCGCTGCTCACGAGGCCGATCGCCTCGTGGCGCTCAGCCTGTCCGACCCGTTCTGCGTCGACCGCCACCGCGCCGACTTCGTCGACCTGGTGAACAACCACGTGGACATCCTGTTCGCCAACGAGGACGAAGTGGTGTCGCTGTACCAGGAGCATTCCTTCGACGCCGCCCTGCAAAGGGTCCGTGGCCATTGCTGGGTGGCGGCGCTGACCCGTTCCGAAAAGGGCTCGGTGATCGTCGCCGGCGACGAGGTGCACGTGCTCGATGCCGAGCCGGCCACGGAGATCGTGGATAGCACCGGCGCCGGCGATGCCTACGCTGCCGGATTCCTCTACGGCATCACCCATTGCTATGAACTGGCGGATTGTGGCCGGCTGGGCGGCATCGCCGCGGCCGAGGTAATCAGCCACGTGGGCGCACGGCCAGAGACGTCGCTGGCCGATCTGGCCCGAGAGCGCCTAGCCGAGGCCTATCGGGGCTGAGCATCTCCTTCTCGGAAACCGGCGTTCGCGCCGAACAGAACGGCATCCGCGGCTGGCTGGCGGCGGTTCGCATCTACCGCGAACCGCGGGTGGCGGCGATGCTGCTGCTCGGTTTCGCCTCCGGTGCGCCGTTCGGTGTCCTCGCCGAGCCGCTCACCGCGTGGTTGGCCGAATCGGGAACTACCAAGACCGCCATCGGCCTGTTCGCCCTGGTCAGCCTGCCGTATTCGGCCAAGGTGCTTTGGGCGCCGGTCATCAACCGCGCTCCCATCCCCCTGCTCACCAAACGGTTCGGCCGGCGGCGCGGCTGGGTGCTGTTGACCCAGGCGGCGCTGATTCTGGCGCTGGTGGGCCTCGGCCAAACCGATCCCCGCGCCGATCTAGAGCGGGTTCAAGGAACACGGAATCGGTGGGAAGGGGATTCCCAAAGGGCGTGACACATGATTCTGTATCCCGAGGCGGTTTGGGAGGCAGATATGGCACGTGCGTATGGTTTGGACCTTCGAC
>Ga0209363_1000442_pt1 | contig 15987 bp, 9 predicted proteins | sample WorMetexBAHAMAS3_FD_187385 | JGI IMG/M metagenome (GOLD analysis project Ga0209363, IMG submission 187385) | Marine gutless worms symbiont microbial communities from Max Planck institute for Marine Microbiology, Germany - Inanidrilus exumae... | ecosystem: Host-associated > Annelida > Digestive... | reverse complement strand
GGCTTCACCGCTACGAGAAACTCACATGCCATATGGTATCAAACGGTGTTACCTGCCACCCGGCAGAGGCAAGAATCCCGCCTTTGTCACCAGCCGAAGCAGCTGTTCGATTTAGCGACCCCGGAGGGATGCAAGGCTGAGTTGATCTGTGTTACATTAAAGCGGACCGGCTGGGAATTGAACCCGCGACATGCCAGTCGCAAGTCCAACGCCCGACCGCAGCTCCACCACACAACACAGCCATATTTGTACGAAAATTGTACCCTATACTGCCACTGAGACGAACTGCTATCATGTGCTGTGCTGTATAATTTGTGTTAAAGCTGTGGACACAACAGTACTATGTTACCACTCGCTAAAAGTTTACCACGAGAGTCTTACGACAGCTAGCAAATCGCAGACAAATCGTAATAAAATCGTAGCTCTTCAGCGAACCGTATCGAGCGTATGAGGACGACAATTAGCCTACTTTAGCTCAGCATTCCCAACATAGCTACATTAATTCATGGATTCGACGCCAGGCTGGCTAACCAGCCATTTTTAGTTTGACTTTCGGGCACTCTGGCGCTCAGGATTTTGCGCCAGAGTGCCACTTACAACATAACAATATCAATAATATCAAAAACTAAAAATGGTCGATTAGCCAGCCTGGCGCTGAATCCCTTAGTCACTGTCCCCGTTGCGAAATTGAACTTTGGACAAAATGGGTTAATGGGTTAAACTAAGAGCGGTGAGAGCCAGGTCTGCGGTGAGTCGGCCTTGCAACGGAGCACGGACGCGACGTGCGATCCTGCTTTGAGACGGAGCGCCGTCTTGCGAATGAATGAGACATCACGCACACGCAGGAGCCACCGAAAGGCGATGTGGGCAGATAACAACGACAACAAGACACAGCACACAATATGCAACGATACGGGCCTAGAATATCAATACAGTCACGTATAAATCATGCATAAGCTTCGTCACGTACGCGTACGTGGTCTGATTCACGCTAAGTAAGTAAGTAAGTAAGTGTCGTGACAAAAATGGTACGTTCGACGATTCCAGTTAAATTATACGACTTGGAAACGAAATACGATTCCTATAATTTTAATGACACGAATACAGCAACAAAAATAACTAACGCAACACAATCGTAAAGTTTAACAGTACTGTGTCCACGTGTCCAATCAGTAGAAAGGACACGACAGAAGTGACGCCCACGACGCTAGCTCCTGGCTCGCTGTCCAGTCACCTCTTGACCTTGCCGCGGCAGGAAGGCCACAGCTTGAAGCACTCAGACATCCGATAAATGTGTAAACAAAACGTGGATGTAGTCACGTAGAACAAAACAATCCTCAACGCGATATGGATCACGTACGCTAGCCTTCCTCAGTAAACGATGTTAGAATGCGAGCATCAGTACATAATCCACAAAAAAATCCTGACAGTAAGCAAGTAAGTAAGTAAGTAAGTAACTCTTCACACCCTCAACAGTGTAATAGTAATAATAATAATACCAGGACAATGTTTATGGTTCTGTCGTCTCAGCTAAAGCCATTACGAGAGTTCACCCGGTTTATTTGTTGAATGCCGGCTTAGCGCCAGGTGGCCGCCAACCCGCCAACCAAGCCAACCGCGACTTGGGTTGTGAGTTTGCCGATAGGTTGCTACCATCCACATCACCATCGCCATTTATTGTTATTACTGAGCCCGAAAGCTGATACTCATTGTATCGTCACACGGAGGGTGGAAGGCTGTAAGGGTGTGCAGCCCGTGCTCAAGGCGTATATCACAGTGGCTGCTGTCAGTCTACCACTAGAGTCTACCACTAGACCACTGCGACCTGCATGTAGGCACGTGGGTGTGAACTACTTGGGTAAAGTTGTTGACCGACATTGCGGCGGTCGGGAATAGAACTCGCGACTCGAAGTCGCGAGTCCAACGCCATAACCAATAGGGTCACCCATAGTATGTTGTTGGTCATCAAACTATGGCTGCCATAGCATCTCTGCGAGTCAGATTCGCTCGCGAAGCGAATCGCGTGACCGCTCGTTATTAGTTGTCGCCGTTGCTACGCTGCAGCGCCGTCGCCAGATGCTGTGGCAGCGGTTACGTCGCCTAGGTAACCGCATCAAAAGCCAGACACGAGATACGCCTTCGGTGGACGGTTGTCTGGCAATTGTCGTAAAATTCGCTACCCTCATCTGCATTTAACGATCACCGTTATGCTGTCACGTGATGTCGCGGTAAAATCTTCGGCCTATTTTATTTTCGGACCGCATCGCCTGCACTCGGTGAATGCGATGCGACCTATTGCTACAGATGTTGTAAGGATAGCGTGGTCTGTGGATGTACTGTGAAAAAACGGCTGAACCGATCGATATGCCGTTTGGAAGCTGACTCTTGTGGGTTCAATGTACCATTATGTTAGATGGGATCGAGATCCTCCACGGAAAGGGGGTTGTCCGGCCCATTCAAAAGCATTGCGAACCTCTGCCGCGGTGTACGCAGCAAAAGACATCATCCAGTCCTCAATAACGGGTCGACATGCGACGCGGCCTTTCTGTCTGTACTTCTGTTTGCTTGTATGACTGTCAGTTCGCTCGCGTGTCTCAACAAGACCTCAGCTGTCGCGGACAAAAGGCGTCACGCGTGTGTAAGATTATTCGTTATAAGCAGCACTGTTATGGTACAGTTCGTTTCATAATCTATATCACAGACAGTGAGCCATCGGGCTATTATTCAACTGTGGAGTCAACACTCAATCTTCTGTGACAACAAAGACACGGCCTACATATGAGTCAATCGATAAGTTTTCGAAAACAAGAAGCTCAATTATTGCCGAGAGACCATGCAATGCGCAACGTCAACCCGTCCTTAACCCAAACCATAACCCTATCTGGTCATAAAAAATGTGTAGTTACAGTGGCCTATCTTAGTGATCTTGTTACGAGTCTCTATATAGAAAATCAAAGTGATTGCAGATAACAACTAGACGGGTTGCAGTGTATCTGGAGATACACTGCAATACAGGTCCGAAAAGAACGTTTCCCACCGGCGTATTCAACAGGTGACACTACCGTTTACTTATTTACTGATGCACAACCTGTTTAGTTCCTGCATTCGAAGATACGTAGTGTCACGTGCCTGTGACTGAGTGATGCCAGCGTTATCTGCCGTATTACTTGTTTTCAGTTTCGAATTCAGTCTGCTTTTCTTCAATATATCGCTCCCTAGGCCGGACCAACACTGCAGCGTACTATTGGCTTTAATACGCAATATCGGACATTCGACGTTGCCGAAAATTTGGGTAGGTACATTTCTTGTTCGCAGCGTACATCCCACAGGAAAGTCTTTGAATTTATGCTAACGGTAAAAGTGGAAACTAGACATCCTGTAGATGGACCATTTGGAAATGAATTTCCGGCGATCTGCAATCATTGCGGAGTTATGACGGCCTGAAGTCGCATGACCGGAACATTTTGTGAGCAGTTTTTGCGTTTTATCGGAAAAACGACCCCTTATGGTAAAATTTTCAAAATTCTGTTCCGAAAGTTTACATGGCGACACCGATTGACGTTGTTGTGTTCAAATGTCGCCTATTGTTACCAACCGAGTTAACTTGGTTAGGTGGAAAATCTTTACAAACATATAGGGTGAAGTAACGTCACAGTAATTTTGGTCACGATAATTATGATCAGTAATGATCTTCATGTTTTAGGAACGATGTTGTACTGTGCGAAGTTAACTGATGAAGATTTGTCACGTTATTTAAATAAAACTGAACCAGTAGGTTTAACACAAGAAGCTCTGCTACCACAGAGTGACCGCAGCAATCAGTATGTTTAAGAAAATCTTACTTTAGATCGGTGATCTGATTGTAAGTGCTGTAAGGTGTTTACATTTCCTTGCCCTACATCATGGCGGCCAGAACAGCTGACAGATATAGGAATGAAGAAATTACGTCACTGTCACCCTATGTATAATATATATGCAGAAACTTCCCATGGAATCTGCTAGTGAAAGACGTTTAAAACTCGGTATTCATCTGCCAAAATTAAGATCAAACGAACGACTAGCGGCGATCCTGTTTGAAATACTGTTCGGTGATCCTGGAGAACAGCGGTCCCAGTTTTATGCCCCATGGAATTACCATAGAAAACGACGTTTTCTGCGGCAATTCCATGGAGTACTTCACATGAAATCCATGGACAATTTCAGATGTTTTCCCGCATGAAATTCCACGCGGTATAAAACAGGAACCGCTGTTCCGCACGACCGCCGACTGTTCTTTCACGTCGGCGAAACTCGATAAACTAGAATATTTTCCTGGAACCACATGAGCTTCGCCGCTCGACGCAACTTGATAGTCGCCTGTTCGTCGACGCTCAGGCCGCGTTGTGTCATGGTCGCGTTGACGTAGTCCGACTCTCGAGGATTGATGTGGCCGTATCCCGGCTGTAAATGCTTCGCCCAGCTCAGCACGATGCCTTCGGACGCCGGCCTGACGATGTTGTCGAGCGCGACCGACTCGTGAGACTTGGGAATGTGTTCTATCACCTCCAGACAGAGCACCCAGTCGTACCGCGGCAGCCAGTACTGCGGCAGCGTCAGGTCGATGTAACGTACGACACCGGACGTAGATTCCTGCGTGAATGGCGCCCCGTCGTACGCGTCGTATCGCAGCACCTGCTCATAACAGCTGTTAGTAGCAGAGAGACGAACTGGAAGAAGCCAGCACTCACAAGAGTGCAAAAACGTACGCCGGTAATGTTTTTTTTGTGCCTCGTGACCTTGACCTTATGACGCAAAGTAAACGGGTCTCAAGACTTATGGTGAAACATTTCTAGGCCTATGTCAAGTTTGGTGATCCTAGCTGCAACGGTTGTTGATATATCGTGCTGAAAACCGACAAACACACAATTTAAACGTCAGTGAAAACCCTACTCCGCGACTGCTGCAGTCGGCGTGGGTAACTACGAACAATTTAACTTTGTCCGCGAATTTTAACCATTTATCCATTTATTACTCGCTAAACTTAAACCTACCCTGCGACGTCCCGGTCTGCTCCAGTTTTAGCAGATCATGGCAACGGTTCGGTTTATTCTACGGGTTGTGTGCGTGCGCGCGTGTGTGTTCGTGTAACGATGATATATTGTGGCTAAGAGCCTAAAAGGATCGAAGTGTTTTTTTGTGACAGTTACCACATAGGCAGCTACTTTATGGATCATCCGCCTACCGTTGATTGATTGATTGATTGATTGAGTTAAGGTTTTATGTCCCACTGGACACAGAACATGTCACTTCGGATGTTCTTCCCAGCAAATCTCTTGGCTAAGTACCGAAAAAACTAAACTCAACACAACAACGGCAAGCCATAAAAAAAACAAAATGACCATTACCAATAACGGCAGGTAGCGTTTTGATTGCCGTTTGTTCGTCTGTCTGTCTGTTTGTTGGTACGATAACTCAAAGAGTTATGGGTGATGAATTTTCGCGCAATTTGGGGAACCAGTAGAACATGGACCAAGGAAAAGTGAACTACATTTTGCAAGATTAGAGTTAGGGTTATGAAAGTTGCACTGAAAGTGAAAAGTGAAGTCGGGAAAAGCAGTTGCGGCGTAGGTTTCGAAAATCTAGAACGCTATTGGTCCGTGGGCAGCTGCTGACAATGTGAGACATTGTTTGACGTTTGCCACACTAACTCTAACCATAACCCTAACCTTACTAAACCTTATTAACCCTAACCATAAACCTAAGCATTAACCTTAACCTTAACCCTAACGTAAACCTGAACTCCCTGTACCAAGTGCCGTTACGCTTCGTAATACGAGCGTATGAAAGGCGTGAGTCCCAATAAAGCCCCGTCCATACCAGCAACAATGTCCAAGCAACATTGTCGAATGCTACAAGTTTAACGATTCTTTCGACAATGTCGAACCAAATTGAACATGTTCAATTTGTTTCGACTTTGTCGAAAGGATGAAATTTTACAATAGAATCGTTCGACATTGTTGCCGTTTGTGGCAACAAAGTCGAACGTTGCTTCGACAATGTTGCCTGTTGCTTCGACACTGTTGCTGGTGTGGACTGGGCTTAAGAGAGAGTTGAGAGTTTTACTTTCGAGGAAGCGTTGAGCACCAATTGTCGGTAGTCGCCTCGGCCTTCTCCCAGACTCAGTACCGTCTTGCCGCCGAACAGCTCGGCAAGACTTGCCGCCAGCGGTTTGTCGATGATGTGCAAACTCCTGACGGCGATGGGACACCAGGCCCCGGTGTCCGTAGTCGGAAGTTTCCGGTCGCACTGCGCCTGCTGCGCTTGTCGCTGAAGCTCGTTGGCTCGTCGCGATAACTCGACCAGCTGCGGCCAAGCGTCGGCAATCGGTCTCGGCGGTAAAAGCGTAACTGAACTGGCAGTTGTCGAGGTTGAAGGAGGTGGCGTAAATCGCAGACTCTGCATCGACGAACGGGTTGTATTAGTAACGGTACGAGACTTGGCTGAAAGGTCAGATTCTGGAACCAGGCCTAAACTGAAAATAATCACACAGTAGCGAAAGAAAAACAAGCGTCTAAAGTAATTTGGCTAGAGGCCGTATCGCCGACTTGTCACCCCTCACGGCTGCGAATTGATTCGTCCGATCTTGACCCAACCATGTATTAGAATCATATAATCAGCCCCTACCGGAAACGGAGAATGTATTTAATTGTTCGAGGCACCATCGCCTAGCCACTGTTGTTTTTCCTTACTTACTCAGTTACAAACGGCATCTCGATCGGTTCAGCCGTTTTTGCACAGCACACCCGTGTGACCAACACAACACACAGACAGACAACACACACACGCAGACCACACTACGTGCGACATCTGTAGCAATAGGCAGCATCTATGCACTGCGTGCAGGCGATACGGCCTAATAACAGATTTGACACAGAAAATAAGAGATGCAAGTTGCGTGACATCACTTTATTATAATGACGTGGCCTATGCACTCTTTCGAATGATGGTTCTATTTCCAGTGACATTGAATCGCTCCTATAGCTACCCGAAACTACACCATTTTTTACATCTTATGTCGCCTTTAATGTCTTTGTAATGGCATCCGTTCGTTCGTCAATGTGGGCAGGGTCCAGCCTACTCTGGACCCCCGCGCTGAAACCTTTATATCGCTCCAATGCGCCAACCCAGGGAGAGAAGGGGAATGGGTAGGCGTGTGTGTGTGTGCGTTGTGTAAGGTAGATAAAGGCTGAAGTAGGCGTGAGCAGCTAGTCAGGTATTTCTAAGCGCGCCCCCTCAAGGCGTGGCCTACAGTCTGGATAAGCCCGGACTGGCACTTATTCAGTGCCAGCCCTGCCCGGCACTTCTCCAGCGCCTAGCCAGGGGACTTAGCCACATTTGTCTGCTTCGGCTCTCACGTCAGCGCGGCTGACACCTTGACGCTGCTAATCAAGGCATCAGCAACGGTCACAGTTTATAGAGGACACCATCGAACCTGTTCATCATGTGCAGAGAAATTATTAGAAATAAATAATATCCCATACGGGACTGACGGTCGAATTTTCACAACTGACGTTTCTGCCAAGTTCAAAGTCACGTGACACAAAACTATGACAAGTATCAAAAATCCGGCCCGGTCGAATTTAGATACTGTGCCCTAGTTTAAGAATCCTCAGTCAGCTGCCAGCTCCCATTGTAAATGGCGGAGGAGATAGCTGTTGAAAATTGAAGCATTTCTTACTTTCAAGGGCTCGTAACTTTGACATGGATCGGGTCATAGTGCATACCGTCGTGCATCACTCATCGACCTCTACCTACGTGCCAAATTTGATTGAAATTGAAGAAACTTTTTGTAGACGAACGGGCGGACGGACGGATATTAGAGACCGGCTTTGTTAGGTCTACTCTGAATAGTCGACCTAATAATTCTTTGGTATGCGGACGCGCCCGGGCCGAGGCTCGAACCTCGGCAACTGAGCGCGTCACGCTCTACTGCACATGGGGCCGAGTACACTAACCACTCGTCCACATAGGCAGGTCCTTCGTGATGGCTGAAGACAGAGAATTCAAATTTGGTAGGTAGGTTGACTGTAGTGTAGTCCGTAGCAAGTCCTAGTCCAAGGATGACAAATCACCCCTGAAAGAGGCGTGGTCAGATCATGTGACCTATTTCAGTGTTTGTTATGACCCAATTACATCTCTGGAATTCCTGAAGCATGTACACAGGTAGGCACCGTAGGCTACAGCAAGTGTTAGCCTTCGGATGACAAACTATCCTGTGAGCTGGCCTCAGGCCTCCTGGTGTAAACATAAGGACAGCTCACTCGTTGGGGAACTAGATCAAAGGAGAGGACTCGCACGGATTCACGTTTTCATCCTTTATTAAACTACGCTCAACAACACTATTCACCCGACCGCTTGCGTACCACCTCTTCAATATATCGCTTGCTGAGTTGCTAGGCCGCACCACCACTGCGGCGTACTATTGGTTTTAATACGCAATATCGGACATCGGACGTTGTCGAAAATTTGGGTAAGTACCTTTCTTGTACGGAACGTACATTCCAGGGGAAAGACTTTGAATTGATTCTAACGGTAAAAGTTAAAAACTAGACATCCCGTAGAGGGACCATTTGGTAGTGAATTTCTGGCGATTTGTAATCGTTGCGGAGTTATGACGGCCTGAAGTCGCAAGACCTGGAAATTTTGATAGCAATTTTTGCGTTTTTTTGTAAAACGATCCATCTCAAACTGTCGCTACTGCGCTGATCGCGCCCAACATCTGGCAGGGCCCCTTACATTTGGCTCACCACTGTTCTAGATTTGATCTAAATCGGTTCACTTTCGGCGGAGTTATTGCCGAACGCGTGAAGACCGTTTTTGCCCTGTAGCGTATTTCCAATATAGGCTCTTCGAGCCCATAATAAGCAGTTGACAAATAAAAAAGACCCAGTGTGCGGTGAATCACAAGTATATACGCCCATGTGCTTATCGAACAGTACAATGACTAATGCTTTTGATTGACATTCAGCAGGAACTTCAGACAGTGCAGACGTTTCAAATCCGACGTCTCAGACAACGTCTGTCGTCTGGAATGCAATGACCGACAATTGACGAGAAAACACACATAAGCTGTCGATTTAAATGCTCGTGTGAGTGATCGTTCGGCGTCATGCTCCGTCACATGCATGTGAATAGATCATTTTGAATCGGTGAAGCTATGCACTTCAAATGTCGTGTGGTGATTGATACAATGGAGTACCAGTCTTTAATTGTAATTCATCAATAAAGGTAGCAGTATAAAAAACTTAACTACTTAACTAAACTTAACTAAATATCGGCTAACAATGTTGCCGCATGATATAGATTACCCCCGAAACGGATGTGTTCAGACTCACGTGACTTCTTTAAATTTCGGGAAATAAGTGATTATTTCGGAAACGGTGCAAGATAGAGACAGTTGCAATGGAAGACTAACAAGAAATCGTATGTGGCCTATCAAATAGAACCATTACCGCCGATCTTTAGTGACTCTGAAGATCACTTTTGCTATTTGAAACCTATCTATCTCACATACCTCGCGAAATACAGCATGTATTATCTACGATATGTTTACATGAATCGGAATGTGCACGCGGCTTGTAACTTCATCTATCTTTCGAAAACGAAGGACTTCTCAAGGTCACAGCCAGTCACGTACACTGTAAATGTGGTAATATCTCGGAAACGGTGCCAGGTGGAGTCGTTATTACTACAGACTATAGAAAGTGATATATGTGATGGCCTGTCGAATAGAGGAAATTGCGATGACCTTGAGTCACTTGCAAGCCTTTAAATGTGATTGTTTTGTACAACTGTGCAGTAGTGGACAAGATTTCAAATAACAGCGCGTCGCGCGGTTCTTTTGCGGTAGCGGAGCTTCTTGTTCTACAGTAGATCGGTGTGACCGACCACCACACAGACACTCAGACCACGATACGTATGACACCAGTCGCAATGGGCCGCATCTATGCTATGCATGCGAAGCAACCTAATAATATTCTGTTCTGTTCTGAGAAGATATAAGTAAACCACCTAAATGTTTTACCTTTGCATCGGAAGGGGGCAAAGACAATCTTCAGGCTTGTCCGTTGGTCGAACGTCCCATAAGAGAAAGAAAAACAGTAGAAATGCAACAATCCATGACAGTAGCATTAGTTTTCTTTCTCTGCTCAGCATTCTGACTGGGGATTGTCAGATTCATTCGCAGCTTCGTCGACTGCATCTGTAACAACAGTTTCATTTTCATCGCAGTTGCTTCATCGCCATTGATTCAAGAAGCTCAGCTATCGCACATGAACCGCGCGACGCGGCATGTCAGTTGAAATCTTATCAACTGCTACACAGCTGCACGGAAATCCCATTTAAAAGGCTTGCAATAGGTGAATAGGTGAGTGAGTGACACTGAAGATCACTCGAGGTCATCAGAGTTGTCGCTATTCGATAAGCCATAATATCACTTCCTGTTAGTGGTCTGCATAGCAAACACCGTCTCTCGTATGCAGTAGGTTTGTAGCCTACATGACTTCGAACCAAATATGAACTTTCTACGTCACTTCGTTCGATACTTATAAGCCTTGATGGCAACAGGCCAGTGATTTGTTGGCTTTTTGACATTGTCCATCTTGTTACAATGTTTGACATTATATTATGTCAATCATTGTAACAAGATGGTCAAGGTCAAAAAGCCAACAAATCACTGATCTGTTGCCATCAAGGCTTATAAATAAAGAACGAAGTTCTACACAGAAAGTTCAAATTTGGTTCAGAAGTTGCACGTTGCAATTACAACTTACTCTACGACTTTAAGGTCACCATATGGTCTAGTGTACCTTACCAAATTTCACCCTGATCGGTAAATACTGTTTCCCCTGTGCTCACTTATACAATCAGAAGTTATGCTGAGGATAGTTTCGGTGAATTTTCTTATTTTTTCTGTTGGTTGCCCATTAAACACGAGTTTAGTAAAATAAGCAGAATTAAAAGAAAGTGAAATACAATGCCTGTGACAAGTTTAAGCGCTTCTTGTTAGAAATAAACCAATTATTATTATTATTTCTCAATGCGTCGATGGAATGAACATTTTCTTTCCAAATATCGTGCATATTGTCACTAAAATAAAGAAAAAGTCGTCATTACCGAACCCGCTGGTTTGACTAGATACAGTGGTTAACTTCCTAACGATAGGTTTGTTGAACAGACGACAAAACTCCGACAGTTATGCTAGTAATAGTAAGCCTAACTAAACATACACAAAACCAACTGTCGCACTCATATTGATCGGTAACTGGACAGCACTTCTGCACGCATGCTTCTGAACACAGGCTAGCTCAGTTAATTCGTCTATTCACCGTACGCGCCGTTGCTGTACGGCAGAGTCAGCGATCCGTAACGGCGTGCAGGGCTGATGATATTAAAGGCTAGCAGGCCTTCGTTTTGGTTGGACTGAATACCGAACACCGCAGATTACCGCAAACTATTTGCTCTTGCCGGTTGCGCCAGAAATACGATATTTCTGACCACGACGTCGTTACCTGAGCCTGTACTCTGTCAACCAACAGAAGCCGGCTTGTCGACTGATTAAATACCAGTTCCGATCACTAAGTAAGCAAGTAAGTAAAGTAAGTAAGTTTATTAGACAGACTTGCAGCTGTGCAGCTGAAGAGATCAATACATCAATACATTAATACGTATATAAAGTAAAAAGTAAAGTAAAGTATGAGGTACTTATACTATAGCGCGTTCTTACGCCTATTCACTGATGATCGCTCCTTTTCTCGAGCAGCACTTCAGTCTGGAACAATCTACCACAGCACGGCATCTCAGACGTTTCCAGTCTAACAACATTCAAGCGTCTGTTAAAAACTGAACTGTACAAACGAGCATTTTACTGCTAATCCGTGAAGTAACCTGCACTTGCGATTCTTCACTTTGTGAGTGACTCAACTTGCGTCATCAACCGTATAATAATCATAATAATAATAATTTCATGACTTACTTTCCCGTTCCTATCTCTACCATTGTGTCTGACGTTATCACGCCAGCGCCTACAACATGGTGGAAACTAACCGACCACCACAAGACCTAATTACCCGGTATCAGTTCAATGTGATATCTTGTATAATTGCTGTTCTTCAGTTCCTATAACATATCAGAGCCTAACGACTCTTGTTGTATAGTATCTTTTCTGTATCGGTCTGGCTTTGGAATGCTTCTCTTAGGTAAAACCCAAGATAAGCATCCGGGGGACCTCACACACACGGTACCACACCCGCCCCGTAACCTCCACCTCACCCACGGAAAATCATTCATTGACCCATCCTTTCTTGGTGGAAAAGGCGCTGCTCCCTACACGTCGGCGGTACGGGTACCATTCAATGCGATATCCTTCAAATCCTACCGCTCCTATTTCCACTTCTTTCTCCCGCACTGCCTCCACGGACTATTGCCTGGACCGTTTCTTCTGAGCTACTTAATTTTTGTTTTTATTTTCCCCTTCTTTGTCGTTTTTCGTTACAACACACAACTGAGGCAAAAACGCCGCAAAAAGTCGATGCACTACTGACAGCAACCGTCTAATCTCTCTCTCTGAACAGCCAAACTTTGAAATGCATTCAATACCAGACATGTACAAGAAATTAATTCATGTAACATTTAAAAACTCTGCAATGACCACTCGAGCATGGAGTTACAACAGTCTTGAGAATGACACGCATATATCGTCTAATGCACACTGTCACACGCAACAACAGGAGTTTACTATAATATCACACTCCAAACAAAATAAGTTGTGCAATGCGTATACAGTGCACAACATCCATCAATTTTTCATTAAACTTTGACACTGCATAGGAAAATCAGCTGTCATTTCGCTAAACACCAAAAAATTAAAACACTGAAAAAGAATAAACTGTTTATCAGATTCTCTTCTGGTCGTTTATTACAGCAAAAGTGTTTTGATTGATCGAGTTAAGGTTTTATGTCCCGCCCGACAAAACAGGTCATTTCGGAGACATTCTTCCCAGCCAATCTCTTCGCTTAGTACTGAAAAACTAAAACTAACACAATAAAAGTAAACAAGCATCCGCAACAAAACATACATAAACTAAACAAAAAAAACTAAAGCCAGGTTTGATCGCCTCCTACGACCCACGGCCTGGAAATGGAACAGGTCTATTCTGGAAGAAGTAGACAGATAAGTCAGGAAGTAAATAAGTAAGAAAGAAAGCATAAGGAAAGAAGAAAGAAAGTGAGAAGGAAGCTAAGTAAACAAACAAACAAACAATTTATATAGCACCAAAGTCAACACATGAATTTTGGCACATTACTGCCCCAGAGCCTGTATGGGGTGCAAGTGTTTTCTTCATCTATTTGTTCTGCAAGCGCAACCGAACCAAAAGACTTAAAGCAGTGAAGAAAGTAAGCACTGACTACAAACAGTAACTTAGCCTCATCCTTTCCATCTCCACCAGACTCCCGAAGAATGAAGTCGTCTCATAATCCCAGTGGCCCATAAAATCTGATCCAGCAGTCTGTAGTGCAGGGATTCTCAACTAGGGAAATTCCCCAAGGGGGGGGGAGAATTTGAGGGTTTCAGGGAGGAATCTAGACCATAGATTGGCATACTCAAACTGTGGAATACTAATCGTTTAGCAGACTTAGCTGATGCATTCTAATCACTGTCTAGCAAGGTTGGTTGGTTGATTGAAGTTTAACGGCGCTTTCAACCCAATGTAGGTCATATCGCGCCTTTAAGGTAAGATTATATTAGAAATATTAACATTTAATGAGTATTAATTAAATTTAATCTTGAATATAATACAATGTTTTACTGCATGAAGTCCCATATAGATAGAATGAAGTGACATCACAGTAATCTACAATCTATATGTTATAGGGCAGTTGTCGTACTTTGAGAAGTTAACTGGTGAAGATTTGGCACGTTATTTAAATGAAAAAGAATCGGTAGGTTTAAGAAAAGTTTAGTGCTAATGCCATCTCAACGATCTGACTGTAAGTCAGCAAAATGTTTACATTTCCTTGCCCTACATCATGGCGGCCAGAATAGCTGGCATAAATAAAATAAAGAAATTACGTCACTGTCAATGTATGCACTATTTAGAAAATGCACCTTCTGAGTCGAACAATCTTGAAAAGGAGAATGACATTCTGGCATATGGGTAAAAGTGTGCACGGGACAAAAAGGTTGGTAACTACTGGAGAAGTGGTTTGACACCTTGCAGGTGAAAGTTGGAAAATGACTGAAAACGGTTCTGCGTAGTTTCATCCATTGAGTAAACAGACTGAACTGCAAGAACCTTAAGCACATTAACTTGAGACCAGTGTCTCAGAAAACACAGAAAACAATGGTTAAATAGGTCACACAAAAACCACAGTCAGTGGCCATTGTTCAACGTCGGACACCAAATAAACAGTCAGGCAATCCACTGCATTGCCAATGAATACCAAGCTCAGAATATCCAAAAAATATCACAAAAATCGCACAAACACAAAAAACTAATGCAGACACAAGCAACGAGATGCAGAAGAAGCTCACAAAAACCTAAACAGGATAATTGATTGTGTTGGGGTTTTACGTCCCACTCAACACAGAATAGGTCATTTTGGAGACATTCTTCCCAGCAATTCTCTTGGCTTAGCACTAAAGAAACTAAACCCAACACAAGAAAAGCAAGCAACACAGGAATAAAATGATCCAGGCTAAGAAAAAAACATATAATTTTTAACCTAAACAAATGCACAAAAACGAAATCTTAACCTATACCAAAATGCAAATTCAGGAACTGTTTGCGTGTTTGCGTATCATTGTGCACAAATGTCATACACAATACAGAACAGAACAGTCTTTTGACTATTTTTCCTCCTAACCTCCAGACACTAAATAGACTAAAAGTAACTCAACGGTCATCTGTAAGAACTCATCATATATACGGCAGTCTGGCTTAGCGACAGCGTGTTGGTCTCGACCAATGAAGTTACTCTACGCTGGGCCCGGTTAGCACTGGGATGGATGACCATGTTCGGGCGGACAAAGCATCTCGGTATGCAACCAAGCACCATGGTCAACTCAACTTGACCATCCCTTCATGGGTAAACACCACGACTACCAGTGAATGCTGGGGCATAAACACCACGTGATGCACTAGGCCATATCCATGGTCTCACACCAACCCAGGCGTCTGGCCAAGGACTGACAGAAACACAATAATGCACTAAAAAGTAAACGCTTCCCATACTCATTACCGAGTGTTGGGCTTGGAGCTGATCCCGATGTACAGGCAGTCAGCTCGCAAGTGACTATAAGTCATCCACCCGGCGGTAGGCTGCCATTACTTTCCGCCAGGCCTGTGGTTACCTTCCTAGTCGCACAGCATCACAGCCCCTTGGCCGGTACCAAGTTATACTGCTTGGCGAGAGAGGCACATAGGTGTGAACAAGTTAACAAGTTGCCTAAGGTTGTTACTCAGCTTTGTCCCGAGTAGGATTTGAACCCACGACCTGTTGATCACAAGTCCAATGCTTTACCAGTTGTACCACCTAATAATGTACTAACGAATAATAATTGTATTCGTATGGTTGTCTATCTGATCAATTACTTGATTGAATCAAACAAAATACTCGAATGAATGACAAAAATTATGGCATGCAAAACGGTAATGTTGTTGAATTAATTTTGCTATTGCCATATATAACGGCCCATAACATCTAAAGCAGAATAAACACTAACATAATACAGCGAACTATACTTATGTTTGTTAAGGCTTTTGTACTGTAACAATGAATATGTTATATACATAAACAGCATAAACTCAATACACTCAGCAACACATTTAGCTCGAAAAATATAAGCTGGCAACATTCATAAATTGCTGTGGTGCAAATTACAGTGTCAGATAAGAACAAAAAGAACAAGCGTCTGAAGTCATTTGGCAAAAGGCCACATTGCTATCT
>Ga0209363_1000441_pt1 | contig 16000 bp, 12 predicted proteins | sample WorMetexBAHAMAS3_FD_187385 | JGI IMG/M metagenome (GOLD analysis project Ga0209363, IMG submission 187385) | Marine gutless worms symbiont microbial communities from Max Planck institute for Marine Microbiology, Germany - Inanidrilus exumae... | ecosystem: Host-associated > Annelida > Digestive... | reverse complement strand
TAACTATGGGCAATTTACGATTACTGTCTACTAGCTAGTAAACGTCTGCAGAGGGACCGCGCGACTCCCACGGCATAAATATTCTATAACAGCAAGGTGGACTGTAGCATATTCATAAACTCAAGAGTCAAGACTGAATGCGCAGTACTCGGCTAGCTATCGTCTAATTGGTTAAACGAAGTAGGTTCTCTTTTTTAGTATTTTGAAGTACGTACGTGCCATATCGTCGTAAAAAGTTGTCGTTTGCTATCTCATCTCCTGATGAGTTCTTGTATTCTTGGCTGTCATTTCGGTGTTGGATATATGAAGGGGAGGGGGTAGAGACGCTGATTACGGATAGATAATTATATATTATTACCACGAACATATTTCTTTTAATCAGTAATGCAATGTCGATAATTTTGTTAACCGTTTATTGCTTCAGTGAAGACTGTACATGTGTGTTTCGTTAACATACGTGTATAAATAACATAGTGTTGATTTATTTTCTTTTAACCATGTATTTTTATTATAATGTTTCAGAGAGTTTAAAGTTCTATCAAGCGCGCACCGTTGAATCGGCAGCCAGGTCAGTTAAATGGCAACTGCTTGCAATCGTAGACAGCAACTTCGCCGCCGGTGCCGCCAACTGGCGCACTCGACGAAATATACGTATCGTCTTTGATTCTGGCCCATTGGCTCCATTATGTGAAACATGACGTCACCCACCAAACCGGAAGTACATAACGTATAGCACTGTCGTCAGACGAGGACCAAGCCATGGCTAAGATGCACAATAAATGTCATGAATTTGAACCTGAAGTTTTTAGATATGCAAGAGCGCAGACAGACAAACAGAAGAACAGACAGACAAACAAATATGCAAATACGGCGATCACAATACTTCTTCCATCTACTTGGAGCAAACCAACAATATTTTATTGTCAACCGAGTGGATTTCAATCTTTTCTCGTAGTGTTTACGGACTTGAGACAAAATATTCAGGTTACTAGCAATGCAAAGAGTATTGCAATAGCAATGGCGACATTTTTATGTAAAAAACACACTATTGCAATATCGTTGGCATTACGACCGAATATAAAAAGTGTTGCGATACGTTTTGCAGTAATTATCCGAATATGTTTCATTCATAAATCGTCGCAGATAATCCTATCATATCACAGTTTCAAAGTGACGAGATCAATATCTATACTGACAACAGTCAAATTAATATGCAGCATCTACACTATGTTCTGGCAGAAAATGCAATCTGTTAGTGTTTATTTAGAACAGTTACCATAATACGCTATTAATATTAATACAACATTCTGCCGTGATTGATCGTATAGAGTGCCATTGGCTTCGTTGACTTGGACACTTCGGACATTGGTAACTGGAAAGGCCGTCATTATGTAGGCTATACTCACTGCGCCTGTATATTTGAATAGTTATCTGGAACCATAACTCTGCTATTTCTAGTCTTATTATTCGTATTGTGTGCAGTTAACACAATTCGGAACAAAGAAAACTAGACACATGTCACTGTGGAATATCCCAGTTTAGACAATTACTGTGGAGATGAATGAAGAAAGTACCGAAATAATTACAGTAGTATGCCAGTGAAGTCTTGATGGAAACATTACAAAACGTGACGCAATATTAAGCATTGCAAATGTACGGACCAAAAATATTGCAGTACCATAATGCAATATTAGGAACTGCAATACTGAAAAATAAGTATGGCGATTTGAAGCTAGTATTACATTTGTTGTTAAAACGTTAAAAACCCTGTTGATAATAAACACTGCGATTAAAAAACAATCCAAGTAAAAAATATCTGAGCAATATTTACCGACCGCGTCAGCTGGGAAGGTAAAGCAATTGTCTGTCCGTCTGTCCGTCCGTTGGTTTCCACTCTATCCTTTGAACCGACTGACCATTGAAGTTGAGTTTGTGTGTGGGGGTTATGACCACAGCTCGCCTGGGATTGAAAGTCAAGATCACGGGTCAAGGTCAAAGGTCAATGTCCCGCGCATATAGACGTGACAGTTCGGTAACGCGGTCGGTCTGACCTCGATCCTCGATCGAGGACAGTTTTTTTTCTAGTTTTCTATACACCATCGCAATGGATAAGATAGAGTTATAATAAGTTAATAATGTATCGCATGCAGTAAAATATGAAACCATCACCAACTGGAATTGTGCTTGTTGTATGCTTTGTTGCAGGGTCACCGACACAGGTAGTCACGCTATATTTCTGTGTTCAGTTATTGATTTTAATTCACCAGAATAAACATGTAATAAATAGCGATGCTTAACTAATTTTGCGTTGCGTTCTTTATTTGTTATTAGTTATACGGAGCTGTTGATAGTTTCCAGTTATTGTAAAAGAACTTTACAGTTTAAAATAATCTGAAAGGACGACAGTGGCTGCGTCACGCAACTAAAACAGCGAAAATCAAAATGGTGATATTACTTTTAGCAGCACATCGCCAGTCAATGTGCTGACAACTAATATTAAAATCGTTTTTGATTTCTAAAAAGTTTAAGTTGTGTGATACTGTGATGCAACCTACAAACCTTTGACAAGCCTCAGCTATTGCAGAAGAACGCGCGCGACACGCTGCGTCACGTCTACCGTGTTGTAAACAAAGTTGGATGATAAAATGTGATGAAACCAATAACCGAAGTTGGAATGGCCAAACTTCGACCCCCGTGGCTCCAATATTCCTGAATAGATGTCGATGAAATGCGAGTGTATAACTACGTAGTTGGTATGACTACATATAAATCCATATATGTTTTGTTTCGGTTTGTTAGTCGACATTTCTTTTACTTCATTTATCTGCTCGCGCTGAATATGGGCGGCGTTGTTTGCTGTTTGCAGCCGTTGAAGAAGATGTATTGACGTCACCGCGAATCCGTGACGCCACAGTCTGACGACATCGTGTGACGTCACCAAGTGTCGTGACATTTTGTGTTTCCTTCAATGAGCCCTTTGGATATGAGAGGTTGAGAAATCTCTGGCAAATTGACGGACGAAGGGGGTTACAAAGTCAAAGTCAGTGCTGTTAATGGGTGAAATATCCGTTTGTATAGAGTGTGAGTATATAAATTAAAACAAAGAAGGGAATAAAAAATGCTGAGGGATGAACAAAGGAAAATAAACATCAGTTAGAAGTAGAGTTCAAATAAAAGAGCAGTCGGAAAGACAGAAAAAATGATTCAAAACATATTAAACGAATATTACAATGTGAAAACGCATGCATACAAGAGATTAGCTTCGAAAGAGAGGTTAAATGAAACGAGTGGTACGGGGAAATAGCAGGTAGTTATGTACAAAGACCGTTGGACAGTTGGAATAAACAAGATGTCTATTCTCCGATGACTGTTGCAACGGTGTGCTAACTAAGCGCACCTAACGTACATGTCACGTGATGCAAATCACCATGACAACGAGAGTCAGCAGCAGAAGCAGCAGCAAAAAGAACAGCGTAGCGACATCACCATGTCAACAACAGCAAACAAATAAGTCGGCAAATTTATAATATGTAGGCATAGTCCAATTTCTTTTAAAACCCGTTAGCAGTGACGTTAAATAAGGCCAAAGTGCTCCAGGCCGGGGCTGGGGCCGAGGCCAAACCATCGAGGCATTTTGGCCTCAAAGCCGACATGGCCTTAAGGCCTCCATATCTGTGTCCGTTAGTAGCGGAACTTTGAGGATTTCATAAAATTAATATTTCAGCTTATTTGTCGTCAGCACTGGCAACTAACAATCGCAGTCTATTCCACGTCATTGTTTCAATGCGAGATTTTGTACAGTTGATTACACAGTAATTTCTACGTAATTATTATCCGGCGAACTTGACGCACTCCACTTTTAAGTAACATTAACTTAAAAACGTAGAAATGATGACTTAATACTCAGTTACGTTACCGTACAATTTTGATGTAATTCTTTTCTGGCGCTTGTTTGTAGTGGCGTTATCGTTGCTTCCACTGTAGCGTATTTGGTGAACTTTTTCTACGGTTTTTGCACATGAACTTTTGTTACAGTGATCAGTATCATTATGAACATCAGAAAACTGCGTAATCACTTCACAGCTGCAGAGGCAAATCTGAAATGTCAATTCAACGCTAGTTCTCACTCGCGAATCGTTCTAAATTTAACAGACTGAATGATCTTACAAACTCTAATCCGTACACAAAGATGGATGTTTAGCTTACACTATACACCTACACACACGACCAGAGTTTAAGAGTTATTTTTTTCGCAAGATCTACGTTAAATTGGACAACGATACACAATATTTTTGCACATTATAATAAGGTAAAGGCTTCCCATACTTGTTACCGAGCGTTGGGCCAGGAGCTGATCCCGGTGTAAAGGCAGTCAGCCCGCCGGTGACTATAAGTTATCCGTCCGGAGGTAGGCTGACATTACTTTACGCCAGGTTTGCGGTTACCTTCCCAGCCGCAGAGCATCACCTCCCTTTGGCCGGTACCATGTTATACTGCTTGTCGACCGAGGCATCTAGGTGTGAACAACTTGCCCAAGGTTGTTATGCAGCTTTGCTCTGAGCAGGAATTGAACTCACGACTTGTTGATCGCAAGTCCAACGCTCTACCCGTGGCTCCACCGTGTATCGTGTATTGTATCGCCATCGCGCCATTTTTTGGCACATTATATTAACCCTTAAAACTGCATTTTGAATTTAAAAACAGGAAACAACGTGTTGATTGTCTCAGTTATTGTCCTAAGTAACTTTCACATCCTACAGTTTTTACATCAAATGTTCAATGTGGCCGCCTTGCTGCTGGACGACGCACTCTTATAATGTGTTGTTACAGAAGTGGTCTTGTTTTCTGTTGTTGCTTCTAAAACACTTGATATTTCATAAGGTAGTGTAGCAACACAACTGAAGTGTGTCGGAATCTTTAGTGATAGTATTGTTACAAATTTTTTCGTGATTCTGAGATTGAAATAATTTTAAAAATCGGTTAATCTTTGGTACAGTTAAGGCATACAAAACATGTGCCAATTTTTTGGCCACCCCGTATATAGAAAGAACTTAAAAATAAAAAATAAATAACCTAATCACACTATTATAAAACAGTAGTATATTAAAATTAGTAAAACAATTCTCTAACAGAATTTACAGTACGTTGACCAATAATCACATCATATGCCTACTTATGTGTCAACAATGTAAACTTCCTTGACCTACTAAAGTTATTATAACATTCTTGTATCCCATCACGACATTTGTTAAACTGCTAATCCTACACCAAAAAGCCAGTTTTCTTTCATCATAAATATGCATAAAATCTAACCGACCACATAACATCTGCAAACCTCTCGCTGAATCCCAATCATTCGTATAAAATGTCTTGCGATTCCAACATACATTTAGTTGAGTTAACTGCTGTTTAGTATTACTCAGTGTTTTATGGGCCCGATTTACAAAATATCTTACGATAAACTTAGGAAAATTTTAGGATAAAGAGTGACTTAGGAAAATCTTAAGAAAAACTTAGGATGAACTTACGCAAATCTTAAGATCAACTTAATATAAATGCAATTTCTCAAAATAACTTAACATTACTTCACAGAATTGGTTGCATATATACAGGAAGAACTTAATAAGTTATAAGATTGCTTTAGTAAATTACATGTAAAAATCTATGAAAATCTTAACTTTATAACTTAAGATAAACTTAAGATAAACTTAGGAAAAACTTACCGTAAACTTAGGATTTTTCTTAAGATATTTTGTAAATCTGGCCCCAGATGCATAACTTAACAGAGGTAAACAAAACGTTTTCATTAAGATTTAAGAACAGCACTGTGACTGTTTGGGGACTGAGTGATCGCATTCGGTACTGATGGCGGGATGGTCAGTCTGCCCAACTTTGACGCTTTCCAGAGCCGAAGATAAGAAACACGATGGCGCCGACGATGTGGATCAACGCCGTCAAGTAGAACACATCCTGCCACTCTAAGCGAGTCGATCCCTCGTGCGTCAGCGAGCCCACTGCCATCGTCGCCGCGGAAGCGCCAACGCTGGAAAAGGCAAAGGACAGTCCAACGATCTTCCCGGCGTGAAGAGGAGCCAGGTCTTGCGGGTTGACGAAAACGATCGACATTCCCAGGCAGGCGACCGCGCCGACAGCAAAAATGGTCCCCACGGCCAACGTACGATCACAGCTGATGTATCCGGCGACGACCAGTAGAACAGCGGTTGACGTAAATCCGACAACGCACGCCGTTTTTCGAACAACGGTTGTTGAAAGTCTGCCCCGCAGCCAGTCGACAATACTGTTGTAGACAGGAATCATGACGAATGCTGCCAAGAACGGGGCGGTGGAAAATATGCCGTTCTTCGTCATGTTGAAGCCCAGAACGTCGTGCATGTACAGCGGCAGACAGACGGTGATGACGAAGAAGAAAGCCCATCCGTTAGCGAAGTGAGCCACCGCCAGCGCTCACACTGGAACCGACGCGAGGACTTTCCTCCACGGAGTCGGCGGGCGGCTGGCGAGATCCGCGCTGCCGATCGTCCGTTCCCAGTACTCGAGTTCAATCGCCGATATTCGTGGATGCGTGTAGGGCGAGCTGTAGCAGAAAAAGGACCAGGCGACGAACCAAACGCAGCCGACCGTACCAAACACGTAGAAGGCGGACGGCCAGCCGCCGGCGAAACCGTAGTCGCATAAGTCACCGGTCAGCACCGTTCCGCCAACAATTCCCGCATCTCCGCCGATCACCATTAGGCCAACAATTAGCGAACGGCTCTGCGGCGTCGACCAGCGAGCAACCATCGCATTGACTCCGGGCTGCAAACCGCCTTCAGCAAGTCCAGATAAGTCTCGCAGAGCTATTACGAGGCCGACGTGGTTTCTGGCGGCAGCGGGTAGAAGTAGTGTTATTACCGACGAGATAAGTATGCAACCACCGAACAGCCATTTGCCGCCAAAATGATCGGCCACAAAGCCGCCCGGTATCTACAAACAGACGTTGGACACACAATGTGTATCACGATGTGTTACATTGCGGTCGCACCGTAGCTAGAGGGTGGCGCCACTGATCCGATGTCATAGTCCGAAATAAAAATGGGTCAAAAAGTCACATTGGACGGGATTTTGCTATGGAACCAACTCCCTACACGTGTCTCTTCGTCAACTTCACTCTGATACCTCAGCACCTGAATCGCCTGTTCCTTTACCTATCACTTATTCGTCTTCTGATTCACCTCTCTGCTCATCAGTAACTCCATCTTTCTTTCACCCCAGGCTTAAAACCTACCTTTTTCACAAATCTTTCCCCCGTAGTCTCACTTCTTCCCGGAATGCTTTCACGGACTATCACCCGGACCGTTTCTTCTGAGCTACCCGGTTTTGTTGTTATTTTCTTGCCTTATATTTTTTGGTGCCGTGTGCTTTTGAGCGCACGTAAATATATTATATCGTGTCGTATAGCATATAGCTATTAGCAGAACTTTATGTGATTTGACAGGGTCGACTCACTCGACTGAAAAAGTATGATGCGAAAATAACACTGTTGTTTTGGCAGAGGCGCAACCACGATCCCAAAGTAGGCGTTGATGGTGTAGGAAACGGGGAAGGTGTTCTCCTTTCCAGCCGATTAGGTGGTATGGAAACTTCGTAACCACATTCGGGTAGTCCGGGAAAAGTCGCTGCCACAAATGAAACAGTCGTCTAAGCTGTGAGATGGTCTAGCCTATCATTCGCGTCGCATGACTGGTGTCGTGTGTTAAATGTCGTGCAATGGTATAGCGTCTTCACTGGCTTCGCGTTCCAGGGAGGATCGTCTTCAAGGTAGCCACACTGACATTTCTTGCTCTGCATGGTACGGCGCCGCCTTATATGACGTGTCAGTTCACTCGCGCTGCTCACAATGTCTAACCGACGAAAGCTGCGATCTGCATCGTCTAATCAGCTCGACGTCCCGTCCTTCCGCCTGCCAACTGTCGGTAGTCGCGCCTTCCTGATTGCTGGTGCTAAGGTCCGGAACAGATTACCAGATGATGTCACCTCCGCTCCGTCCCTGTGAACCTTCCGGTGCCATCTGAGGACACTTATTCCGCTGCTGTTAACACTGACTGATACTGCTCGTACTTATCTGACTATAGGCCTATAGTGGTCCTCGTGGTGGCGTTGCTGCTTAGGCCACTTTAAAAATACCATGTGATGATGATGATGATGATGATGATGACATGTGCTATTATTGTGCACTGTTGTGCAATTCACAACTACTTGAATGATTTGAAGGGCACCGATCCGCTCCGATCCCCATGTCTGGGTGACCTGAAGGGCGTCTGGCTTGTACAAAATCACCTTACCAGCTGTCTCCAAGGTTGGCGCCCGGAACAAATGGACCGAGGGAGGCAGTGGTGTAACTCATTGATACAGAATCACCTGCTAAACGACTAGTAGAAGAAAGATGGTCGTATTAGCTCTGCAATCAACGTAGGTACGTAATAACGTGCAGATTAAGTTTTGACGCTGCGTACTGCCGTGAACGTGCGTCCGTAGGAGTATGCCGCTAGCACGATCGCTTGTTGTCGCCTGTCCCAGTCGAATTCGCCACCTACGTGTTTCAGTTCCGAGTCTCGGGTACATTCGAGTTGGTCACTGGCGTTGGTTGTGGTGGTGTTCGCCGTGTCGCTGTGTTTGACCATGGCTACTATGGCTAGACTCGGGAGTCACGCGTACCGATAACGAACAAAAGAAACCCAAGAACGCCATGACGTAGAAGACCAGCCCACAGAACGGAATGTAGAATCGACGAACCGGCTTGGCTAATTGCCCTGCAAACAAGCTATAACTGTCTGAAATCGGAGCTGTCGACTCGTCTCTCGTTTCCTCTTCGCTTTCATCCGACGAGGTTTCACTTTCATCAATCGAGATTTCATAATTCAGCCGGTCGTACCGAATACGTTTCTGTTTCATGCTCGGAAATTGTCAGTTGCGGCTGCTGAGGCAAACAAAACAAGGTGTTGGACCACACCGATCGCTCGGCAGGAAAGTTTTCATTATTTTAGCCTACTCACTCTACAGTCTATACGCAAACAAACACTAATTAACACATGATACAACAGTATTTCCATGCACCTTTTTCATTAGTGTCAGAACGTATTATTCCTAAATAAATAGAGTTGGAAGGAGCCTAGCCTAGCCTGCAGGCATATGCTAACTGAAGCATATAGCTTGTTTTTATCTAAGCTATATAGTGAAGTCAGAGCGACGTTCTATTTATAGTTCAGTGAGCGCGCGGGCCACGGGCGCGGTTTCTGGACGTAAGTCGGCATGTGTGGATATACGTCCGTCCCTGATGACGGACGTACTAGTTACATCACTGTTGACTTTGGGTTTTGTCAGAGTTTTATTAAAGTTTTATTGATTGACTGATTGATTGACTGCGACCGATAAATGTTAGTAGTCTGAATCTTGTCAATGTTGCCAGTTAAGTAATATGCATTAACTCAACGAACTCTTAGTTACTTACTGTGGCGAGTAAAATCTATTAGCGTTCATGCGTTGTTAAACGAGTTTTGGCCTACTGTATAGATGTCCTCTGTAGTATAATATCGGAGCTAGCTTGCAAATAATATATTGTAAAAACGTATCATTATACCTGTACAGTTCCGAATGAAGTATAGATGTGCATGCTACTGTGAGTTGCTAGGTCTGCTTCATTTCTATCAAAGCTCATTCATGAGGCTACTGTACAGAGATGTATGAATCGAAGTGTATTATGGGGCACATAATACACGTCGGATCTAGCCTATTGTGTCATGTAAGAATCGATCAAATTGTACTCGATCTGCTGTATACAACGGTGAAAACTGCATGTAATGACATGACAAGGTGTTGCAAATCCATTAGCTACGACATAATGCAAGGAAAGGGTTATGGAAAAAAGAGATTGGAAGTTGGACAAGAACTCATCAAGAGATAAGACAGCGAACGTGTACTTTTTACGACGATATCGCACACGTACTTCAAAATACCAAAAACAGAACGTACTTCTTTTAACAATTAGACGATAGCTAGGCAAGTACAGCGCATTAAGTATTGAATTTATGAATCTGCTACAGAATTTCCACCTTGAAGTTATAGAATATTTATACTGTGGGAGTCGTGCGGTCCCTCTGCAGACGTTTACTACTTAACATAGTAATCTTAAATTATCCATAGTTATGGCTTTGTCAACCACTTTTACGCCATGCGCCCCGGAAACTACCAAACTCGATAAAATAACGCAAAATAAGGGCCATTATGTCGTTCAAAGTCATTCAAGGTCACCGGTTTTGGTACAAATCGAAAGCTCGTATACGACTTCCTATTAGTAAATAATACTAACTTACCTCCTATCTTGCACCGTTTCTAAGATATGGCCTCCGAAATCTCCAAAATCGCTATATTTGGCTACCCCTCTTGCGTTTAACCCCCAACGAAGAGGTTCCCTTGGGACGATCTCCATAAAATTTTCCGTGGATGTCAATAAATGGCCAAGGTACCAAATTGCGAAGAAAAATTCCGAAAATTTCAACCGGCTGAGTAGGGTACACGAACGTTACAGACAGACAGGCGACAGACAGACAGACGGCGATAGCATATAGCGAACGTGAACGTTCGCTAAAAATGAGGAACAGAGTTGAAAATAAGACAAAGGCATCGGCAAACAATCATATTGGTGCGTATGAATCTGAGACAGTAAATGCCGATAAAAATACTTGACAACGGGTAGCCAGTATATGGTATCAACGAAGATACGACTAATGAAAGCGCTAATGTGGCCTGGAGCAACGTACGGCTGTGACATCTGGACATTCAGATGAAAGGGCTAAGAAAGATTTTGTGGGTTTTCGTGGACAGCAAAGAAAACAGATTAGTGGGTTTTTAACGAAGCTGGAATAAAGAGGGAACCGTTAGACACTGTCAAAGCAAGGAAGCTAGCATATACTGTGGTCACATAATGAGGAAACAAGGGAGTTGCCTGGAAAAAGAGATAATGCAAGGAACAATGCCAGGTGCACCCAGGCGAGGAAGACCACGCATGGCGTGGATGGACAACATTAATACGTGGACAGGACTCCCCGTGGAATAGTCAATCAAAATGACAGAGGACAGAAATAAATGGAGAAAGTACGTCCACGGTGTGGCTGACCCTTGAATTGAGGACGGCTAAAGAACATAACAGAATATTCAGTTTTTTTTTTTCGTCAAAACTTTTTTTCCAACGTCTGTCAAAGGACATTCTTGACACTTTTATGTGATGTCATTAATGTCAATTAAACATGTTTGCTGCAGATTTCGCTAATATACCCGTCAAACAAATGGCGTGCGAAAAGTAGTACTTGCAAATAGTAAGAAAAACTAAAAACTACAAACAATCTATAAAAGATCGCATCAGCACATCGTCGAATCCATGTAAATAAAAAGCGCCATCACGGACACTGATAAACTCAGGTAAAGCATGAGTAATATTAATCAGTTCAGGACTAAGCAGACTGCGGCAATACCTGTATACATCAGTTGATGTTAACTTCGATAGGCTATCGTACATCGTCATAATTATATAGGGAGCAACAGAACAAAACATTTCACGCTATAGGAGAAAACATACGACCAACTTATACACCATAACGAGTAATGAACCTTCCACAACTTATTGCACAAATTTCTCCCGGACAAAATTCATCATAGATACGATCTTAGATTCCGTTGTCATTCTCTGTCACTAACTGTCAAGACTGACTGTAATAACTTCCTATACAGACTTCTTTTTAAAGACATTTATTATTTACTTACTCATTGTCATGGTTGCGTATTGTCAACTGTGTTATTAAAAAAATGATGATGATGACGATAACTGTCACTAAAACAACGTTTTAGAAATCTAATGAATCGCTTCGTCGACTCAATAACAGTCAAAGAGTTACTCAAGGGAGGCAGCATAGCAGCACACTGTGTGTCTGGTAGCAACCTGCACATCCTACGTAAGCCCTTACGCCCAGTAGTAAACACACAAGTTGACAACTGTTAAGATTCAACGAAGCACGGCCGTGCAGGCTAAACCAATAAGCAAACAACAGTTTTTGTTTTACTACCAGGGAAAAATTGGCAGGGGTTGGGAGGGTTGGACCCACCGTGGGAAAGAGGCGACTCCCACTGAAAACGAAATTAAAAGCAGCTGGGGTCCGGTTTTGGCCCCTCTGGATAGATGTCAGTGGATAACATAATGCATGTCTTGAGCTATCTCAGTGCTCACTACAAATGGAGCACAAAATTTTCATTTCAATTTAATGAACAGGTAATTTTAATTAGTTAGTTGTTTATCCACCGTGCTGTTTTTATGCCCGGTCCAATCCGGGCTTTAGTCAGTCGTTGTCGTGTTTTCATGCGATTTAACTTTTACAACTGTACTTGCGAAGTTGCGACCAGGCGACCATGTGATCCCCGCTCTTAATTATTGCAATCATTTCAAATTCAGTGTATACTTCATTGTTTCTTGAGCTTCTAAAAGCGTACCGGTACGAAAATAACACTTCCGTCAGACAGCAGCAAAAATGCAGCATAAGATGCTGTTGAGATGTCGCCGTCATCAAGTCGTCAATGAATGTGTAGCATGTGCGAAGGCAGAATACACTACCACTGTATAAGCGCGGATTATGAGAACTGCAATCTATTCTAGAGACCTGGTCAGGCGAAGTTTTCGGCTGTCTTTGCGACAGCGAAGTTGTTGTTTGTTTTCAGATAGCGCTGATTCCAGGGGGTTTGGGCCCATATTGGGGTGTCAATTTGTGAAATAAAATAGTTTTTAGGCTCGCCATCGCTCGCCATAACCCCATGCCACAGAACATTAATTTTACCCTGTTTACTACAGACTGAATTTTACCAAAATAACATAAAACGTTACTGAGCTGCTCACATAGAATATTCATTCATTCATTCATTCATTCATTCATATCACGCCTGTTGGTGTTATTTGCTTTATCATCATACATCACCCTCGGATGATAAACTATATTTGAAACGGTTGTGGTCAGGTCACGTGAATCGTTTTATTTTTTGGGGGTCACAAATCATATCTCTGCAATGCTGAATTTGGAGTTGTCAAATATTCTACACAGGCCATGTCAAGTTCTATTTTATGGCTGACAAATTAACCCTTATAAAGGGCGTTGATAGGTCCAATTCGGTAGGCAGGATGACCATAGCAAGTGCTAGCTGGCGGATGACAAACCATCCCTGAAAGGGGCGTGGTTAGGTCACGTGCGCCATTTAAATTATCGTGGGCACCAATAATACCTATTAGCCTTTCATAGCAACTATGTCACGATCTTGCACCATTTCTGAGATATAGTAAGATATTGGTTGAAAATCGCCAATTTAACCTACCCCACATGTATTTGGCGCTCCTGTTGAAGCGACCCATTGAAATTTCGCTGAGATCTTTGGTGTTAGACAATTCGAAACCCTATTGTATCGCACTGTTTGCTTCATATACCTTTAGTCATTTGGTACGATATTGGCTTGTGACGGACGGACAGACGGACGGACAGACAGACACAGGGCCATAGCGCATACCGTGCTTGCATAGCGTCGCGCGGTAAAAATTAGTAAATTAGTAGCCGACAAAATATGGCAAATTAAACGGTAAGAAAACAGCTTAACCCTTTTGCTGCCAGACCGGAAAAATATAATACGGAGTCAGTGTATGGGTAAAATCCAACACCGCAGGCAGCATTATAATCACATACCACGGTTACAAGTATAGCCTACCTAGCGTGCCGGATTCATCCGGCAGTTCGGGGATTATTATTTATTTCCTCCGCCGGAAATATCCGGCAGGCAAGGCAGCAATAGGGTTAAGTACAAATCGCCTAACTGACAACAGCACTACATAACTCGCAGTCTGCACGTCTCGTCCTACATAATCTACAGAGTGAACCCAGCCTAAACTAAGAGTCGCTGACACTGCTAGCGACTTGCACGTATACTGTGAACAATGCATGCATTTTGATTTGTTGGAATTATATATTACACTATATTCTTTAGCATATTCATCGCAGATTAACAACTGCTATGCACAGCCGTCACGTTTGTCCGATGTCGTCGGCGTATGTAAGCACCAGAATGCAAGCATATATGTAAAGAACGTTTTCTACCTTTTTTATTTTGGTCACGTTTTTACGTTTTTAACGTTATTTTTATTTTGTCAACGTTTTTTTTATTTTTTAAAGACGTTGGCAAAATAGGCGTGTAAGTAAGTGAAAGAACGAGAGCGAAATAATACAGTTTAATAATATAACACATTTTTCAAGAGTCGATTAATCGGAACGGAGCTATTAATAGCCCACTAGTGTAGTTCGATGCAGTTCTGTTAGGCCTTAGACATTGGGGGTTAAACACAGGCTAGTATAGGTAACGTCTTTTATTCAACGTTTACAAACTTTTTTTATTTTTGTCACGTTTTTACGTTTTGTAACGTTTTTTACATTTTTATTTAAACGTTTTTTACATCTATGTATGCAAGTACACTGACAAATACCGTTGCGAAATTGCATCCAATCTTAATCATAGAACGCGCCAGGCGCTGTAGCAGGGCGTCAATATACATTCTTACACAGAATAACGCTGGACTCAGGACACCACCTTGTGTGCTAAACATCTGTCAGAGAATATGTCATGCCACATAATAGGAATTACGTGACTACTACATACATTTTAACGGAAGATTGAACAGGGTTAGGGTTAGGGTTAGAGCGGCTATTTACGATTCAAAAGAAACATCAAATAGGGACATAGTTACTAATGAAGGCTACTAGAAACTCTTACGCGCATTCTCGATTGGTGCTATTTCCAGTGACGTTGAGTAACTGCTAACTATCTCCAAACCATCGCATTTTCACATTTTGTATCGCCTTTCATACACCGTTGTGGGTGGAGGTAGAGACCTCAAATGTGATACGCAATTGACCGTAGCAATTTCTAGCCTTCGGATGACAAACCATATTATTATTATATTTACACAAGCTTTGTCAAGTTCTATATCATGGCTGACAAATTACCCGTATAAAAGGCGTTGACAGGTCCAATTCGGTAGGCATGATGATCGTTGCAAGTGCTAGCTCGCGGATGACAAACTATCCCTAAAAGGGGCGTGGTTAGGTTACTTAAACCATTTTAATTTTCGTGGGCACCAATAATAATATATTAGCATTCCATAGCAACTATGTCACTATCTTGCGCCATTTCTGAGATATATTGAGATATTGGTGGAAAATCGGCAATTTAACTATATACCCCACCAGAATTTGGCGCTCCCGTTGTAGCGACCCATTGGAATTTCGCTGAGATCTTTGGGTGTTAGACAATTCGAATCCCTATTCTATCGTACTATTTGCTTCATCCTATACCTTTAATCATTCGGCACGATATCGGCTTGTGACGGACGGACAGACGGACAGACAGACAGACACAGGGTCATAGAGCATATCGTGCTTGCATAGCGTCGCGCGGTAAAAATAGTAGCATACAAAATATGACAGTTGCAGTGTGTCAGCTTGTTTTACAGAAATGTAAGTGAACGAATGAATGAAGAATGCCCGTCATTGTTATCCACGCGTCCGGTACAGATGGCCGGATGGTCAGTCTGCCCATTTCTGACGCTTTCCAGAGCCGAAGATAAGGAACACGATGGCGCCGACGATGTAGATCAACGCCGTCAAGTAGAACACATCCTGCCACTCTAATCGAGTCGATCCCTCGTGCGTCAGCGAGCCGACCGCCATAGGCGCGGCTGATGCCCCCATGGCGGCGAAGACGAACACCAATCCGGTGATCTTTCCGGCGTGAAGAGGAGCCAGGTCTTGCGGGTTGAGGTAAACGATCGACATTCCCATGGAGGCGACGGCCCCGACAGCAAACATGGTCCCCACGGCCAACGTACGATCACAGCTGATGTATCCGGCGACGACCAGTAGAACGG
>Ga0209363_1000440_pt1 | contig 16001 bp, 9 predicted proteins | sample WorMetexBAHAMAS3_FD_187385 | JGI IMG/M metagenome (GOLD analysis project Ga0209363, IMG submission 187385) | Marine gutless worms symbiont microbial communities from Max Planck institute for Marine Microbiology, Germany - Inanidrilus exumae... | ecosystem: Host-associated > Annelida > Digestive... | reverse complement strand
AGGCATGAGGCCCATCCTTCAGTGACTGCAGTGGTTTCAGTATCAGGTTACTTGCAAGCCCACTGTCATACTGCAAGAAATAGTCGTCTTTCTTGAAGTGTAGACTGCAAACACGGGCCTGCTTGTTTTGCGTAGCAGGTTGTCGGCACTTCGCTAGCGGCTAAACACTGCCTACGTAAAGCGCATCTTTTCGGCAACCTATGAAAATGCACACTGTTCGGGTTGTTTTCGTAGCTAACAATAGCATGACAATACTTCACTATACAATAAGGCATAAGATATATGTAAGACATAGTATTTCAGTTGCATACACAACTGAAATACTAACTACAACGCACAGTTTACAACGATTTACAGTGAAAAGTCCTCAACAAAGTCTATGACACCACTGACGTCACATCCGGCCTCCTCAACGTAGAGAAACGTAATAAATACGGCAATATGGCTGCGCCCATGGCAATGATAGTTTTGTCATTAAAACTATTAACAACAAAACACAGAAACATTTGTTGAGCGAAAAAATCTGACAATGTATGTAATGTTTATCAATGTTTCAATTTCTGTTATTTTGAAAAATAGCTTCACATGAGTGAAGTGCCCCTTTAACATCTGTTTACATTCAGTTGTTTTGTTATGTTTTACCAGATATTTTTGTGTTGAATTTGTAATTGACTTCATCAATATGGTGGCTTCATTGGAGGATGATGTAACTGATGGTCTTCCGGACAGGAGTTTTGCAAAAGAATTTTATGCCAAGTATGAGCCAAAGGATGTATTAGGCAGGTTTGTACATTTATTATGTGGTATGGACTGATGTTTAGGCGTCAGAACCAGGGGGCCGGGGTGGGGACTTGAGCCCCCTCACTTTCTTAAAGCTGGGGCCTGGCCCCCCTACTTTTGAATTAGTTATTGCATTGCTAACAATGTAACAAACAATTTTACTCTCAGATGCTGATACTTACATTAGTAATTTGTGTAAAACAATACAAGTCCATTTCTGCAGAGACTTATGGGGGCATTGTATAAAGTGGGGGCACAACTGCAATTTTTATGCTTTGTGCTGGAAAATATCCCCTAACAAATAAATTGCTTCTGTGGCCATTGGACTGATGTTGTTTCCCTTGCAGTTAAGACAAAAATACCGGCATGTTTGGAAGAAATCTGTCATTGTCATAACTGAAGACTATTAGTGTGCCATTAATATAGACTGTTGCTGAAAAATATGCAATGCGTGGTTCTGCTCTATCTAGACATCTTGCAGTACAAATGAATCTTTGGAATTAAATTTATGAATACAGTGAATACAATGCTTTATCAAATTATCACGGACATTTTTTTATGACAGTATTATTTTTCATTTGAGCATACATATAGTGCAGTTATGGTGACTGAACACTGTTGATATTGATGTTGCGCATTACAAATTATCATAGGCAACAGTTCATACAGTGCAGCACAGTAGATATATCACTATCATGTGACAGATGACATGATCAACGCACATCGATGTTTAATCACATAGTGATCCGTCTTACATTCTTCACTATGGTACTTGTTGCCGACTAAGTGAGACTCTTATTTTTCTGATAAGCTGAGATCTGCAAAATCGTATCAGTCATTTCATACGCGGACAACCTGTTTTCAAAATTCTTTTACCCCTTTCTCTTTGGTCAACTTCCAGTAGCCTTGTCCTCTGTGTTCTATGGTCATGTGTGTTTGTTATGTGCATGTTTGTCTAGTTCAGCTGCTGGCTGCCATATGTCAATAAACCTGTATCTATGTATGTACAGAGGTATTAGCAGTACAGTTAGGCGATGTCTGGAGAAGGCAACGCAAACAGAATATGCAGTGAAGATGATCGACTTGACGCAGGAGAAAGACAACGATGACCTCACTGAGCAGCTTCGAGACTCAACCAAGAAAGAGATGGATGTTCTGCGGATTGGCTCTGCGCATCCCAACATCAGTAAGAAAGAATCGTATGATGATGTGATTTCGTAATTGTGTTTTTGTGATAATGTTTTTCTTATTATATGTGCAGCTATTTTTGTGTTGAATTTGTAATCCGCTTCATCATAATGGTTTCTCATTTGGCCACCATTGTAAAGAAGTGTATTGTATTGTAGTTCATGAGGTAGCTGCTTTGCACACCTCCAGGCATCTTTTTGCCTGCCTTGGTCTCGGCTCTGCCTTGGCAGCCCTCTGCGTCAGTCTTGCCTCGATCTTGAACCAAATGCCTCGGCCTCGGCTCAGCCTCATTACTTTTGCGTGGCCTAGACTCGATCTCAAAACTTCCTCCTCAGTCTCGCTAGAAACACTTGTTAGTTAAATGTCAGGAATTTGTAATGCATTTAGTGCATTTGACAAGTAAGTTCTCTGTCTTAATTGTTGTAAGCGACCGACATCATTATTGTACGATTTACTGGTTTTATGTCTCTAGTACATTTTTGTTTTTTCGTATTTTTATTTTTAAGGCTTCAGTCTTCATCTGCTTTGCCTCAGCCTCGTGATGGCTGCCTCGGTCTCACGTTGCCTCTCCCAGCTCTCACTGCCTCGGCTTCGCCTCGGCAGTTCTGCCTCAGCCCCTTGCTCTGCCTCGAAAAAATGCCTCAGCTGCGTCACATATTGCATTGCGTTTTTGTGATACAGTTAGTAGTTTTCTTAGCCTGTAATCCAGTCACACTTGAAGTTTATTTAATTAGCAGTTGCAAATTATAGTCGTAATATTATGGCTAAATGATAAGGAAATTGTCCACTTATTTTCCACTTATTAGTCACTTGATTGCAGAAAACTGCAAATGGTATATTGTCAGGTCGACTCTTCGACAGAGTAGACCTAATAAAGTCAGTCTGAAATATCCGTTCGTACGTGTGTACGTCCATCCGTCCACAAAAGTTTCTTTGATTTTAATAAAATTAAGCATATAGGTAGTGGTTGACGAGTGATGCATGCCTGTATGCATTATGACCCGATCCAAGGTTAAGGTCAAGGCCACGAGCCCTTCAAAGTTGGAAATCGGGCTATTTTTAAAAGCTATATCTTCCGCCATTTACAATGGGAGCTGGCAGCTGACTAAGTTAGTGCACAATATCTAAATTTGTTCAGGCCAGATTATTGATATTCGGCCTAGTTTTTGTGTCATGTGACTTTGAAGTTGGCACAAACGTCAGTTGCAAAGAATCGACCTTCAGTCCCCATATGGGGCTAATTTTTACTGAAAAATTTTAGTGGAATGTATATTCTGCCTTTTGTTGTTGATTTGTTTGCAGTTGAACTTCATGATGCATTCGAAAGTGATGCATACTTTTTCCTTGTGTTTGAAATGTAAGCTTCTCCAAGACTTTTTGATATTGCTGATATTTGTTATCCGTTGGTAATATATGAATGTGATAATCTATACTGATTGTTTTTTCTGAGAGTTGCAAATTTTTTTGTCATTCTTGAGGTTGTTGGATGTCAAATTAATTCTGAGTGTAAAGTTTTAGCATAACATTTAAATTGTTATTTATTTCAGCTGTAAAAAAGGTGAATTGTTTGATTATCTGACACAAGTGGTTACCTTGTCGGAGAAACGAACGAGGTTTGCATGTGCTGTTACGTTTTTAATTTGCTGTACATAGTAATATTGGACTTTTTCTAACTGCAGTGGTCGGAGATTGTAAATACTCCCATGATGCATGCACTGGCACAGAGCATGGTCGTAGCAGCTGTTGGTGGGTTTTTGGAAAATAAAATTACTTGCATAGCACAGTGAAGATTCTTGAAAATTAACATAGATGGTATTAATCACTCCATTTTTTAAAGAATTATCTTGTGACTGCTGTCAGCATTTTATCGATTATACATTAAAGTGTGATTTTGTTACCGCACGATGCTATGCTAGCATGCTATATGCTGTTGTCATGTGTTTGTCTGTCCATCTGTCACAGTTTGGAAGTTCTACCAAAACAGCTAAACTTAGGATCATGCAATCAATGCTGTACAATAGCCCAGGGACTCTAGTTTTCTGATGCCAAAGATCTTGGCAAAATTCCAATGCGGTCACCCCAAGGCTAGTTGACTTGCCTCCATGCGCGTGCCCAGTTTCATCAGCTGCTAGAGACGTGGCTAAAATTGCGGGCTTTGCCGCAAGGCCTACTGCTTGGGCGCTCTCCTGTGGTGAGTTGCAAGCCGATCGTCTGCCGGTAAGATGAATTCAGTTATTAAAACATAATTTGTAGCAATAAAGAATGAGAATAAGAAATGTACTAAATTGGATGAATTACAACACTGGGCATGCAGAGAACAGTGGCAGCAACGGCGTGAAGCAACAAAATACCATCAGGCCAAACAGCTTCTGAGAGAAGCAAATCTTAGCTTTACTGAGTATGCACTGCAGCTATCCAGAGCTGATTTAAGAATACTCACAGGCTTGCTAACTAGCCATGCTGATTTAAATCAGCATCTGACCCTTATGCAGATCCGAACTGATGCAGTTTGCCCGTGCCAGGAGGATGAAACTCCACTTGCTGGAAGAGTGTAGCAGTTTATCTGCTAAATGCTGAAGTGTCCTAGGTTCCTCGTACCTCAGTTGTGAGGAACTAGGTAATGTGCATGCACAAGTTTTTTTGAGGCTTGAAAAAGCCTCACAGCGTTTTAAACCCATTTGGGCATGTCGGGTTGCGCATTGGGCCCACCAGAGGCCTCAGCGCAGATGGCAACATCTCCCCACAAAGAAGAAAGAAAGATAGAAAGACAATTTGAACGAATGTATATTGTTTACAATGATTACAACATGGCATAACAGTAACTATTCGTATTCTTTCGTATTTGGCTGAATATTAGCTCCAGTTGTTCTCATTCGGCAAAGTAGTAATTTCCCCCTATTCGGTACATCGTTAGACGGTGGTGACTGAAATCACAGTGTAGCACCAGCAAAGCCAGTGAAAAATTTATGTTAAAGTTGGGAGTGTCAGAATATGAAATATGACTCAAAATACTTAGGTGTTCGGCAGATCAGCAGTAAGTTCCAGAATGAAGGAGTGCTGAACTGAAGGCTATATCGACAATGCTGGCACCAGCTACAGAACAGATGTTGTTAGATGATCAAAATGTGCGTGACTGCAGAGTGAAGTGGGATGCAGATTAAGCTGGTTGGCAGTGGATTGCCTTTTATGTGCAATGACTGTTGGTTTTTTAGGTCGACTCTTCGACAGAGTTGACCTAATAAAGCCGTGTCTCAAATGTCCGAATGTACGTCCGTATGTCCGTTCACAAAACGTTTCTTCGATTTTAATGAAATTTGGCATGCAGGTAGAGGTCGATGACTGGTGCACGACGGTATGCTGTATGACCCGATCCAAGATCAAGGTCACGATCTTTTCGAAGGTGGAAATCCAGCCATTTTCAAAAGCTATCACCTCCGCCATTTACAATGGGAGCTGGGAGCTGGCAACGGACCACGGATTCTTAAATAGGGCACATTATCTCAATTTGATCGGCCGGATTTTTTATATTTGTCCTAGTTTTTGTGTCACGTGACTTTGAACTTTAAAGAGTCGACCATCAGTCCTGTATGGAGCTAATTTTATTGAGTACTATTGATGCATGTTTTTGTGCTTTAGGCAAATAATGCGTCAGTTGCTCAGTGCTGTGGAGTTCATTCACTCGCGTAACATAGTTCACAGAGATCTGAAGGTTGGCTGCTTCACACTTGTATACTGAATACCATACCCATTGAGTGTTCATGGCTGAGTGGCTAAGATGAGGGAATTCATGCATGGTTGCTTGAGTTTGATTTTCGCCTAAACCTATGCAAGACATTGTTAGGGTCTGACGTAATTTGTGGGGGAAAATGCACTGTTTCAAGGAGAGTTTCTGAAAATGTGCCGTATTTCACAGAAGATTCATGGAAAGAGTTATAAAAATTTACAGCAATTTCACGACACTACCGGCTGTCATTCCAGTGTGTTACTGGTAACTGATAACATGCTTTCTGGTTCCAATATGCCGCAAATTTGTCATCATTCTCAGTTGTCACTTCAGCACTTTAGAAGTCGTACTCTACTCATGTGTTCACAGTTTTACTTTTTTCCGATGCTCCCTTGGCTTGTTAAACTGCTCGTTAATAGTCGCTGCACTGCAAATGACAGTCTGTATAGAAACGTATTATTAAAAGTCTAACAATCATCACAAGCGAAACTAAATGCAGTGTAACTGAGGGAAAATAACGGGCCTATTTTAAATCACGCAAGTAGTACGTACTAGTTCGCCTGACTGAAAATTGAAAGTGAACACTGACCATTATTAGACTTATTCGAGACACACTGAGTAACGAACTAACGATTAACAATCAAGCTGCATGTGATGTTGTGTTGTCTGATGTTGCATGACTCTTTTATGTCAATTAAAGTATTACAGCTACAGTTTTACGTCACTGCAGTTGCATTCACCTCTGCATTCCCGGAATTCCCGGGAATGACATTTTCCCATTCCCGATTCCCGGGAATAAAAAACCCATTCCGGGAATGAAAAGCCTAGTGTGCAGTATGACCCGATCCAAGGTCAAGGTCACGAGCCCTTGAAAGGAAATTCGGCCATTTTCAAAGGCTATCTCCCCTGTTTATAATGGGGGCTGGCAAGTGGCCACGGATTCTTAAATTACGGCACAATAATAAAGGTTATCGGTTCCGGATTTTTGATTTTGCTCCTAGTTTTTGTGTTTTTGTTTTTATGACTTTGAAGTTGGCAGTTAGTAGGAGTCGACCGCCAGTCACATACGGGGCTAATTTATTAGTCAATATGTTACTGTAAATGCCACTGCATTATACCCAGAATAAGTAGTGCTGTGCTATTAATCAAAATATCACTTAGCAGCTGAGCTACTTTTTAGGTAGACTCTTGTTGGAGTCTACCTAATAAAGCCAGTGTCAAATATCTGTCCGTGCACAAGAAGTTTCTTCGATTTCAATTAAATTTGGCCTTTTAGTAGAGGTCGATGAGTGATGCACGACAGTATGCAGTATGACCGATCCAAAGTGAAGGTCACCAGCCCTTCAAAGTGGGAAATCGGCCATTTTCAAAAGCTATCTCCGCCACGATTTAAGATGGGAGCTGGCAAGTGACCACATTCTTAAACAAGGACACAATATCTAAATTTGTTCTGGCCAGATTTTTGATATTTGTCCTAGTTTCTGTGTCACATCACTTTGAACTTGGCAGAAACGTCTGTGGCGAAGAGTCGACCATCAGTCCAGTATGGGGCTAATTTATTTGTTAGTACGGTAGTTTGTATATTGTTGTATGTTTATTAATTACATAAACTGTGGTATTGGCATTGTACAAATGTTATTTTGTTGTCTGGCAGAGTAAGATATTAATGAACAGGTGTGGTATGTTTTGAAAAAATCTTGTGCGGCAGTAACTCGCAATTCTTATGAAATGTAATGTCAGCATTCTCACTGATTTTCTGGCCGATGCATTTGCATCTCAGAATGACCTGTTTGTTGGTAATACAGCTGCCACTGTCTTTGATGTCAGGCAATGGGAGCTAAAGATAAGAAACGTTTTGAGGACATGGCAGCCAAGGACAAAGTGAGGTATGAGAAGGAGATGGCCAACTATGTACCATCCAAAGAAGGCGGCGGCAAAAAACGCAAGAAGGACCCAAATGCACCAAAGCGAGCTATGTATGTTTTTTGTCTTATCTGCATTAAATTTTAACTCACAATAGTCACGTTTTTTTGTGCATGGATAAGAACTGTTGGTATTTTATTACTGGCCATGAATAAAGGCAACAAAAACTTAAACAGTAGTGTTGGTGTGATTTTTAGGCTCCCATCGAAACTGCGATGTTTGCCAACATACTTTTGTGTCCAATACAATATTGCAATATTATGATCTCATATGAATGATGTTGGTTATAGGTGCAATTGTAATGCAACTAGTTATTGATGTTCACTTCAAAGCATGTCAACATGTGATTATCTAATATAATTGTTTCCTTCATAATGTAAACAATACTAAACATGGTAGATGGTGGAAGAACTATTGAAGTGGTTGTTCACAGACAAGCTGGTATAGCTGTCAAGCATCCTGCATTTACGTAGTTAGTTGCCGTGTATAGGGTTCGGGCTGTAATGCGCCGTGATTCGTTTGTTAATTTTGGCACTTTATAAATGTTTTGTTTGCTTACTTAACTTCCTTAAGTTACCCATTTACATCCTTACCTACCTAATTCTTTGAGAATAGACCAGTTCTGTTTTCAGGCCAGAGGTTGTAAACGGTGACCAAACCTGGGTTTATTTTTTATTTTTTGTCATTGTATGTTTCGTTACAGATGCGTGTTTGCTTTAGTTGTGTTAAGATTTATTTTTTCATTACTTAGCCAAGTGATTGGCGGGAAAGAACATCGCTTGAAATTACCTATTTTATGTTGGATGGGTCGTAAGAGTAAAACCTTACCTCAGTCAATAATTCAATCTGGTGTAATGCGGCCGGCTTTGTTTGCCATATAGGTCTGAGGTAACAATCGTGGAATAGGACTGCATGTCTTAAGAGGTCATGCAATAACGGTTACAAAACACTGCAGCTAATGAATCATAACTACACTACGACCCTGTTTTGTCAGTTAATGTCACTTTCAGTCAGTGTCGTCAATCTTCATTAAACATGCTGTCAGTTAATGCATAATGGTCATGCTGGCACTGGAGAGCCAGTGTAAACACATCTAATATGCCACTTCGTCAAGAGTCTGATGGTGGACGGAGAAAGGATGAGGCCATGCCATTGGTTAGGGTCAGTGCTTTGGGTCGTCTTCAGCACTTTGGCACTGCTGTGAAATATCTGACCATTTATTCCCAAAGATGCTCTGCTGGCACAAGGAAAAAAACTTAGCAGGAACCAGATAATACTGTGAAATGGTTGTGGAAATCAATGTAGGTAGGTCGGTAGTTAAGCTGGAACAGTGTGTGTGTGACTGTGTGTGTAATGTGTGATCTTTCAATCACGTATATTGCATGCAGCTAATAATGATAAATGTTAAATATTATGTTATACAGACTTGGACTTTCATGATTGGATAAGTACTTCGATATTTCGGGGTTTTCGCTGTCAGCATTCCCGACTGTGTCTGCCTCTGTTTGAATTCCCTGGGTTTTCTGCCATGTGTGTGCTTCATATTTGTCTTGGTGACCGTGCTATACTGTATCCATACATTTGCCCTTTTGAAGCAGTCTCTCCACTGGTTTCCAATCATCCTGTCAGAGTAGTGAAAAGTTGGCAAGTTTGCATAACAAACTGTTAAGTGACGTCCACATCACATACACACAAAGATGTTATGTGCAAAATTGCATCAGCATCATGCAGATTTTCCACATATATGCAGTACTACCACTTTCACATATTCGTCATATTATTCAAGTTACTGCAGGTTGTGCCGCATCCTGTAAAAAACGTCCCCGACATCTTTAGGACGACTCCTCCAAGTCGACCTAATAACATTAGTGGGTCTCAAATGTCCGTCCGTCCACGAAAAGTTTCTTCGATTTCAATGAAATTTGGTATGTAGGTAGAGGTCGATGAGTGATGCATGACTATGCAGTATGACCAGATCCAAGGTCAAGGTCACGAGCCCATGAAAGTCGGAAATTCGACCATTTTCAAGGGCTGTCTCCGCCGGGCTGGCAAATGACCACGGATTCTTAAATTGGGGGGCAATACCTAAAACTTATTCAGCCGGAATTTTGATTTTTGTCCTAGTTTTTGTCACGTGAATTTGAAGTTGGCAGTAAGTAGGAGTCGACCGTCAGTCCCGTATGGGGCTAATTTTATTAGCTGTAACTTTGAACTTCAGCAAACATTATCCAATTTGGAGCATGTATGTAATTTTTAGGTCGACTTCCAAACTTTGGAAGTCGACCTAATAGCAAATTTCCGTACGTCCGTGTGTCTGTACGTCCGTCCATCCACAAAAAGTTTCTTTGATTTCGATGACATTTGGTATACAGGTAGTACTCGATGAGAGATGAAAAAAAAGTAATGACCATGCCCGGATCCGAGGTCAAGGTCAGGACCCCATGAAAGTCGGAAATTCGACCATTTTGGACCATTTTCAAACTCTTATCTCCTCCCCATTTATAATGAGGGCTGACAAATGACCACGGATTCTTAAATTAGGGGCAATATCTAAAATTTAACCGGTCAGATTTTTCAAATTCGTCCTCGTTTTCAGTCACGTGACTTCTGAACTTTGGCCATAACCATGTCTGACAGCCGTAGTCTGCCCTAGCGGAAGTCGACCGTCAGTCTCCGTACGGGACTAATTTTTGTTTGTCTGTTTTGCAAGTTAGCGCAGAAAAACTGTGGGAAAATAAATAAATAAACGAGGAAAAGCACAAGCTAAAAGGTCTTAGCTTGCCTAATCTCTAACACCTAAGTAATATTTATGCCAAAAATTATTCAGTTAGGAACGTGGCACTGTGGTTTATGGTTGTAACTTGTAACATTTCATAAATCACATTACTGCTTTGTTTTCTACTATTTTCTATTAATTTTGTAGTTAATGGTTGATGTGTGGTGATGGTGTAGGACAGCGTTCTTTTGTTTCTCCAACGAAGAGCGATCAAAAGTAAGGGCCAAGTATCCAAACTACTCTGTTGGCGACATCGCGAAAGAACTGGGCAAGAGGTGGGAAGCATGCACAAATCGGACCAAGTATGAACAGTTGGCTGCCAAAGACAGACAGCGATATGAGAAGGTAAAGACATTAGCCTGCATTTAATTGATAAACTGTAGTTCTGGTGAAATGACCATTAGTGAAGAATAAAGATGCATTGTTAAAATTGAGAGTAGTTCTGTACCCGAAAAGATTATTTTTATTAATGCCAACAACACTACATTATATTGTGCAAAATGTCGTGTACTTTCTTATTCTATGCTACTGTTGTGTGGTGAATCTAAGTTGATGTTTACCCGTGCAACACTATGCTAGCACGGTTCTAGTATATGATATGGCCCTGTGTCTGAGTACTATTGAAACGGCAGAATGGATCGAGTTGGTTTTTCGCACAAAGACTATACCCTCAGCTTATCCTGCATTGTGTTGGAAGGTAGTTGTGGATCCAAAAATTAGGGTACTGTGGAACTTTGTTACTTACCTCTAACATTTTGTCACAATCTCTGAACTTAGATGATTTTTGACTTCTGCTTTTTTTGATTGCATTACCTGCACATAGTAGGGGCGGCCTGTTGCTAAATATATGGCATGTACTGTGTTCTGTGTGTGTATTGGGCACACGGGTGAGCTATGCAAGAATGGTTGAACTGAGTTAGATGCTGTTTGGGGCTAACTCAGTGGGTCCAGAACCCCCATGGGAAGGGCCATTTCTAAGGGTATATGTGCCGGCCCACAATAAGGGGCCATCCATAATGGACGTTTGCAAAATATGTAGTTTTTAACCCCCCTTTCCTTATTTGCAGCTTCATTGTTCTAAGCCACAGCTACCTAACAAATTCCACCCAATTCAAGCCAGTAGATATTGTTAACTCATCTCTTGCGGCCGTCATCACAGCCTAGCGGCCACTGCTGATGAAATGCAATACAACTGGGCAGCAGTGACTGTATATGCCATGCAGCCACCAAATGTAAGGTATAACAGCATCATGATGATAGTGTGCATTATTGTTGAGATCGAATACAGGCATCTGAATTAACGAAGCAGCCCTGCTACGATTATGGACGTCTGCATACAGTCAAACCACCCTCGTCTGCTTTTGCCTGCATTCGACTCAACCGTCCCTCCCCCTTCTGTGCGAACGTCATTTATGGACGAGTCTTAACGCACCTAGAAATGAGTGCATTCTATTACTGCTGCTAAGTATTGCTTGTCTGCAACTGCAGACCGTATAGTTTTGTTGGTCATGCAATGGTTTTTGTGCTTATAGGAAAAGGCAGCATACATGGCTGGTGGTGGTGCAACGAAGGGTAGTGGCAAAGGTGCTGCGGCAAAGAAGCCTGCAAAGAAAGCTGCTGAACCGGTTGAGGAATCTGAATCAGAGGAGGAGGAAGATGAGGAGGAAGATGAGAGTGATTAAAGTGATTTAACTTGACAACAAGAGACTGTTTTATGTGTTCATAGACTACAACTGTTGACCTGCTCACTGGTTTTAGAAATATGTCACTCATCCCATTCATGACATTGTATGACATAATTTAGCTGTTAGGTATTTAATTCATGATTTGCGCCCGGTTGTGCAAGTAGGTAAGCATTCTGTCCTGTAGACTGTTGTTAATTTACAAAATTATGACAATGTTATACGGTTTATAACTTCTCAAATATGAGAATTATGAAAGTGAATACTGTCCGTTACTCAGAGATGGTCACAATATATTTCCTGATGTAATTGGAGTTGAATTGATTGGTATTGGTTACCCTGTTTTAGATGTCATTTTTTGGTCTTGAGAATGAGTGAAGACTGGATTTTAGTGTTGACTAGTTATCTGCATTGCTGGATTTGCTAAAATTACAGTTGTAGTATATTTAAGTTATATGTTCAGGTGTTGAACAGTTCGCATAATTCATGACATTTACGTTGTGTATGGCACAAATTTATTTTAAATTATTGCTCTTAATATTAAACGTCGTTTTGTACTGTACATTTTGTGTATTGAGTGCTGATTAAAACAAGGAGACGTAACACTGCTGTTCTGCTGTAGAGTGTTCAGCGGCTGGCCCGCACACCAGCAGTGTTACAGACGACGACAGTCGTTAGCGACCAAAACAATACTAGCCCATTAGGCAGGCCAGTAGTAACTGTCAGCTAGCAGTGCGGGATAAATGTTGCAATTGTCAGTACGAACTTTGGTGTTTATTCGTATCAGTCAATGTATTGGACATAAATACCTGTTCTTAAACGCAGTTGAATAAGGTGAACTTAGCAGCTTAACTTGAAACGAAGCATAAAAGCTTTGCAGTAAGTGCTAACCTTCACCCTTTACAAAGATAGCAAGAGTGCCCCCATAGGGGTGGTTAGGTCCATTGTAAGGTCATTGCAAATATTACCAGTGAATCGGATGATATGGAAGGTCTATTGTATTACAGAGTATACCTGTTTATGCTCATCTCAAATGTCGGTCCGTGAGCGTACGTCTGTCCACAAAAAGTGGACAGACGTACATGCCAAATGTACGTACCTACATGCCAAATTTAATTTCAATGTATTCGGCATGTAGGTAGAGGTCGATGAGTTATGCACGACGGTATGCAATGTGACCCAATCCAAGGTCAAGGTCGTGAGCTCTTCAAAGTTGGAAATTTGGTCATTTGGTAAAGCCATATCGATCACCTACAACGGGAGCTGGCAACTGACCACCGATTCTTAAGCTAGGGCGCAATATCTAAATTTGATTTTGATTGGGCTGGGTTATTGATATTTGTCCTAGTTTCTGTGTCACTTAACTTTGAACTTGGCAGAAACGCCAGTTGCGAAGAGTTGACCGTTAGTAGTCCCGTACGGGGCTAATTTTAGATTCAATTTAATTAATGTAGCAATAGAATACTAACTGTTAGGGCTATTGAGTTATGATTAAAAAAATTAATGCAACAGTTCTTATGCAAACGAGCCGCACCATTAGCTATATTAGATACATACCTCTGCTACTGCCATTTCATACAAATGGTAAAAACTGGCCAGTTTACAACCAAGGGTTAGGGCGACAGAGTCATAGCTCTAAAATGGCGAAAATAACATTGGTAGGTCTCCCACATTGAACGTTAAACATGCGCTTACCAGCGAAGTGATGTGGCAGTTGATTGTTCCGCTCCCTACTGGTATTGCTAGAATGGCCATTTATTCCGTGCTAGTCATATTCACAGGAAGTATGATTTTTGGCATGACTTCGCTGATAAGGGTGTGCTTATCAGTCTAGGTGGAGTCCTACCAAAGTTAGTTTTGTCGTTTTAGAGCTATGACTCGGTCGCCCTTACACTTGGTTGTACACTGGCCTATTTATACCATTTATATTTGCAGTTTTATTACTACTATATAATTTCAAATGTCTGTTCAAACAGTTTTAAATTTTGAAAAGGGTCACGTGAACATCGCAGAGATACGGCTATTTATGAATGTGAAAATAACGGCAATTGCCATCTTGCCGGTCTTCGTCAGTTGGATTTTTCAAGATGGCGGCCGTTCGCCATCTTGGGTTTGTAAAAGTTCGAAATGTGACTGACTGACCGGAAGTCATGGACTTGTGAACTTGGCTATGGGGCAGAGACCATGTCCCACAGAACGTATTTCTTGTTATCTAATGAAATAAATCATATGATTGATCGTAATGAGAAAATACTTTAATTATAGCTTCCTGCTCCGATTTTGGTAATTTATGGGCAATGCTATGTAGAACGGAGAATAAGAGTTGCTAATTAGATCAACGCGGAACTGATGATAATAAAATATTTTACAGCAGTTGTGTGCAATAAAATATTCTACTGCATTATTGTCAACGTAATGCCAATCCTGCAGTTAAAGATTCTGATTTTGATATCACAGGTTAAGTCTGTCTAAAACAACCGACACACTTCAGAGAGAACCAATATGACCAAAACTACCCTCTTGGACCACTTCTTGTCAGCATTGAGGGGGATCGCAAAAGAACTATAGGGGGCCACGTCCCCTCCTGACCCATTCCCGTAATTCGAGCACTGATACAGACGTTTGAGCTGCCTATTTTCTTGCTGGTACATTTTTATTTGAAGTTCTATTTTTCTGATTGTTGTGGTTTATAGACTGCTGTTTAGTCGTCAGTTTTCGCGCGTATGTAGTGCATTGCTTGCGCGTTGTTAAGCGTTATTTTCCAGCTTCTTGACTGTTTAATTCCAATGTATTGAAATGTCGGCTGCTAAACCATGAGATGCGTTTTGACCCTTGCGACCCTTGCGATTATTATTTTCTCCTGGGTGATATGTATGCCAGTCTGAAAACGGCAGTGTCCATTTGACTGTTTTGATTTGCAAACCGGACCATGCACTGTATGGCGTGCTATAACTTTATATGCTCTTGCCAAGCCAGGGGACGACGAAATGCTAAGAAACATTTTAAGTTTAAATCAAAATCATTATCGCAACTAGAAAAATGTACAGTCGTATCGACATGCAGACGCACGCCGGGCGAATGTAAGTTTTGATTCCACTTGTTGTTACTTGTTGGGGTTAGGATTTGACCTTTGACCTTTTGACCTCAGGGTAAGTGCATGCCGAGGTCCTGCCATGGACTATATGTCTACCGACTTTGTTGCTGATAGCTCAAGCTGTTTATCTTTTAGAACGCGGACAAACAGACAGACAAACAAACAGACAGACAGACGCGACTGAACGCCCTATGTACCCCACGCCAGCGGCTATACAGCCGGCGTGGGTAATAATATTTACAGTAAACCTTAAACGAGTTTTTTCGAAGCAAATGACGACATCAATACGTGGTGGACCTTTGCTGGTAAAGACTCTTTTAAACTTTTTAATTACTTTGCCTCCAGTAGAGATGCGAAGTATAGTGATCCGCGTGTTTGTATGTCTGTCTGTCTGTCCGCTCACGTATCTCAAAAATGTGTCCAAACTTCACGGAAGTTTGTCTACATGTTACCTGTGGACATGTATCGGTCCTCGTTTGGCGACAGTGCAATATGCTATGTACTTCCGGTTTTGTGGATGACTCATGTTTTCACATAATGGGGCCCGTGAGGCAGAATCAAAGACGACGTTATGTTTGGTCTAGTTCGCGAGGTGGCGGCACCAATCGGCGGCCGCATCTAGCGAACCTGGGGCGAAGTGTGCTATCCCCGAATGCCTTGTTGACTGATTGACGTTAAACTACATTGCGCTTTCGTTCACTTTGTAGCATGAATTCGTTCGTATCTGTGGATATCGAATTACGACTACAGCAACGAGTGATTAAAACTGGTCTGATAAACTGGTCTGATTGCAGATGCCCGTCTGATGATGACGTCACGGGCACCCACCACACC
>Ga0209363_1000439_pt1 | contig 16002 bp, 6 predicted proteins | sample WorMetexBAHAMAS3_FD_187385 | JGI IMG/M metagenome (GOLD analysis project Ga0209363, IMG submission 187385) | Marine gutless worms symbiont microbial communities from Max Planck institute for Marine Microbiology, Germany - Inanidrilus exumae... | ecosystem: Host-associated > Annelida > Digestive... | reverse complement strand
CCCTATAACTGGGTTAAATGTATGCGAATCTCCGAATTTGCCGCGTCCTACAGGAAATCTGGGTCGAGGAACACTATACTGACGTCAGATTTTAGACCGGAAGTGGAAATATAGCCATTTTGCACATGAACATTGAAAAAATATGCAATATAACTCTTATTACATATTATGGGAATAGTTCGGTCGTTGAGGATTTGCTATGGGCAGATACCACGCTCCACAGAACGTATTAGTTTCTGATAATTCCTATGCACATGATGAACATAGAGATAATCTCGGGCAGTAAATATATGGTTCGATGGTGTCCTGTATAAACTGTGACCATTGCTGACACCTTGATTAGCCACGTCAAGGTGCTGGCCGCGTCGGCATGAGCTGAAGTAAATAGACTTGGCTGGCCACTGGCTGGAGCAACACATAGCACCAGTCAGGGCTAAGGCAGACAGTAGGCCACGTCTAGAGGGGGCACGCTACAAATACCCGACAAGCTGTTCACTTGTAGTTATCCCCTTCTTCCCTGCACGTGACACACATACACACATTGCCTCCTTTCCCTGGACCATTACACAGTCTCAGTGCCGAGGTCCAGAAATAAAGAGCATATCAGTTTTAAAGTGAGTTGTTTTAAACAAAGTTTAAAACGACTTAAACACGACAACTTTGTAAGGAAGATGCTGTTAATTTAGCTAATTGAAGACATTATATAACACCCGCAAAGATAGTAATGGAATGTTTTTATGATACTGGCTACCTGGATCGTCTCGGACAAAGAGCCTTTAAACAGGTTGTTGTTGTTTAAACTTACTTTAAAACCAAAGCTGGTTTTAAACTGAAGTTCATGCAAACAGTTCTGTTTAAACTGAACTTACCAGTACGTAGTGCGGTTAGACAGGCAGCTCTGCTAAAACTCTACTCATTGTCTTTTCCACTTAGACGACAGATGCACATATGTTTCTCATACTGTACCACAGTGGTGCAACAGGTAGAGCGTTGGACTTGCAATCAGCAGGTCGTGGGTTCAAATCCTACTCGGGGCAAAAGCTGCGTAACAGCCTTGGGCAAGCTGATCACACCTATGTTCCTCTGTTACCAAGCAGTATAAATTGATACCGGCCAAGGGCCAATGATGCTCTGCGGCTGGGAAGGTAGCCGCAGGCCTGGCGGAAACTAATAGCAGCCTACCTGCGGTTGGATGACTTATAGTCACCTGCAGGCTGACTGCCTGTACACTGGGATCAGCTCCGGGCCCAACGCTTGGTAATGAGTACGGGAAGCATTCTGTCATTACACATATATTTATAGATGCATTTCGTTAATTGGTTGGTGTAATACTCCCACTGTAAACTTGATTTTAAATTAGGTGTAAAAATCGAATTTAATCTGAGTTAGTACAAGATTCTGGGTGTAGTTTATGCTTTGGTTTAAAAACTGAAGCTTCAGTGAAAGATAAAGTCACTCACTATGTCATTGTTGCAGCTGCCCTGTCTAGCTGACCACTGCCCATGAATTGTACAGTTCATAGTCAAGTAATTGCTCGTACTGTGAGCATTCAGTATGTTTTGTAGGATAAACTGATGCACTTTCCGACGTGGATTGATCTGAAGGGACAGGACAGTGTTCCGGATACAGTCCACCACGTGGTAATGTTTTCATCAGTACTCAGACATGTCACTCTGTAGCTTGTCTTCATGAGCTCACTGCTGTTGGTAGATTTTGCAAAGCTGTGTGGTTTGTGAGGTTTTTGGAATACATCATTTTTTGTGTTCATCTGTGAACAGAGTTCCTCAAAATGTCGTGGATAGAACGTTAATTAGAAAATTTTGTGAAAGTATTTGCATTAGTGTGTTGTGTCAGTCAGTCAGATGCTGATTTGTTGTTTTTTGTAACTTCTTCTTGGTTTTTTGCAGCTGTGAGCAGAATGGAAACTGCTGAAGATGTCCCAGAAATAGTTACCATTTTGCCGGCTTATTTGGCTGTTTATTCGAATATGAAAATTTGTTGACCTTCAAATGGCCTTGGAGGCAGTGATTCATAATGCAAAGATCTGTTTCAGTCTGGCCCCTTATGGGATCCAGGGCGCTAATACTCCCAGATTCTTTTGTTGATTTTGGCACTGTGTAAATTGTTTGTTTACTTAACTTCCTTTCTTACTTTTTTCCTTCCTTATTTACTTCTTGACTTATCTACTACTTCTTGAAGAGACCTGTTCCGTTTCCAGGCCGGAGGTCATAGGAGGCGACCAAACCTGGATTTAGATTTTTGGGTTTATTTTATGTTGTAGTATATTTTGTTACAGATGCATGTTTGCTTTTGTTGTGTTTGATTTAGTTTTTCAGTACTAAGCCAAGAGATTTGCTGTAAGAACGTCTCCAAATTGACCTATTTTGTGTCGAACGCAACGTAAAACCTTAACTCAATCAATCTGTCAATGTTCTACGTCTGTCGATGCTTTTGTTTGTACAAAATAGCAAAGGCGGCTTGCACTTTGGGAGCACTTTCTGGTGGTTTTGTGGTGGTTATTGAGTGTTAGCCTGGATGCTGTAGGTGCTGAACGTTGATCCGAAGTCCGACCAGTCGTGGAAGTCACTTCATCAGCACGTATGCACTGATGAAGTTCATGCTAAGGATCGACTCAACCCAACGATTGAGACGCCAGGTGCGTATGTAAATCCGTTGAAATTATTTTCACTTGCTCTGTTTGTGATCATATGCCTAATAAATATTCACTTGTGCTGTTATATCGGTATAGTGTGGGTATGGTAAAACCGTTCTAAAAATAGAAGTCTGTGGGATAACGTGCCATTTCCAAGTGAGGTCTGGACCTAAGTTAAAATGATGTCTATTAAAGTTTTAAATTGTAAATTGATTAACTATTCCTTGAAGTTTACGCCCTGGAGATAAGTTAATCAGGCAATAATGTAAGTGATTAGAATTTTGGATGATTACCATTACAATTAGCATATTTGGAGCGATGTTCGTCACTAATGTTACAGAGATGTTGTCGGAGGCGGTGAAGATGCTGAAAGGCGAGTACACACTGCGTGCTATCAGGGTGCACAACATGGACAAAGCAATCGTCTTCTGTCGAACCAAAGTTGACTGCGACAACATGGAGAGCTACCTCAATAAGGCTGGTGGAGGTAGTGTGTAACACAGCTTGATATGATACTCTGAATTATTTTGCCCGGCACATTGGATGTTTTAAGATATTTCACTGACTCTACTGACAGTGCACATTTCTATTGCGGATTGACCTAATTATGGCCACCAAAGGCAATGCCAGTATTTTTTACCGCTGATTTTTTAAATTATAGTCAGCATAGATGAAAGACCAGCCATGGTATCTCAACCAAACTTGGCCGGTAGGTCAGAAGTGTTGTCAATTTATAAATTCCCCCCAAATTTTGAGGGCCCTCCCCAAATTTGGGCGCCAAAAAAATCAAATTTTTGACCACTTTTTCACGACTTTCGCATTCAACACCACATATCTCCAAAACGAAACGTCGCATTGACAAACAAAAATGCTAGTGTCAATCTGCAATGTGTCCCCTGAAAGTTGGCCTACTTTCCATGACCTTTGACCCAGAAGTGGCTGAGATCCGTTTGCTCATAGTGACCCACTGTTCGGCGGCCATTATGTTGCAACCATCATAGTTGCGACATGACTAGTTTATTTGGTTTTTTGAATACAGCAACAGCAGTGTTAATATAGCGGTTGCTAATATCTCATTACTGATGCTGCCGTCTTTTTCACTTTTTTATCTGGCAATTTTTTGTGATCACCAGAGTTGACGATAGTGGCAGAGGACTTTCAGTGAAACTTAATTTAAAATTTTAATTAAAGTAAAGGTAAAAGGTCGGTTTCTTGTATAGCGCAGCTTACGTGGTGACCGGACCAGTGCACTTTACAATCTTGGAAGTGGCAGTTGATTGGCAAGAGCCAATGGTGCTGCAGCGCAAACTGCGGCCATCGAATTACACGCGTTAACGAACAATTGGACTCGCGTTATGCAGCTAGCATTCATCAAAACATGCTCCACAAAGGCTTGATTAATTGCAGTCTGTAATTGCTAATTAATCTAAGAAAATGGATTAAGGCCTCTAATTGAATTTGTACACGTTATTTCTTGGACAGACGTGTGTGATGTAGTTAGTGCTAGTGTCGTTGTACAAAAAGACAAGTCGGTCCATTATCATCATCATCATCATCATCATCAATTTGCTAGGGCGCCACTCAACCGGTGCTCAGCAGCGCCTTCCAAACACAATTTAGGCCTAAACAACATAGCCTAGGATACACATAAAGAATTAGTCCGATAAGGGGAACAAATAAGTTTTAAGTCGACGACAGAAAGCTGCATGTGAGTCAGTGTTTCGAACAGAAGCCGGAGTGCATTCCATGCAGCAGGTCCTGCAATAGTAAATGAGCTATCAGCAAGGCGTGTCCTTGTTCGTCGTGTAATGAAATCACCGTGTGCTGATGATCAAAGACGATGGTTGTCACAGCGACTGCACAGGTTGGCCAGGTATCCAGGTGCCGTGCGATGATAAACATCAAACATCAAGACACACAGTTTGTATGTTATGCGCTTGTGGACCGGTAGCCAGTGTAATCGGTCTAGCAGAGGTGCAGCGTGGCTACGAGGTGCAGTGATTGCTGTCGTCATTTTTATAGTCCACATTTAACGAGAATGAATAACGTTCAGTTAGTATTCCTCCGACAAGCTGCATTAAATTAACAAAGCGTGGAATGGAGTAAGTAAAGCAATAAGCTGAAAATTTTTTAACAAGCAAAAAAACTAATTAATTTTCTAACAACTGATCGATTAATTAATTGTTGGAAATATTCATCTCTGTAATTTATTAAGTTTTAATCAATAGTACATTACATGTCGCTAACAGACGAGATGTAAGGTGCTTCGTCCATCAGTCCATGTTGTGAGTGTTGTCATTAACTGTGTTTCAGGTCGTGGCAAAGGAAATCAGTTCTCATGTGTCTGTCTTCATGGTGATCGCCGGCCTCAAGAACGTAAAGAAAACCTCGAGAAATTCAAGGTATTTGCTGGGTTTGTGCTTACTGGGCGGTGCCTGGTGGTTCCTATTTACTGCCGCTGCTGCGTGCCATTTTTAGGTCGACCTAATAAAGTGGTTTGTCTCACATGTCCGTACGGCCGTCTGTCCACAAAAAGTTTCTTCAATTTCAATGAAATTTGGCATGTAGGTAGAGGTCGATGAGTGATGCACGACGGTATGTAGTATGACCCGATCCAGGGTCAAGGTCAAGGTCACGAGCCCTTCAAAGTTGGAAATCCTTCCATTTTCAAAAGCTATCTCATCCGCCATTTACAATGGGAGCTGGCAATTTACCACTGATTCTTAAACTATGGCACAATATCTAAATTCGATCGGGCTGGATTTTTGAAATGTTGTCTTAGCCTAGTTTTTCTGTCACGTGACTTTGAACTTGGAAGAAACGACAGTTGTGAGGAGTCGACCGTCAGTCCCACACGGGGCTAATTTATTAATTAACAGGCCCATAGTTTCAACAGTTACTGCGTTGAGTCAAGCCTTTGTGGAGTATGTTTTGATATGAATGGAATGAATAAGCAACATTGTCTGAACATTGAAGGTTCGTTGGTTCTTTGGTTTTACTCTTGGTTCGCTGGCTGTGCTTCTTACTCTGTTGGAACTTGCAGGAAGTGTTTTCAAAAATCAGTGTACTAAAGATAGAGAATTTTTGTCTTGTACCTTTAAGGTACTTTTTGTCAAACAGCTTATTAGATATATTAAGATCTTTTGACTGCCAATATTCGTGACAGCCTGGCGTGATGTCATCCTGTGAGCATTGTTTCTGTACAGAGAGGTGAAGTAAAGTTTCTAATCTGTACGGACGTTGCGGCGCGCGGTATTGACGTCTCCGGTTTGCCATACGGTTAGTCGTGCTTATGCCGGCAACGGCGTTGTTCCGTTGTAGATCATACAGACTTTGTCGGCTCACATTTGTGATAACAGTATTGTAAGGTCTTTGTCGATTTTGAGTACTTATGAATATGGTAAAATAATGTCGAAATACTCCATCCATAATCCGAGCTCCGGTACTGCTGAATTAAAGAGTAGCTTGTGGCGGCATTTTGTTGATACAGTGTTTTATATGTCTTCCTTTGTCTATTTTTGTATGTAACTGTCTTAATGATTGTGTGTTTTTATGCTGTGTATATATAATTTTTGTATGTGCTGCCTACGGGCGTAATAATAAATAATAATATTGCCATCATGTGTAAGGTGTGTGTGTGTCAGGTTTGTCGACACAGATACACACAACCCAGTCTTTGAAGGGAACTACAAACATTGACCCTCAGCTAGTGAACTTCACCCTCTGACACTTGTCTCCTGTTCAGCCATCGGTGGACTGCTAAGGGAAAAGGCGTTGATAAGTAAGTAAGTAAGTAAGTAAGTAAGTAAGTAAGTAGATTTATATAGCGCAGTTATCGTCGAGAACCTCAAGCGCGCTGATGCCTTGACGCCGAGTCTGACACCACTACTCGGAGCTGCACTTGTAGAGCCGTACTCATCAGTGTGAAGTTGGTTCGTGGGCCCTTGCTTGGTTGATGGCCTGTTACATTCCTTCATGCGTGGACTGTCGCATTTATTACACGTCACAACATTCCAATGTAACGTTCCCTTGCAACAGCCGGTTAATATGGCACAATTAACTGTTGATACTTTTTTGTTCTTGTTTATCTGTATGTATTTCACTTAATGCAATTCTCAATAAAATGTTGTCAATTTTGGTCTGAAGTTTTCACAGTCTGATGATCTTTGCTGACGTGTGGAAAATGATAAATACATCGTCTCCAAACTGTCATAAACATGGTGGGATATTGTTGTATCTTATTGGGTTTTTTGCCGTGAAATTGTCAAATTTCCGCTGTTTGTGAAGAAAAAGGGCAACGAGACGGCTTTATCATAGAAATGTAGCATTGATCGGTACATTTGTCAAGACGTTGAGTTGTCACCGCGTGTTGTACAATTTGTAGTGATCAACGTTACTCTGCCGGACGAGAAACAAAACTACGTTCATCGTATTGGTCGTGTTGGCCGTGCAGAGAGGTGTGTGTGTGACTCTGTGTTTCTCACCAGCCTATGTCTGTTGCTGCTATATTTCTCCAGAAGTCCCAGCATACTGACGACAAATGACCCTTATAAGGGGCGTGGTTTGGGTCACTTGACTCACTTTTAATTTTTGGGGCCCCCAACGATATCTCTTGAACGGCTACAGCTAGAATCGTCAAACTTTGCACACAGGTAGAATATATCAAATCCTAGCCTACGGATGACAAACCACCCCTAAAAGGGCGTGGTCAGGGTCACATGACCCATTATCTATTTCCATGCCCGCAATCATATCTGTGGATCATCGTAAAAATGCTTATAGGCGATTCTGGTCGTCGGTTAAAACAAAACCCCACCAGGCTTCGGAGGAATCACTGAGCTTGTTGATGATTATGGCCTGGAATACAACTTGTAGGGCATCTGCCGGTAAACCGTGCTGTCGCAGGGTTCGCACGGCAAAGAGTGACTGGGAACCGCGGGATAGACGATCATTGACGTGGCGTGACACGGAAAATTTCTGACTAAACGTCACGCCGAGCATCTTGATCTGCTGGACTTGAGTGAAACCCGAAACCGTTGGTGATGATCGCTTTGACCCGGCTTCTGAGGTTGACGAAGATTATTTCCAGTGACTTGGAGGTGTTTAATCTGAGGTTGTTGTTGCATGCCCAGGTTTCAATGATCTCTGCTGGTCATGACTTGACGTTTGTTGCAGGAATGATCCAATATGACCGGTTAGTCATCTCTTGATGACAAGTCTACGATGCGGACCATTAGTTTGATGTCGTGCTGTCCAACAGTATTTCACCAGTGTAACGTTGTAGCTAATTGATAAGTCATTACCCACGCCGGCATAGCCGCCGGCGTGAGTAGTGCGTTCAGTCGCGTCTGTCTGTCTGTTTGTCCGCACTCTAACAGGAAAGTGGCTCGAGCTATCAACACCAAACTTGGTACACGTCGGCATGCATTGACCCAGAGGTCAAAAGGTCAAAGGTCAATGTCACACGGTTACAAAAAAAACCGTCACGGTACACGGTTGCTAGTGACCATGACTGGTATTCCATAACCCTGTGCTCAGCTGTGCTACCTAGCTGCGGCCGTTGCCGGCGTGGGGTCAGACGCATGTCGATACGACTGCCTGTGTGAGTCGGGTAATGAGATGAGATTTGGTGTGTAGGATGGGGCTAGCAATCTCGTTTGCATCGACTGTCAAAGAAAAGGTTTGTTTTGTATTCTGTTAACTTCTACATTCCGTGTTTTCACTGGAAAGTAATTTTATTTTTTACGCACTAGTTTTGTACATTTGGAATCAGTGACCTTCAGCGTGACTTCACATTAATGACTTGCACACGCCTGTCCAGCGTGTATGCTGTAACTTGTACAGTTTTATTATTTTCCTCATGACAGAATCTATGTCACTTCGCCGTCTAACGGATTAGTTTTGGTCCTGTTCTAAATGTGCAACCAAAAGTGACCGATAATTCTTCTAGTAATTTTGCTAAATCGTTATTTTGCTCATAAACGTAACGTACTGAGCCGATGTAATAAGAACATTTAGTTGTTTGTTTTGACAGACGTCTGCATTCTCTTACAGTACGTGGATGTTTGTCAAAACCCGCCCAGTTTTGGCAAAGACACGATGTCCTGTTGTCCCATTTGTCCTTGTGACTTGGGTTCGTTGATTCGTTTGTTCGTCCGTTGTTCCAGACAGATCTTGTTGCCACGACACGATATCTCACGAACGGCTTGAACAATTTTAACGAAACTGACAGGAAATATTAAACATTCACTAGCCCCTAATGATGACCTGATTAGATTGTGGATATCTTAGGTCAAGGTCACAGCTGGCCGTCAAGGTCACATATTATGAACGCTATATCATATTAACTACTTGAGCAATCTCAGTGAAACTTCCTAGCGCCTACTGATGACCTGGTTAGATTTTGGAGGGCAAAAGGTCAAATGTGAAGGTCACAGTAGGCCTAAGTATGTGATCGCTAAGCCATCCACGTCGACGCGGAGTTGTCGAAGTCCATCGCCTGGATTTCTTGCTGAGCTTGTTTGTTCTAAACTATGCTATGACTGAAGGTCTGGTATCACTCCAACTGTTCCAACCGTGGCAAAGGCTGTTACAACACGCGTTTGACAGACGAAGGAGGTTGCTGCATCTGGTACAACGAACCATCGGTACATCATCTGCACTCTGTTGTCTTGTGTATCCAAGCAGATGTGTGCACATGTTTTGAATACGAATGTATTCTATACAGGTGGCGTGGTGGCGCAGCGGGTATAGCGTTGGACTGGCAGAAACTCCCAGTTCTTTTCCGTCGACCGGACAACCCCCAAATTGCCCCTTCCTGTGGGGGAATCTCGACCCCCATCTAACTCGTAGTTCCTTGGGCCCACGATGAGTCAGCCACAGAAACGGCGTCTCCATCAGTTCAGTCGTTTTTGCACAGTACGTCCATGTGACCAACCAGCAGACACAGACCACGCTACGTGTCACATCTGTAGCATCTTATGCAGGCCCGTTGAGAGTCAGTTTGGGGCCCGGGGGAACTCCGCTCACTCACGGGGCCCCCTGGCAGAAAAAAAAATCATTCTGAGGAATCGCGGGGCCCCTACGACACTGTGGGGCCCGGGGTAGCTTACACCCCTTCCCCCCCCTCGACGGCCCTGATCTTATGCACTGTATGCCTAACAATAAAAATGTAATGTTTTAGGTGTGAATCACTGTCTTCACTGTTGGTACCCCGTGTGGACCCGGGCCCTTCCCTCCTTATCCCTTCTTTTCCCCACCTACTCTAATTTCAGTATCTTTCACTTTTTACTTTTCTCCTTTCTTACTCACCTCATCTATTATCTTGCTTTTCTAATCCCTTCTCATTCTACTAGAATACTCCCACTCCGTTGCCAGGCCGGATGTCTTAGGAGGCGACTAAACCTGGCTTTAGTTTTGTGTTGATTTTATGTAATACTGTATTTTTTATTTTAGGATGCATCTTCTTTTTTGTCGTATTTGCTTTAGTTTTGTCTTGCAGTGTGATAGTTGTCTCCCCCTGTTGTAGGCACTAGCGTAATAATTTAAATAAATGAGCCTCTCGATCCCTTTCCCTTTCTGGGTGGCTGCTGAACAAAAGGGGTTTAGGTTAATATATTGCTGGCCTTCCTTCACTGGGTATGGATGACTCTCCACCTGACCTTTTTTCTCTGATATAGCCATATTTGTGCTGAAAGGGGACGTTCAACTCCAGCTAACTTCACTGTTGGTTTGGTGGCAGAAAGGGCATAAAAACATCCTGTCACCAATCCAGGAGTTGTCTTGGAGACGTCAGTGAGCCTAAGGCAAATCAGAATGGACCAGCCAACGGCGAGATGAAAGAACTATGTTACAGCGTTGAGTTGCTGGCTGTGTGTGTCGTTGTGTAGTACTTGGCTGATATAGAAGAACATCTCGGAGTGACGATCGACCAGGTTGACACCAGTCTACAGGTGACGGCCAGCGAGTTCGACGGCAAAGTTACATACGGACAGAAGCGCAGCAACACTGGTACGCTGCGAACCATTCACACAGTTGTAGGCCAGAAGCTGTAAAAACATGCACCTCAGTGTAACCTGCGGCAATGTAAGTAAATAAGTAATACAATTTCTAGTCAGCGTCTACCTGCTAACCAAACATAAACATTTAAATTGTCCAAAGGTGATGCCCGTTGCCAAAGCTGTTCAGGCAGACTGTCACACAGCGTTGGCCCGGCAGTGGCAAAACAGCGGTGCTTGTGAAATTGAGTTTTGGCGAAAATATGCCAAATGTAACCAGAACGGCGACATGCCTAAACGGCGACAAACAGTAAATGATGTAACTGCGCACGCTTAGAGGCAAATGCGGCATTATGGTCATTCGACACAATTCAGCCATCTAGTTATAGATAAGGCAAACGTAATTTTGAGCTTTGTTTAAAGTAAAGTAAAGTAAAGTATAGGTCGATTTGTATAGCGCATTTTTATGCAAACCGTCTCATATGCGCTCAGACATGGATCACAGTTTTACCTGCAAATTACACCATGCCTGCCTTTACTCCCCAGCCGCAGAACATCACCGCCCTTTGGCTGGTACTCATTTTACCGTCCCACGGAGGGTAGAAGGCTGAGTCGAATATAATGAATGTAATTATTTAACACGCAACTTTCCACCATTTTAGTACTGTGGTCGACTAGGACGTTGTGTACTTGTACTGTCGCAGGTGTGGTTACTGTTAGTTCGGCATGTGTTACTGCAGGCAGTGGCTACAAGGGTCACGTCGAGACGCTGGCACCGGCCGTCAAACAGCTAGCGGCTCTTGAGAAACGAGCGCAGTCGTCCTACCTCAACCTCGTCTACAACAAACCTTTTGTTACTCGCCGATAACCACAGCATCCTCGCCGACTTGCATCCAACTGAGATGCGTTCTGTTGGACATCGTTCGTGCTTGTGAATTAGAGTTTTGGAGAAAATATGCATTGCTGAGTGTGATACTTGTGACGTTCAGCAACAGTAACTGGTGCTCTCATGCCACAGCACTGAACACCTACCTAGTGTTTGAGGTTGAAAGAATTTGCAAATGGATTTGCAGAGTTTATGTCAAGGAAACATTAACCGATTTACCTTACAACTGGTGTCTGCAACTGACAATGTACCAGCATATACCAGTGTGGATGTCTTGCAGAATGAGATATCTCAGTATTACTTAAGCAAAAAGGTACGCGGTTGTTTAACTGTTTACTGGCTCGCCTACACATTGTGTAGAGGAGCCCGACTAGTAACGGTCGCTGGCGTCTGTCGTCGTCTGTAACACTACATGGAGGGCCTGCAGACAGCTTTACCCGTGCAGGCCAGGCGATGAAGTCATGCCGCCTCCAGTCTAATTATAACTCCACGGCTGGCCAGTAGTGTTACGCCCCGTTAGGACGACACCTTGTTGTAATAGCTGTACACCACCTTTGACAACTGGGCTGCAACATTACGTAGAGAGAATAATACAGGTGGGTGGGTATTGCTGGCTGTACTGTACACAAATATGATAACCCAAATACTGAAGGTTATATTTGATCGACTCAGACAGTTACCCACTTACAGCCCTAGGACCCACACGGGGCGAACGTAACAAAAAACGACACTGACCCAATCACGGGAAATCTCCCATTGGCCTTTTCCTGTCTTGTCCCTTTGATGTCAACTACCCAACCCATTGTCCAGCATTCAGTCATTTTGTATCCTGGCCACTGAGAGCACACACAGGGCAATGCAGTAGGACACGTTATCACGCACAGACATCATTCATAGTGGACTCAACATCACAATGCACATGATATGAATATTCATGAACAGTAATTATGCTCCGTTAACAAACAATTTAACAGCTGCAGTACAACTTAACAGTACATCACAGATTACAGAATGCAAAACAGGCCGCTCTGTTAACACACGGTGCCTGGTAGCTGCCATTCCGTTTTGAAATAATGTAGCTTTGAAACAGTATCATTAGCTTTTGCTACTATTTGTATTTCTTGTGTACTAGCGTGGTGAATATTCGCTATACGTTTCATCGAGACTGCTCAAGCCGTTCATGATATCGTGGTAACAAAATTTTTGTCCGGACAAATGAACAGACGAACAACAGAACGCGGCAGACAGGAAACATAATGCACTCGCCGACGCTGTCGGATAGCGTAGGCATAAAAGTGCTGTAGGACAATGAATCGTGCTACTTTTAGAACTATAAAAACGTTATTTCAAAAAAGAATGGTAGCTGCGGGCCACCAACTAATACTGGCAATAGCTGAAAGCTACATTACAGTTCACATAACAACTACAAGGTTGTGTCGTTTGACATCGTGCCAAGGACTGCAGTACGGAGGTGGGTGCTAAGGCTGTCGAAGGTGCCAATATTCACAACAACAATGCTGAAAATGACACCCACTGCGCAGGCACAAATATCACGCTACGTCGAAATTAATGAGTAGAAAGAGCAATCACTCCTACACACGGCCGTCTTTATTGGGGCACCCTAATTTCACTCCCAGGCCCAACAGGGAGTGTGGGGCCCCATCCTGTGGGTGCCATACACATGATGGACTCTATATGTGTGATGACTGTGGCAGTGGTTGATCGACTGAGTTAAGGTTTTACGTCCCACCTGACACAAAATAGAGACGTTCTTCCTACATAATCTCTTGGCTTAGTACTGAAAAACTGTATACATCAAACACAACAAAAGCAAACATGCATGCGTAAAAAATATACTACAACATAAAATGAAGTTAATGAACCCAAAACAAACTAAAGCCAGGTTTGGTCGCCTCCTACGACCTCTGGCCTGGAAATGGAGCGAGTCTGTTCTGGAAAAAGTAGACAGATAAGTCAGAAAGCATAAGTGAAAAAGCAAACAGGTGGGAGAAAGTATAAGGAAAGAAGCAAATAAATGAACAAACATACACACAATTTACATAGTGCCAAATTCAACAAATGTATCAGAGCGCATTGCGGCCCCGAGGCCCGTACGTGGCGACTGTGCCAATGGAGACAGTAATACCATGAATGCTACATTCAACACACTGGCCTACTGGGTCTCAGTGACAAACGCTACGCATGGTTTATTGTCTCTCCCCACTGATTTTGAGTGACGCCCACCAAGGAACCTTCATCCACCACCGTCCACCTTATCTCACTGCCTGTACATCGACTCAAGACGCCAGTGGACAGTTCAACAACAATCAATCAACAACCTCTCAGAGGCACCTGATATGAATGTGCAAAATGACCAGATTTCAACTTCAGTAGTCTGCTAACGTACTTCTCAATCAGTTCAAATAACACGGGTCGCTCTGCAGTATAAGGTGCCGAAAAGTAGGCATGATAACTGCTGAGCAATAAACACTGCACACAAAGCTCTTAACATCTCTCTAGAGTCGGATTCTGCTTTGTTAATACAAAAATGCACTTAAACAACGGAAACATTTTGACGGTAGTAACATGCAATAATGCGTTCGGTAATGCTGAACAAATAAATGCCAACAAATAATATTCTAACGATAAAACATAACAAGCAAGTTGTCAAATACTGTCTGTAATCCCACCACACACAATGTCCGTTTTACTACTGCAAGTAAAGATCCACTGAATAATGCTGATTATTGCACTTTGCTAGTGCTGAAAGATTCATGATTCAAAACGATTTGCCGAATAGATTCATTTTCGAAAAATCTGAATTTCAATTCGAAAAATCAATTCACAGGCGTGAATCAAATCGAACTGAAATTTTTCTCCAGTGAACTGTGCAGCATACACTCTGCTAACCTTGACTGAGCTAAGATGTAATGCCCTACCCGACACCAAGATACGTCAATTCACAGACAATTCTCGCCAGCCAAACATTTAGGATTGTACTGGCAAACCTGATGATAGGATAGTATAACAAATAAATTAACCTCATGCAGGACTGACGGTCGACTCTTCACAACTGAAGTTTCTGCCAAGTTAACAGTCACGTGACAAAAACCAGGACAAATAAAAAATCTGGCCCTACCAAATTTACATATTGTGCCCTAGTTTAAGAATCAGTGGTCAGTTGCCAGCTGCCATTATAAATGGCGGAGGAGATAGCTTTTGAAAATGGCCGGATTTCCAACGTTAAAGGCTCGTAACCTTGACCTTGGATCGGGTTATACTGCATACCATCGTGCATCACTCATCGACCTCTACCTACACGCCAAATTTCATTGAAATCGAAGAAACTTTTTGTGGACAGATGTACATACGGACATTTGTGACCCACTTTATATTAGGTCGACTCAGAAGAGTCGATGTAAAAATAAACAAAAAAACTCTGATTTGGTTGGCTTATCCAGTGTTAAAGTGGAACAGGCAACCCTAGAGACTGCACGGGGCACTCTGATAATAAACAAACTCAAAAAGTAACAAAGACTCATAACAATCTGATAGATACATGCCTCCAGAGTTACCACACATCCTGCCATGACATGCAGGAGGCAGCTACATCAGCCAGGCCTACAGTTGCTCCAGTTCTACGGTAAGTAAGTAATAAAATTTGATTAAGTGCTTGGTAGATGTTGTATTCACTACTATTGGGATTGTGTAAGTTAGACGGTGAATACGCATCATCATCTCAACTTCATCATCATTTATAGTACGAACACGACACATTACAGTAGTCAATGCGGCAGGTTGTGAGGGTAACGTAGACTTGTAGAGGGATGCAAACGACAATGACAACGGAGTATTTGGACAGGCCCTATGTGGTCTCCTTTACTCTCAAATTACAGCACAAAGAACGCTTTCCTGAAGCAACTGGATAGTATTTAGCTACAAGCATAAAATACATGAGGTTTATACACGTCACAGTCCCACGCTGTCAATATAAACAGTTATCACATGTTCACAAAACAACAACATAACAACGGGAAATGTACACAGTGTGGAAAATACAACACTATAAAGAAAACCACAATTTCCTGAATGACCATAGATATTTTGTTTTGTCATATGACAAACAGGTGCTCCACTGATTTGTCGAAACATGGTTATGCGGCATTCACCAATGTGTGTTGAGTGGTATTTGCAAACATTCTCAAAGTCAAACATCCAAAAGTCTAAATCACTGAGTCCAAAAGATAGACTACAATTAAATAAATAAATAAAACTAAATGTTCAAAATAAAGTACAAATATCCACTTTCATTTTAAATTAACTAGTTGCCAATAAATGCAATTTCATATAAGGGTATTTGCCACGTAACATACAAAGTCAAATATTGCATCACAACATGGTAAAGCAAATTTACTTCATAATTTTAACATACATTTTGAAATCTAAAAAATGTTAACATTTATAAC
>Ga0209363_1000438_pt1 | contig 16003 bp, 10 predicted proteins | sample WorMetexBAHAMAS3_FD_187385 | JGI IMG/M metagenome (GOLD analysis project Ga0209363, IMG submission 187385) | Marine gutless worms symbiont microbial communities from Max Planck institute for Marine Microbiology, Germany - Inanidrilus exumae... | ecosystem: Host-associated > Annelida > Digestive... | reverse complement strand
ACCTGACCATTTCCGGCTTTACTTCGCTCAACGGCTTGATTTGTTTACATAGTGTGTTAGACAAAGCCGGCTCTCAGTCGGTTTTCAAACGCACTTAAAATCCTCGCATTTTCATTCATTCATTCAGTGGCAATTGTCCAAGTGAACCTGGTGGTAATTAGATGCTCCTCGACTCTTCCACCATGTTATGAAAGACAACTGTTCGGAATAATTACAGTAGTTTGATAGGTTGTGTGGCACAGTGGTAGAACGTCGGTCTGTGACTGGCGAACTTTCCCTGTCCTATGCTCAACCTGCAGCTGATGGGCCCCCACTTATATGGGTAAACTGTCCGCTACAAGATCAGCCAACTAGGTCAACTCAGCCTTTCATCCTTTCGAGGTCGATAAATAAGTAGTGAGCTGTAATCGGATGTAAAGTCAGGATCGTTCATTCCATTCGTGGATAAACGTGTGGGTGACAGGTAAAACTGTGTGATCCCTCTAACACGTGCCATTCCTGAGCGCATTAGAGGTGGCTACGACGATGTGCTGTACAAATCGACGTTTACTGAATCAAACTCAAATCACTAATCCAAGTAAGAGAAATCACCCATCAGTATCATTGTTGCTTGATCCATGGTTGGAACTGTCAGAAAATGGTTGTGAAACCACCTTTAAGCTAGCTCTCCGAACCAGTATCGTAATTCTGCTGACAATTATAATAATAAAAATAAGGAAATGACCATCTTAATTTGACAAAAGTCAGACAACGACACACAAGTCACAAAGATAAAATCAGCCCTGTACGTGACTGACGGTCAATTCTTCACAACTGATGTTTGTACCAACTTCAAAGTCACGTGACACAAAAACTATGCCAAATATAAAAAATCCGGCCTTATCAAATATAGACATTGTGCCATAGTTAAAAAAATCCGTGGTAAGTTGCCAGCTCCCATTGTAAGAGGCAAAGGAGATACGTTTTGAAAATGGCTGTATTTCCAACTTTGAAGGGCTCGTGACCTTGACCTTTGATCGGTTCATACTGCATACCATAGTGAATCACTCGACGACCTCTACCTACACGCCAAATTTCATTGAAATCGAAGAAACCTTTTGTGGACGGATGGAAGTACATACGTACATACAGTACGTACGCATGCACATACCTACGAATGGACTGACATTTGAAACTAGTTTTATCAAGTTGACTCTGTCGAAGAGTCGACCTGAGAATTCAACACAAACAAGAACTAAATGAGTTAAAACAGACTGAACTGCATTGTCTTGGGATATATAGCTAGCATGCAAATTCTTTGTATTTAGGCACACACAAGGTACACTGAAAGCAATAGGATTGTGCATATGATAAAATATGCTTAAAATGCAATTTTTCTCCGTTGTATAAGACGTAAAATAGCAACTGTCCCTAACCCATCAATAACAGCTCTAACTGACTCCCACAAATCCAGCAAACATTTAACTCATTTGAGTAAGTGTCGTGTGTGTCACTGACCTCCATAATGACGGTGTACGGTGCATTAGGCTTTGCTTCTTTAGGACCAGTGGAAACAGATCCTAAACACACAACCAACGACTTTTACTCACAAATGCTGTTGTGAGAGAATTGAAGAAAAACTACCCTAGACCTCAGCGCTGAGACCTCATGGTGGTCCAATGCATGTACCCAGGGAGAGGAGGGGCAGGTAAGTAGGTGTGTGCTTTGTGTGTGCATGAAGTGTAAGGTGAAGGAAGGGTAAGTAGGCAGTGAGCAGCTTGTCGGATATTTATAGCATGCCCCTCTAGACAAGGCCTACCATCTAGCTAGCCCTGATTGGTGTTATGTATTGACACCAGTCCATCGCCAGCCACACCTTTTAGCTTCGACCCACACCGGCGCGGCTGACAACCTTGATGCTGCTACTCAAGGTGTCAGCAATGGTCACAGATTATAGAGGACAATGTCAAACTCTCTTTTTCTGCCCGAGATTATCTCCCTGTTCATCATGTGCACCGGAATAATTACAAATCATTCTTTATTGGAGACAGAATGCACCCGGACCAAGCTTTGAACGTGGCACCTAAGCTGTCTCACGCTCCACTGCACATGGCGCCCGAATGCATTATCCACTGAGCTACATGGGCAGGTCACACACAGACAACAAAAAACACACATATATGATTGCCTTGGTAAAAATACGAAACTAATGAGCAAAACAACAACAGCAACATTAATGACAACAGCTCAGTACGAAGTGAGATAAGCGACTGGGTCAAATTATAGTGAATTCAGAGGACACAATAATGCCCATTCACGCCCAGAAGGCCAGTCGTTACTAGGGGCGACATTTTTTGAGGATGCGTGGCTTTAAAACTAGTTGTCAGGAAATTAGTTTGCGTAAAACTGGTAATTAATTTATGGCAATCTGCACCTCCGGAGAAAAGCTACGGCACGAAGCGACCGGTATATGCCAGGGGGGGGATATACCAGGTCGCGACAAGTGTTATAACAATAAATAAGCATTCTATCTGTGCATAACTTGAGAGGCTGTGGTCACGTCACTAGTGTCTGACGCTGTGCACCAGATCAAAATGTGAGCCGTAAGCCTAGACGTAAGTACTATCAGTGAGGAGGTTTTTCAAGCACGTGCTACAGACTACAAACAGCAGGTGAAATAAACACAGTGCAAGATAAACACCTGTAAAACTGGACTTTGTAATGCAATCTTTGTTGGCCGAGCACAAAGCCATGTAGCCCTCCTGTTGACAACACAAGCGACTGATGCAGTTATTGCTATCGATTCTACATCAATTGTTCTTGAATGGTGCTGAGCTGTTTTCAACCGATTTTGACTGACATGAATCATGATTTACAGTTGTGTATGCATAGGTACACAGCAGAACAAAGAAAACATAGACCATCGGTTAAATAAGTGCCAAATATTTCACAACGTACTGAAGTGACGGGTTTAATGTGTGGTCAGATATTTAATGATGATTTTATTACAAATTACTGCCCAGTACAGTGACTCAATCATGCTGGAAGCTGGGCTTGGCAACTGCTGACCAGTGAGATGCAACACTAACTGAAAGAGTTCCTGTTTTACGTCAATCCCAACACAAAACAGGTCATTTCAGAGACGTTCTTCCAGTGCCGCATTAAGGGGGTGCTAGGGGTGCTGCAGCACCTTGGCCCATGGTTTCCGGGGGCCGTCAATCGGTTGGAGTGGTTAGCTGGTTATAAGTCTGTAAGGGGCCCACATTTGGCACAGCACCCGGACCCGCACTGGTCTTAATGCTGCCCTGCGTTCTTCACAGCCAATCACTTGGCTTAGTACTGAAAAACTAAAACAAGGACAACAAAAACAAAATGCATCCACAACAAAATATACTACAACATAAAATTAACACACAAAACTAAATTTTTCAGTCAGGTTTGGTCGCCTCCTACGACCTCCGGTCTGGAAACGAAACGGTCCTTTTCCGGAAGAAGTAGATAGATAAGTCATGAAGTAAATGAGTAGTAATATTTGTAGTATTAGTGAGAACAGAACCTTTGGTGGATACTTGAATGGCTTGTCACCAAAGTTGAACTTCATCTCTGCATTCTGTAACACACAGCATCATCTTTATCAATTATCGGTTTGATGACTTCACGGCCACTAGCTTGATGAACTTCAATGCATTACACGGTTGTCACTGTCACCAACATTAGCATCAACAGGGTGGCCAGTACATATATAGGGTGGCCAGAACATATATGTGGCATTCCATGATATAGCCTTTATTCTGTCATCAGTTTGTCACAGCGACGCTTACAAATACCGATCGTCAAAATTCTGACCATCTACGGCCGCCTGTAAATATTATTCTATTCTAAAGATATTTTGCACATTTTTCATAATAAATACAATTTCAGCTGGTAGGAGGGACATATTTTTGACTTTTATTTTTCTGAGACACCGTAAGCTTCACTGTCGTAGTCACAGATGGTCATCAAGCAGCACAGCCATGTTGGTCATCGGTTAGTTCATTCATGGCCATGTCACTTCTACTGACCCAGTACCCGGAAACGTACTGCTATTGAGATCTGAATAAATAAGCAGGTGAAATTTGGCATGCAAGAGCAGTTTCTAAGGTTAGCTCATAAACAATCTCTATCATTAAATTTATTGTAACAATGCGTCGGTGATCTGGCACAAAGGCAGTTATGTCACGTCTCTCAGAAGTACGATGGAGGACGAAGGAAGCACTTTTAAGTTTTCTTCCGTGCTTTGACACTGAAATGGCCGGTACAAAGGTGTGCCACTTATCACAAAGATTCTCTTCTGGCACAGGTGAGTGAAGAAAACCAAAGGGAACCAATTAACACAGGTTGGTCTAGAAAATGGACGATAACAAGAAAGTGATGACATAAACTGAAGCTCAAACAACAAGAAATCTTGCATTTTGGCGCCGATGGATATATGCAATCCAACACATTCCTCTCAGACCAGACAACTAATGCTATGTACCACAGTTAGTTAAAGATAGTGAATAATATCCACAAAGATAGGGAGTGAGTGAGGGAATCCAAATAGACCCGGGCTGTCCTGGATAAAGGGCAGTTCACTGAGTTTAGGTTTTACGTCCTACCTGACACAAAATAGGTCATTTCAAAGACAATCTTCCCAGCCAATCTCTTGGCTAAGTACTGAAAAACTAAAACAAACACAACAAAGCAAACATGCATCCATAACAAACCAAAAAAAAAACTAAAGCCAGGTTTGGTCACCTCCTACAACCTCCAACCTGAAAACAAAGAGAGCCTATTCTGGTTTTGGCATTTCATAAATTTGTCACTTACTTACTTACTTAGACACTTACCCACTTACTTACAGCCCAGGGACCCACACGGAACGATAAAGGGCATTTAAACAGGTGTTTGTTGTGTTGTCACCGACTTCACTGCATATAAGAACAATCTTAAGGCATAAGATTTAAGCATCAGAGTCGAGCGGATGCGGAAATGTATTTGACGTTGGTATTTCATTGATAATTCATTAAAACTTAAAAGCATTCTGCATAACTGCACTACATGAACACATAACTTAACTAACGAAGTTGCGTCCTACCTTCAAGCAAACTGCAGCGAAGAATGAAGAAGCGCGGAGATGTGACGGAATTTCATAGGCTTTCTCATAGACATTTCCTAGTAACAACATAACATTATACTTATGATACGTCATAGTGATGTTAGTTAGTTGGAGTTTAACATCGCCTTTCAGCACAAATATGGCTATATCAGAATGCAACATGCTAAGTTGATGTCAGGATCTTAAAAGCTCAACATGTGGACATATTAACAGACAGACATCAAGTTAACCTGTCGCACCACCTATAACGTCTCAACTGTTTTATTGTACGACCAACTAAGAAGGTAAAGGTAAAGGCTTCCCACACTCGTTACCGAGCACTTGGCCCGGAGCTAATCCCGGTGTACAGGCAGTCAGCCCGCAGACGACGATACCTACCGATGATACCTACCTACAACAGCCTACCTGACGTAGGCTGCCATTAATTTCCACCAGGCCTGCAGTTACCTTCCCAGTTGCAGAGCATCACCGCCCCTTAGCCAGTACAAAGTCATACTGCTTAGTGACAGAGGTACATAGGTGTGAACAACTTGCCCAAGGTTGTTATGCAGCTTTTGCCCGGAGCAGAATTTGAACCCACGACCTGTAGATCGCAAGTCCAATGCGCTACCCATTGCGCCACTTGTATGACCAACTAGTAAAATTAAAATTTTTCTTTCTTATCGCATTGTCTGTCAAGTTTTGTTGTTGCTGTTGCTTCGTCAGTTATGTGGCAACACCAGGCAGTTGACGCTATATATATATACATCAAATGGCACTTTTTTGCAATTATATTCATATGAAAGTGCAAAGTATGTCCCTGGTGTGGCCCACCCTCGCATCGAGGATGGCTAAAGAACAGAACATAACATTTAATAATAATAAAAATGCTAACATTAATGACAACAACAATAAAAGTTCTTAGCTGCTGACAGACGATATATGATGATATGCGATGACAGTTAGAATAACTAGTGAATTTAAGGAGACACTAACCATTCTTTGACCACCGGACTGTGCCCACATCAAGATCCAGCAAACAGCCGATCACGTCCGACAAACCAAATGACTAGACACAACACCAACACATCACCGCAGCTGTCTGTTGACAGACAATGGACCTGGCAAACTCATCCGAAATATTCCACCACCAACACCACCACAACTACCAGGTACCACCATCACCACCATAACAACCATCCATTTAAATGGTCATTTTCCAGCTGTGTCTGTGTTAGCTGGTCTCCCCTTAGTTTCTTCCTCACTTGTTCCAGAACAAGGAACCATACATAGGAAGACCAAAGAAAATAAAAATTAGCCCCTTACGGGACTGACGGTCGAAAATGGCCGTATTTCCAACTGTCAAAGGCTCGTGACCTTGACCTTGGATCGGGTCAAATTGCATACTGTCGTGCATCATTCATTGACCCCTACTTACAAGCCAAATTTCAGTGAAATCGAAGAAACTTTTCGTGGACGGACGGACGAATGTACGGGCATTTGAGACCCACTTGTCGACCTAAATAGTAAAATCAATTATCACCAGCAATGTGGTCCAAGCCGTGGTCTGTCAAAGCAAAGCAGTCTATGGTATAACCAGTGAGTTCTGAGCCTAGAGTAACACTGGAAGGAGTCATGGATGGTGGTGAGAGTGGCAGAAAATAACGACTTGACATGAGCAACAGAAAGTAAACAGAAAATGGGACGAAACTGACAAAATGAATTACAAAACTGATTCCAGACATACAGATAATCTGATTGGTCAAGTCAACATTTTATTTCCTACTTGACACAAAAACAGAACATTTTGGGGAAACTCTTCGCAGCCAGTCATTTATCGTGGTAATGTGATAATAAAAAATAAAACAACAAAACTAAACATGCATCAGTAAACCTACGGATACTATAACACAAAATAAATGCAAAAAAAACTTAAACACAGATTTGGTTGTGTTGGATCGTGCCTATTCACACAACCCCGGGTATTGCATGGTTTGTTGACTTCCTAGTCACACATTCACCAGAATGATGTGGCTCATTCATTCCACGGACAATGTGACTCATATCATAACAGCAACAAATGATTTCTATTAAGAAAGACATAAGATCTGAGTTCTGACGGTAAACTAACCTCCCCGTATGTGTCAAACTGTCGGCCAAATGACTTTTTGCCGGTACCACCAAAACCATAACCTTCTTTGTCGGTGCCGAGATCCAGAGATGCCTTCAGCGTGGACCAACCAACACGGCACAGACCCTCATCTGTGACTGTCGCCTCGTAATAGTACTTGCCTGATTGGCCATAATGACACACAACATAATTCCATCATTCAAATGTAGCCTGTTACATCAACAGAACATGACATCAAACTCATTTTACGGGCCTTGTTGTGTGAAAACACAGGAACTGAGGCGAACTGTACATGACATCAGCAGTCACATGTTACTGATATGGTAGTTAAAGTAAGTAAGTAAATTTATAGAGCGCAGTTATCGTCAAGAACCTCTAACGTGCTGAATGCACTAGTATCGAGCAAACAGGTACGTTTTAAGTAAACTGATGGTCTGGTCCTGGATAAAATGCGGGAGAGAGTTCCAGACTTTGGGGCCGGCAACAGAAAAAGCCCGACGGCCGTAAGCATTGAGCCAGTAGCGAGGTACTGCAAGCAATTGACAGTTAGTGGAACGCAGGTGCTGCCGAGTGTCGACACCGGCGGCCGGAACGCAGTAGTCCCGACAGGTACGGTGGTGCGCGGCCGTTCAGACACCAATGAACTGTCACTGCTGGCTTGATAAATACTCGGTCGGGGACGTCGAGCCAGTGAAGTTTGTCATGCAGTATCTGACCCAGGCCATGGTCAAACTTCCAAGAGCCGGTAAGGACATGCACGGCAGCGTTCAACACATGCTGTTACTTGTCAGTATTTGGTAGTATTTCGTTAGTATTTACCAGATCACAATTATTGTAGATAAAATCATTATCAGCAATCGTAATACCCAGCATTGCTGTAGTATTCCATGGCCACCGTGAAGGCATAATCAATCAATCAATGAATCAATGCATGCATCAATCAATCAACCAATCAACCAATCAATCAATCAATCAATCAATCAATCAATCAATTAATCAAGTAGACAATCCATTAGTTAAGCAAACTGTCAATTTACACGGCACCACTTCCACAAAGTTCTCCTGCATTATATCACAGTATTCACTATTTTAATATCTCTTTGTCAGTCGTATATTAAAAATACCAGAACTGCACTTGCACGACAAACAGTACAGGCAGAAACATGTAATACGTGACAGAACAATAAACATTAGCAAATACAGGTAACAAATATCAGTAAGTCAAGTTTCTCGTAGCTGTGAGTCTATGTTGTTGCTAACTGCTAAACACTCTTAACTTTACATTACTTACTTTACCTTTTCCAGTGATGCCTTTTGAAGAGCGTGCACCGTTCCATGCCTGCTGATCACGGCTCTGACACAGCAGTCCTGCCTCCGTATCAATCGCTACAGTCAACAAATGATCCGTGTACTGTCTGTCACTGGTTGTTATTATCACATGAAACTCAGCTGTCAAAGTGGGACCACATGGTACTCTAAAACAGTAACTCCAGAAAACATGAGAGTGGACAATTACAGTCAGTAAAATTCAGTGCAGTGTTATTTTCGATAGATGTCATATCATTTCCAACTAGTCTTTCATTGTAATTATGTTACTACGTTGTTTCCGACTAGTTCATATTGACAATGACTGATTAATTTTGAGTTAAGGATTTACATCTCACCCGACACAAGATAGGTCATTTCGGAGACGTTCTTCCCAGCCAATCTCTTGGCTTATTACTGAAAAACTAAATCAAACACAACAAAAGCAAACATGCATCCATACAGAATATAGTACAACATAAAATCATAAACCAAAAAAAAACTAAAGCCAGGTTTGGTCGCCTCCTACAACCTCCGGCCTGGAAATGGAACGGGTCTATTCTTGAAGAAGTAGATATATAAGTCAGGAAGTAAACAAGTAAGGAAGCAAATAACTAAGAAAAAAGCAGACGGAAAGAAGAAAGTAAAGAAGGAAGAAAGTAAGAAAATAAGTTAAGTAAACACATAAACAAACAATTTATATAACGCTAAAACCAACACATGAATCACAGAGCATTACTGCCTGGAGCCTGTACGGTGCATACTGACAATGAATTACATTGATCAATCCTTTCATTTGAATACCACAACACAATGTCTTGCGCATGACTTCACACCACACTGATTAGCCTAGTCATTGATTATGTTGTATTATTGAAAGTGTCAGCCCTGGCAAGGTTCAAGGTGGCTGAAATGACCTTCAAAGGTCACTTGGGGTCACTGGAAATGTCATCAGCTTCCTTCACTTATTCTGGAACAAAACCTTTGACCATAAGTGGCACAGATTTTCTGAGGGTCAGATCGGGTGTCCTTCCTGGCACTGAACCAACTCCAATCACTGACGTCAGCCAGTGGCTTGACTTCAGTCTTGCTTCATCCATCAATGGACCCTGATAAAAGGGGTGCGGATACCCTTTATGCCAGTATAACAGCATATTGCATAGTTTCATACTATGCACACGGCAGACATAATATTAGCATAAAAACTGCAAATAAAAAGAGCAAAATTTCTTAGAAATGCAGAACGGTATATAATCAAGTGCATAACGACAATGCTACAGACACACAAAAAACTGTTGGATTTTATACAATTGGCCTGCAATTACTCCAAGTAGGGCAAAGTTCACAAAAAACTTTGGGATAAATACAGCGGGTTATTTACACACTGAATGCTGTATTGTCATACAAAAAAACAGTGTAAAAGCACTGAATGAAACTCCAAGCACTTACATAACCATCCAATGGTCTCATTATCTCCTGATTTGCTAGCCAAATCCTGACACTGAAACCGTTACGCCAGCTCTCTGATGTTTCATCTCAACAGCCACAATCAACATCACATCCTACTTCAGTTAACAGTCACAGAAAGCTACATACACAAAGGATCACTCACCCAGCATTTCAGTCCGGTCAAACACGTTCATTTTCCATTTGCCAATAACAGCCGCTGTAGCATCAACAACATCCGTACAAACAACTGTTTCAAACAAAATCTGCACTTCGCACAAAATGTTCACTTACTTTACAATTCGGAATATTTGCACACTTTAAACAACGCTTGGTAACCAGCATGGGAAGCGTTTTAGTAGCGCAGCAAGCTTGTTACATCACGGTTCTGGGCTCACATCTCAGAAATTTCACCTACGAATTCCAGTAATGCTACAATATTGCTGTAATCTAATCTATGCCTGTTTCACTATATGACAAAAGCTAATCTACTTCAGTCGACCATGACACCCAGCCATGAAAAGGAACATACCCAGTGTACGTTTGGCAGTGTTAAATTGTCCTTGTTCTAAACAGTCACTCCAGGTTTCTGCTGGAGTCAACGTTTGAGAGAGTGTGGAAAAAGTAACAATTACACAACATAACGCTGATGTATTACCTTCAGTAGACCTGGTGGCAGCCTCAACGGTGACGCCAGACTTTGACTTGGATCCTTTGTCATCCTTTATGTCTCGCAAGGTCTCAAACACAGTCTGAATTATCGGCAAGCAGAATGCCTGAAAAATGTAATAATAATAATAACAGCAATATTAATGACAATGACAACAACAACATCAGCAGCAATAGAAAGCATTTTGTGGAACACCATGAGTTACATGTTACAGCTAAGAATTAAGAATTATCAGCATTGTTCTTTTCGTTCTACAATAAAGATTAGCAGGTTTTAGCACATTCCTGTGATAAGCATTCGGGGGTCTCTTGCCCCCGATGACAACATCCTTCTGGACTTTAAGTTAACTTCAGCTCAACACAAACACAAACACACACACCTAACACAGTCACATTACAGAATTACTAAAAAGGTAAAGGCTTCCCATACTCGTTACCAAGCATTGGGCCCAGAGCTGATCCCAGTATACAAACAGTCAGCCCACATCATCCACCTGGCGGTAGGCTGCCATTATTTTCCGCCAAAACCTACGGCTACCTTCCCAGCTGCAGATATCAGATCAGCGCCCCATGGCCGGTACCAAGTTACACTGGTTGGTGACAGAGGCACATAAGTGTGAACAACTTGCCCAAGGTTGTTATGCAGCTTTTCCCCGAGTAGGATTTGAACCCACAACCTGTTGATTGCAAGTCCAACGCTCTATCCGGTGCCACTGCGCCACCTGCAGCAATACTAAGAAACTGCACATGAGCTGTTGACTTGCAGTAATGAGCACAAATGTCTGTTTAAAGTGGCTTCTCAACACCAAACAGAAAATAAGGAAAAACAACATTGCACTGAGCATCATTCAGTGAAAAAAATAATCTAATATAGACATTTACAGTGAGTCAGAAAAAAACTGTGCAAACTGTCAGAGGCGACTTTTTAGTCATTCAATTGTTGTTGTGATCATGAATTATTTGCACAATAATGTACGCAAAAACTTCCAACGTAACGTCAAAATCCAACTTACGCCCGTCTTTCCACTGCCAGTCTCTGCTGCCTGTAAAAACAACGACACAAACTATACATCAAACCGATGACATACTTAGGGTACCGTGTGCAAGTATATCTACAATAACGTAATCGTATGCAAACATCTGTGCTGGTTGCTTGGCACAGCGGTAGAACGTCGGTCTTTGGTCGGCGAACTTTCCCTGTCCTGTACTCAACTTGTAGCTCGCGGGAGACCATTTATGTGGGTAAACCATCCGCTATAGGTCAACCAACCAGGCCAACTGAGCCTTTCATCCATTTTGGGTCGATAAATGAGTAGTAAGCTGCAACTGGATGTTTGCTACATCAGTTAGGGTGGCGCCATCTGGTGAACGCTTATGAAGGAAAGGCAGACATGGTGTAATTTGCAGGGAAAACTGTGTGATCCATGTCTGAGCGCTTTGAGACTGCATAGTATAAATGGTGCATACAAATAAATACTCTTCCTTTCCTTTCCTCCTACAAGCACTGTTGAGAAGAGGTTGCACACTGCTTATCAGTACAGGCAAAAGTCAGTCAGTAAAAGGAAAGTACAAGGTCCAACGAAACATTTACCTGATTAGCATTAGGATGGCAGTGGGCCATACAAAACACTGCACCTTATGATTCGATCGGGGAAATGGCTATCTTGGATTTGCCCACGGATCACTAAACTGGTACGTGTGTGTTTATGTGTGTGCATGCGTGTGATTAGGGAAAGCTTAATTTTGCATACAATACGATTCAAATTTCCAATCAAAACACGGTAATGCCCAATAAATACTGCAATACTTAACGTCTTCAGAAAACAGTATATGAAACATTATTAATTTCAACTAGGCGGCCAAAAGCTGATCTACACAAATATTCAGTCTCAAGTAATGTTTGTATGCAAATATAGAGCTTATTCATATAGACACAATTCACAATTACCTTCAGTGGTCTAATTTTAGCATATATTTCACAATAATCTCTAAGCTACTATTACATACAGCTACTATTTCTAAAACGTATTTTGTCATTTCACTGCCTGCTGAGCCATACAGTCATGAACAAAACATGTAATTCGTAATTCTCGCAAAACCCTGTAAACGTGGACAATTTATTTACCATAAGTACATCTCCACCGCCAAGTATCATTGGAATTCCTTCAGACTGAATGTCTGTTGGTAAGCTGCAAAACACCAAACATTTGACAATAAAATTATGCAGAATAACAGTGTGATTGACTCAAAAATATTCGTGGTATGATAAAATGCATGTCAAGGGTACACAATACGTGGCCTGCGGGCCGCAAAAGGCCCATGGAAATCCAAGATGTAGCCCGCTGCATCCCACTCAAAATGCTTCTTACAGCTAATAACAATTTATAATTTATTAATTCTTGGTGATTTCAGCTACAGTACTTCAGCTTAAAGTTGGATATAAATGCAAAAATTTACGGTTGTATCATTAAAATGTTGTCAGCTTCAGAGGGGGCTTTGCCCCTATGACACTAACCAGGGGCTTTGCCCCAGAAGACCCCACTGAGGGCACAGCCCCCAGACCCTCATTGTGGCCCTCCACTTTTGTTACAGATTTATTTGTGGCCTTTCAAACAAGTTGTGTGCCCCTGTCACAAGTAATGCCAATTTTATTGGCTATTTCACGGATGCTCTGTATGTACAGTACAATAAAATAATCAATGCCATGCTACAACTTTCAATGACTAAATAATCTAGTAATCATTAAAAATTGTAATTGATTAGAAACCCAATACACCTGTGTTTTTATGATAACTTTGGAAAATGTAGACAGATTACAAAAAAATTTTCACTGTCAGATTTCTGAGAAATTTTTTTTACACAAATATCATAAAGATTCTCCACCTCACGTTAAGTATGTATCTACACTACGGTTGTGAAACTTGAAAAATACAACTGCTGGCGATTTCAACTGCTTATTGCATGTGAAACCTCAGAATTCATCTTGCAAGAAATAATGCTGCCTTAATAGCCCAGGTCTGTCTCCTATGACTTTAAAATCTGAAAACAATACAGCAGTGCATAGAACAAGATCCGTGATGTCAGCGAACTAAAGCAGTGGATGATAAACATGTAATATGGGCTGCAGCAGACAGCCATTGACGAAGCTCGCACCAGTAAATAGGGTAAATGTCTGTGAGATTGTTTTTATCTGAGATGAACGTTTTGAGCACTTGCTTCAGGCTATTTATCAGGCAGGTGAACTGCAGTAAGTATTAGTTACAAACACTACTGTCACCTTCTGACAATGATGAAGTCGTTTGTTGCATAAACTTCACAGAGTTTGTCATCATATCATGTTCCCAACGTTCTTGCACTATATGCATTCTGTGATTCATATATTGCACAAAAAATTAATAAAATCATCATGGTGATTTTTTGTATCATTTGTCATCTAATTGTTGTTATGTTTTGTTAAGTTTCAAGTCAAACAGATTAACTTTGATGGTATAAGTAAACGTTCAGCCGTTATTTTAGATTTTTGAATTTTGCAAGGTAGTGTAGCAACACAGATAAGATGAGGTGGATGACCCTGTAATAATGGCATACAGTTTCCTTGGGAAGCTATTGGTTAAGTAATTTTCAAAATCGGTCTACATTGCCAAAGTCATGATCAAAAGTCAAGTGTATTAGTTTTTTTGGACTCACACTGTAGACTACAGAAGCGACAATGGCAGTAACTGTCATTTGCCTATCATTGTTCTGCGACGTCATCAACAGTAGCACTAATACATCTATTTGCCCAGAAAGAATATGCAAGTTCTGAACAAGCCTGCAACTGTAGACAACAACTTCACCACCTGGCAAACTAGACATTATGTTATTTGATTCTGGCCCACTGGCTCCATTATTTGAGAACATTACGTCATCCACAAAACTGGAACTACATACCATATTACAGTCATCGGAGGAGGACTAAGTTACGGCCAAACGTAATGTGTACGTAAGATTTTGTAAACCGTGGAGATGTGGAATTTTGAGGTACATGAGCAGGCAGACAGACAGACAAACATGCAGATCATAATACTTTGTACCCCTACTGGGGGCGAAGTAACTACTGGCTTTAATCAATTTTAATCAATTAATAATAGCGATTAAGAGATGGTTGATTAACTAAAGCAAACAGTTTAGTGATTATCAGCCTCAGTTTATTTACTGTTGACAACAGCAGAGCAACTATGTGTCAAGAAGTGTCATAGTCTGTCTATCACCACTCGCCAGCTAGCCACAGCTGTCAGCACATGACAAATACATCAGTCATTCTACAAATAGCTTGTGTCTTGTGCTATAAACCATAACCTCTAAAACTAGAAGATAAACTTCAACACCCCAGCGTCAATGTGGGTGCCACTGCCACCACATACATCAGCCAAGGTGTGACCTTGACCTTTGACCTTCAACATCTAATCAGGTCATCAGTAGGGGCTAGTGAATATTCCTCGTCAATTTTAGCAAAATTGTTCAAGCTGTTAATGGGATATCGTGGTAACAATATCGGATCTGACAAATGGATGAATGAATGAACGAATGGTTGAACAAAACAGCCTAAAACATACCTTCACAGTTCACTGACACTGCTGGGTGGTAAAAGCATAATAAAATGACTGAGAAAGTCATTGACAGGCAAAAATAATGGCTAACACAGTTCTACAACTGACAAACTACTAAAAATATGACACAGTTACAAAATGTGATGCATGTGTTGTGTTGTTTTTACAACTGCTCCAGTAGTTAATAAACCGCGATAAGCATGCTATGAAAATAATGGCAGTCAAACCTCCAGTCCATTTCCTCGATGGCCTGAGCTATCTCCGGCATCACACCCATCTCTAGCATATGCAGAACAACCAATAAAACTTTAACACTGGCATCAAGAAATAGACTTGTTCCAACTTTAAAATAATATAACAAATGGTGCTAAAAGCCTGTCAGGATTACGTTTGGGACGATTCTATTACAACATATTATTTGCTGTATTATAAAGGTCGCGGGCATGTGTACTAATTGACTGGAAAGGACATGCTTGAACACGTCTAGGAGTTGGCACTGTGCCAGGTCATCATGGGTGGCTGAGTAACCTCGTCACACATGATTGATTGACATAACCACGAGCGGGCGACTGGCAATGGGCACAAGTCCGCTATGAAGTTTGCACGCACGTGCTGATTATATCATCTGATAATCACGTAGGCTGGGTGCCGCTGCAAGTGAGCAGGGACTAATTAGGTCAGCGATTAACCTCACGCTGCTGTTGACTGTGTGTCAGACCTGGGAGTCACTTGGGTTTGCATTCACGACTTGACTTGGCACCAAAACGA
>Ga0209363_1000437_pt1 | contig 16021 bp, 8 predicted proteins | sample WorMetexBAHAMAS3_FD_187385 | JGI IMG/M metagenome (GOLD analysis project Ga0209363, IMG submission 187385) | Marine gutless worms symbiont microbial communities from Max Planck institute for Marine Microbiology, Germany - Inanidrilus exumae... | ecosystem: Host-associated > Annelida > Digestive... | reverse complement strand
CCTTTCCATTTTTATTGTAATCACATTCGCCGTACCACACCACTTTTGCGTGTCTTACACTTTACCTTCCTTCCAGACATCATCACCATCAACATGAGTACTGGCTGCAAGGCCGACAAACTGAACTGCTGATCCGGAAATAGGATATTATAGAATCTGCCCCATTCGATTTTGTGTGGATCGTTCAAACAGTCTAGTAGGTAGGTTGATCGTAACAAGTCCTAGCCTATGGATGACAAACCAACCCTGAAAGGGTCATGGTCAGGGTAAACCAGCATACCATAGTTATTGCGAGGACACACCAATTGATTGCTTTAACTGTACTAGTAAAGAGGTCACAGAAATGTAGAGGGTTATGTTGTTGTACAGGCGAAATCGCTACCCCTCCCATAAAATAGACAGCATCTGAGCTCTGGTGCTTGTCTGGAGCATAAGAGGGAAGATAATCAAAACTGCCCTGTGCTGTGTTGTGTACGACAGTTGGGCACAATGATACGCACACACATTTGAGCAGCTGTTACATTTTTGCACGTTAGTTACGTTTAGATTTCTTTGTGTGTTTATTTAGGTCTTGTCTTTTGTGTGTTCTTTCATCTTAACTTCGGTCATTTTCTTCTTGTATTGCTTGCTTTCGTTGTGTTGGCTTTAGTTTCTTCAGTACTAAGCCAAGAGATTAGCTGGGAAGGATGTCTCCAAAATGACCTATATTGTGTCGAGTGAGACTAAACCCTTAACTCAATCGAAGGCGAAATCACTAAATGTAACATGACTCTATGTACTGGCATCAGAGAGCCCTGACTGCCCTTTTTCTTTGCTGCAGGAGTCAGTCAGCTGGTGGACCAATAAAGAAAGAAAGAAGAGCCAGATAGTGATTGCAGTCAGTGTTTTGAGTTCCCTCCAGTACTCCAATACTGTTGGCACCCAGCCTGTAAAAGCTGCTCCAGTTAGTCCTAAAGGTGGAACTAGTGGAAACGGCAACCGGCTAACCCAACTTCCATTACACATGGTGTAAATGTTACATGACAATAACCGTTAAGTAAATTAACCATTTCATTAAAATGAAGCATCTCCTTCCGGCTTCAATGTTACTTACATAAGCAAGTGTTGAGTGAATGGACAATTACACGCACCTGAACATGTGTCTTGTTGAAGCTGGCAGCACCTGTCAGTACATCATTCGTCACACCTGTAATCAATGTTACATAATGCCATCAGTCCAATCAGCAAGATATTTAACGACACTACTGTCAACAGAATCACCTAATAAATTTCTCGCAAAACCATGGTTATGACTTTAAAGTAAGTTAGCTGAAGTAAAAAAGCTGAAATTGCTTCAATTTTCCTATATGCAAAGTTGAACATCTAAATGCAGTGAGAAATGTGCATGTCTTACCTGCAGTGGGTCCTTTGCTGCCCGTTTGTGATGATGCAAATGTTTTTGTGAAGTCCTGCGTCTGACCTCCTGCAATACAAGCAGGTTATTGTAGATATGGATTTCTTCTAGTTGTCATTAGTTACAGCAAATATTTTTAGTATTAGTTTAGTAATGGTTTTCTCAAAGTTTTTATGCCTCCGCCAGTCCGCCACCTCTGCCAGTGTCAGCTAAAGCATACATGTTTTCGGGCTGCCGCATCCGCCCGTCCAGACAGATCTTGTTATCAAGATAACTCATGGAACGGCTTAATCAATGTTCAATGTCCCACTGATAACATGGTTAGATTTTGGAGGTCACAACAAGGTCAAGGCCATCAAGGTGGCGAAGGCAGCTACTTTGGTTCTTCGTAGCGAAATTCATACCACTATAATGCATTGTCAGTTGTGAAGAGAACACCCAAAATTGACCCTTCCCCGTGGGATTTTGTGACCCCTTTTGGAGGAGGACCAAGCCACAGCCATAGGCAACATGTACAAAACATTTGGTAGTAATCACATGTGTCATTCTGGAGATATCCTCGTGGACAGACAGACACACACATACAGACATGATCATTACAATACTTTGCAACTGCTCCCACAGGCAAAGTAACAATATAAATCATTATTATAAAGTGTACAGTCAGATATTCAGAATTATCTTATGCACTACAGGTCAATCTTAGTAATACTGACCAACGCCATATCCAGCATGAGATCCATACATGGCAGCCTTTTGATACTGTGTTGTTGCTGTTGTAACACCATGTGCTGGATTGGTCGCCAATGGCACAGCAGCCTAACAATAAATTACAACAGCAATGCAATGGCTACAATTTAACTGTGACACTGTAACTACTGGTCTGCCATCTGTGATGGCTGGGTCGTCATTTGGTACAGTGACGTAGCTCCATGCTATTGACACTGGGTCACTTTATCTTTCGCTAAAACCAAAGTCTAAAACTGTAGTTTAAAACCAAAAGTTCGATTTAAGACCTAATTAATGCAAAACGTGAAGTGACGTTAAACTTTAGTCTTAAACTAAAGACTAAAACTAAACTTACCGCCTAAACTAAAGTTTTAGACAAAAGGTAAGTCTAAAACCAAAGTTAATCTCAACAATCGTCTCCAAACGTCCGTAATGCATTTAGATAGGCAGTTATCACTAAACCCTTAGAGTTAAAACTTTTTACTAAAACTAAATCACTTTAGTTTTAGACTTTAGTTTAAAACTAAACTTTAAACTGAACTCAGTCTAAAACCAGGTTTTAGCCGTTCAGTTTAAACTTTAGTTTTAGACTAAAGTTTTAGCCTTTAGTTTTAGCGAAAGATAAAGCGACCCACTGTTCACTGCACTTTCACAACTCAGTCACTATGTGAGCAGTACCAATCGTAACATATGAAACTACACTGTGAGTCAAGAAAACCCAGACCCGTACAACATTCTGGCAAGGCTTTGTCAAAATAGCACAAATGTCGTTAATATTTGACAGAGACAATTGCACCTCATTAGGTCATCCGCAATTGCAAGTAACAAGTTTAACGTTGTTGAGATACGTGACTTGGATCGCCTGAAGGAGATACTGGTGGCGGTGTGGGATGACTCTCAACAGGCGATTGTCAACAAAGCAATAGACTAGTGGAGAAAACGAACCCAGGCCTGTATGAAGGCCAAAGGATCACACTTTGAATGCTTGCTGTGATTGGCTGTAATCTACAGGGTGTTGCTTAAACGCATAGTATCAAACAACTTAAATGTTTCAGTTACTTTCGTTAACATAGTGTTATACAAACGACACATAACAGACATTAAAAGTGTGCCGATATTAACATCATGTCCACTGGTAGTCTGCTATACACTTGGTATGTGCAACTTAAATACTGTGTCAAGAACTAACTAGACCAATGCATTGAGTGTATACAAAACCTTAGCTATTAAAGCAGTGTTTATGACGTTGTGCCACAAAGTTACAGGAGTCCGGTTGTTAGACTAACAGCGCAGAAAAAACCAGCATTTACACTTCTGTTTCTGTGACCATAACCATTTGACCCCAAAATAAATGGGTTTCCAGGACTCATGGCGGGACATTTCAGTTTGGCGATCCTAGCCACATCGGTTTTTGAGATATCTTGTGGAAAACAGACAAACAAACACACACACACACACATAACAGCCAATGAGAATCCTACCCAAACAACTACCATTGATGCGGGTAACGAACATGCACAAGTAAGATACTGGTGGACAACATATAACAGCTAAGTTGTCACTGTTGTTACAGCAAGGACTGTCGGAGAGGTGATGTGTGAATGGCCACATGCAGGCACTCGAATATACTGAGCAGCATCTTATGAACTCTCAATCATGAAATGCATGGGATATATACCATTATCTCAACATACGATTGCATACAACACTACGGTCTTTAACTTCTTTCGGTTAATTTTGTAAAAAGACTGAACACCCTGCACTGCAGCGGTGTTGTTGGAGGCATATTTTTGATGATGGTGTAATATCAGTGAGCTTTGACGGTACTTACCAAACCACCCATTTGTATCATAGGTGCATAGTATGAGCCAACAGGCAGAATGCTAGCACCAGGATAGTAGTAGCTGTAACCAGCAGCGGCAGCAGCCGCTGGATGCATGGCAGCAGGATTGAGGTACGACTGCTGCTGCTGTTGATGCTGAGTGGCACCAGTTGCTGAGCCGGCAGCCTGCGCTACAGCTGCTACATTGCCCTGCTGCTGTTGTCCTGCAGCGGCGGCAACAGCTGCTGCTGGCTGCACAGCTATGGGTGACATGGCATCAACAGCTGGTAGCTTGGTATCTCCACCTACACACAGTGTTTTCACACGTTCCATCAGGTTCAAATTGGCTATTTTCTACCTCCCATCTCGCTATATCTCAAAAACGGTGCGTCATGCAGTAAAAGGGACACCCTAATTATATGCAGCTGGCTGAAAATGAAAATTCCAACTGCAAATGCAATACAAAAAGCCAAATGTCAGGCATCTCATACAGCAGTCATGACAATCAGTTAAGACTTCACCATCACAGTGAGAAGCTGGCAGCTACAAATACCAAAGTAACTTCACACCACATACAGTCAATAACACTGATGAACAGATAAACAGGAAGTTACCAGCAGAATAACTCTGTCCAGTGAGCGATGCAGCCACATCACGACCTGTCATTGTAGTGACGGGCTGATGGAATGGCACATCATAGTATGGCTGCAAAGTCACAGCACAAGCAACATTCAAATGCACCGCAGATTTCGCTACCAACTTCATCCAGTCAGCTGTTCAGAAAGTACAACACTACTAACTAAAAAGTGTGGCATAGACCAGCGCATAACCCACCCAGTGCAAATGCAAGTGTACGCTAGTTAGTGAAAGTTTAATGTCCCCTTTCAGCACAAATATGGCTATATCAGTGATAAAATGTCAGGGGTGGAGAGCTATCCCTACCCAGTGAAGGAAGGCTAGCGATATATTAACCTCAACCCTGGCCGCCTTTTTGTTCAGCAGCCATCTAAAAAGGGAAAGGGACCGAGCGGCTCATTTAAATTATTACACTAGTGCCTACAACAAAAAGGAGACAACTATCACTTTGCAAAACAAAACTAAATCAAACACGACAAAAACAAGCATGCATCCTTAACTAAAAAATACTTAACACAAAATCAACACAAAAACCTAAAGCCAGGTTTAGTTGCCTCCTACGACAACTTACTTACAGACTGGCTATTATGGTGTTCCCATCTACTATGGAACAACTTTGAATTATTTCACTTCCACCAACCCAGCATTTGATGATGGCTCATACAGAGACTCTGTAGCTGAAATATTATGAAGACATAACAATATTTTGAACTTCCTCAACTCCATCAAAGTTACGTTTTATTTGTCTCCGCGACTACAGTTCAATATAAAATCAGCAGAGCACCCGGAGAACAGCAGAAAATTTATAATTTAAAAGATTGTTTTGACTTGCAAAGCACAGTATGTTTACTATCAGCAATCAGCTAATGCAACATTCATGTTCAGTGGTACATTACAGTACGTCACAGGCATTAGCCGAGCGTACAGAAAATCAGTTTTTAATGGTAGTACATTGTTGATTAACAGTCTCGTTCGGTCTCCTCCATTGCGCCAAAATTCATGAGTTAGTGTTCATGTTAATCGCTTTGGGGCACTGAATGCAGCTTGGCATCAATTACTTGGTGCTAAAAATTGTCTGTGGTCGTAAACAACTTGAAGCAGACACTGCTTCTGTTCTGCATCGCACGTCAAACTTGAGTTAAACTCTTGAATCAACGCAACCCTGCATTCTGCAAACTGTTGGCTTCATTGATACACTGCTTGACATTCAAACTCGCTTGGATCGACCTGCAGGAAGTCCTGGGGTATGCCAAGTATCGTGAAAAAATCGGTTGTTTTGCATCACAAAGTTGTGAAGTTTTCTGTGAGTTTGGGTTCCAAAATGGTTAAATTCGTTTCAGAGGTTTATCTGAGCCATCAACTTCATGCAGTGCGACTACCATTAAGCGTTTCTCCTCTATGGTGACAGCGTCATCAAAGAAGGCAAAGGCAACAAGAATTCCAGAGAGGTACCAAAGGTGACGCTCGAATGCTGTAGTGGCAGCAGAGTCGATCTAAAAATGGAAACCAGACATCCCCGAGTAGGATAATTTGGTAGTGATCTTCTGTCAATCTGTAATCACTGCAGAGTTATGATGGCCCTTAGTTGCAAGACCTTGAAAATTTTAAAAGTAATTTTTGCTGAAATTTTCAAAACTCTGTTCCGAAAGTTTACATGGCTACACCGATCGACGTTGTTGTGTTCAAATTTAGTAAAATTTGTCCAATAGGTAATCAGTAAAATCGTGCGTTATTTAATGGAAAAAAAATTCGCCTGCCTCTCAAACTGTCGCTACTGCACGTATGGCGCCCAAAATCTGCCAGGGCCAGCCCCCAACAATGTACACAGTGCTCCAGATTTCATTCGAATTGGTTCACTGTCGGCAGAGTTATAGCCAAACGCGCGAACATCGCCAAATTGTGCCCTAAAATAATTCCAATATTTGCCTCGAAGCTAAGCGAATAAAAACTAAAAAGCGGGGCAAAACCCAACATACAGCCCATCTGGCATGCGCAAACACAACTGTGCATCTCTTACTTACTTACTGGCTATGCTACTATCACCTAGCAAATGACCTTTGATTTGTCAATTTTTGCCAACATGCACCACAAATTGTTTACCATAGTGACGTACCTTGAGCAAGCCGCCTTCATTTCAATACATTATCCATAAAGCCCACTACCTGCTCCATACTTGCTGAAAATTTGGTAAAAATCAGTCCACAGACTATGGCAAATGTGCATATTTTTGCATGTGTGCATCAACCCATCCTGTGCAAAATGCACCAAAAGAACTCAAACGTTACTGGACTAAAGTTCACAAAATTTTTACAAGATGTAGAGGGTCCATCAAAGGTCTTGGTATGGGCATAGGCTCTGCGATTTTCCCAACCGTTGTTGAATGCCGGCTCACAAAATGAAGACAGGATGTGTCAATTTTCGCCACAAAATTGGTTGTCATGGCACCATCACTTGACCTAAGTTTACCAAATTCTTAGCCATAATAATGTTTTCATTGGCGGTGTTGTCCACAACAATCCATTTGCGATCTGTATATCTAATATGTGTACTGACCACTGGAAACCGTTGTGGCTGCTGCATCATCTGCAGATCCTCAAACGTGTATGTTAGAGGCTGCTGAGCAGGTGGATAGCCCTGCAAGTTAAGAAGCAAACATCACAGTGACAGCTCAGTTGATACGTATCAATCCAACATATGTGGTTAACTGCATGCAAGGTCACAGGTTGGTTGGTTGATTGGAGTTTAACAGCGCTTTCAACACAATGTAGGTCATATTGCGCCTTTAAGGTAAGATTATATTAGAAATATTAACATTTCAGAAACAGCTAATTTAATTGGCATTCAGTGATGAAATTAGCATTCAGTCTTTCAATACCGACAGATTGCAGTCAAACATTATTATAATGTTTATAATTCCAACTCTGCTAATATCGAGGTAAGACTTTGGACACAGCCCAGAAAGGTTTCAAACATCGAAAGTGACCGTCAAGGTCACTAATATTGGCACCATTCGATTGGTCATATATAAATCATATTCAGTTTCATCGTAACTATATCAATATATTGCATCATTTCCTAGAAGTTAACACTTTACAGTGTTCATAACAGCCTGTGACCTTGAGAAATCCTTCAGCACTGATATGACATTTTAAATACCAACGTTCTAATTACCGCGTAAACAACTTAGCTAATTATACACTACAGTTCTAAGGTATGGTAGTAATGGTTTCAAACATCCAGAGTGGCCTTCAAGCTCACCGAATATGGTGACATTTGACAGATCAGGTATGATTTTCCATTAGTGTTTCACTGCAATTGTCACTAGCTCGAACAGTTTCAGATGTATTACCCCTGTTACAGTATATGTGATTCCCAGTGACCTTGAGACGTCGTCAGCATCGACACGACATCACAGCTTGCACAGTAGTTCAAGCAGTCATAAAATCCATCGGCCAAAGTCATGACAATGGCTAGTTTTACATGTATGATAGGCCACTGACCTATATAAATGCGATAGCCAACTTCTGTGCATAGAATATGCATTTGAAATTATGATATTTGCACTTATAAAGTAACGGCTTTTAAAAACAGAAACTAAGGTTTTGTTCTAATAATTTATGTGGTTTATATATACTGCATTTTGTATAATATGATAGTCAGAAAAGTTTCAAACGTCTGAAAAGAACTTCAAGGTTACTCAAGGTCACAGCATCATTCGACAGGCTACACATGATCACTCGTCTGACGTTTTCTGTTTGTTCATCACACTTGTTGAATCGTAAAGTTCGTGATAACAATATCACCATTATTTAAGCTATCTAAATTTAGAAAAAGTTGTGATGGTATTGGATAGAAGAAAGTTCGTAGCTGTGCATCCTCTTCGACTGTTTACCTGCACAACTACAAAAATGTTCCCACAGACATTACAACACTGTTTTGCAGGAATTGCCAGACCAAAATTAGTGGCTGAATTATAATTTTACATAACCCTTCAGTCACTTTCATGGTACACAAAAATCACGATCCATGAGGTAATGTTACACTACGAACAAATTACTTAACAGCAAATGTTGATTATGTATTTAATTACCTTAAGATGTGGAGTCATTGACACTGAAAAGTAGCAAATTGTGACTAACACTGATGTACTTAATACACCTACAGTCAGTGCTATTAACACATACACATTATTAACATCATCAGTTTGATTGCTCAGAGGTTGTCTAACGGAGGAGACAGGGTCCAGCATATACCACAATAACAACAAACAGAGCAGCACTTACAAAAGCAGCAAGTTGAAAGCCAGGCGGCTGAGCAATCATGTAGTTGTTCATCATAGCTGGTCCACCACCAACGGGCATCGACACAACGGCCTTACCTGGTACACACAGACAGCACAATAAATATCATTGGAAAACTATACTACACTTTGTCCAAATAACATCCACCTTTCCACATATAACTTGGTCAAAAACCAGCCAATTTTAGTAACGTCTAATATATGAATACGCGAAAAATTCATATCTTAAATTTGCCTGCTTCATGTAAAATGTAGCCATTATATTTTTAGACGTTCAAAAAGTTGATTCTCTGCAAGTATTCTTCAGCATGTGCAACTGCAACTGGGCCAGTTCTCAGAGCTTATAACGTATAATATTTTTTTCACTTCTGAGGAACTGTTCACTGTAGTTTCTGTGTCAACTGATAAAATGATATGGCATATGCACCAGCAGCAACCAAGAAGTGCAATTTTACTATTTCAGTACTGCTGTCTCTGTGCGGCAGTCCTACTTTCACCAAGTCCATAGAGTCTCTGTTGCAATATCAAAACTTGGCTGTAACAAGATCATGGTTGCCAAACCTGGGACTAATATCAACAGGAAATACTACCAAAACATGTTGCTGATGCAGAAGCTGCAGCTAGCAATATGCAACAACAGCAACAATGCAACATTGTGGGAGACATGCCCTACTCCAAGTAAAAATGCACTGGCACAAGATGCTTGTGACACAGTAAAGCTTCTGTGCCATAAGATACCCTGTTCATCAATCTTGACATGTGGTCATCCAACAGCCCTGGCTCAAATATAGTGGATTACAATATCTGAGGCATGGTGCACCAGTATATGGCTGGATGCAGATGAGTAACCTGTCAAACCTTTGAGCACAACTGTGGTACACACAGATACAGCTCGGAACACAGTATATCTTCAATTAGATAAATGAGTTCTGCATTTCAGAACTATATTTTTGGGTGTGATGGACAAGTTCATAAACACTATGTCAAATCTATTCAGGATTTTGTATGGTTCATTTTTTGCCAAGTTATTAAAAATATAAAACGGAAACATTGTCAGGACACAGTGACAGCGTACATTTCATAGTCATATCAGCTGCACATCAGTGCCTCCAATCTACTGGATAACTTCCTTCTATCACAATTCATATCTATTTTGCTATGGTCATTTCAAGAAATGACCACTGCATGTGTATCATACCACAGCGAATTCCGTTTCAACTGACTGCTACATAATGCAGCAACATGAATGTAACAGGACTGCCAACCCTATCAGAATTCAGAGACCAAAAATCCTAAGAGATCTTTGTGGACTACCATCCACAGCCATTATTATTTTCAGAGCTCATACCCACACTTAAGAACTGGACGATTATGTTAGAGCCCATGTTAAAAGCCCACACGCCCTTGTTGGTGGCAACTAGCAGCTTTACAGTAGGAAAAAGAATGTGCTGGAGTTCTTCTCAGTGTTGTTACCCGAACCATTTCAGTACCTTTGTGAAGACAAAAACGAAACCAATGAGTGCAAAATGTAGGCCAAACTTCGGTTTCACTTGCCACTGACTCTTCAACGACTATGCATATATTCCTGTCTGCAGTCAGTTCTAAATTTCTGTTCACATTCATTCTCTTTGCAGTACTCTAATGCCCCAACTCTCTGGTCAATTCATGGAGCTAAATATTAAAAATAAAGGAAAAATCTACATCTAATATATGGCAGCAAATCACACACACTTCTAGCGTGGGCAAAAGACAGCATGAAAGAGTGCAAAAGGTCTGCAATTAAAAGAAAGTGGCACTCTACTGTTATTAGTAACTTCCTTAGTTATGCTCCGATTATCATAGTTTTGTCAGAATTGTGTTCAGAAATGAATTTACTATTTAGTGATATTGCACATATGTTCACAACTTTCTACCCCTAGCTGAAGTAGTGAGTAACTAAGGCCTCTGAGCATTATTTAGTTCCATAGGCAATTTATTCTTACCAGTTGTTATTTAAAATGCAACACTTATATTAAATTAGAAACTGTGCTAACTCCCACAGAACAGACAATGATTTGCTGGGCAGACTTTACAGAACGGTTGGTTTTCAGTCATTCACTGCTCTTGCAGTGGAAAGACTTACTGCAACTTTATTATGTGAAGTAAAATTAATTATTCCAGGCAACAAAAATCGGAAGTTTGATGTGAAATTGTAAAAGCATTAAACTATATAAAAATCACTGAATCTTATGCCAGAAATTGGGAAAGGTGGTTGCCATTTGTTACTTATAAACTGGAGTCACCGAACGAATAAACGGAGAGTTAGTATGTCTGGACATCCATGTTTACCACAGTGCTTTTTACATGTCTTGGGAACCTTTAGGTCTGCTTGTTTTAATAGAAAGGTGGAGTTATAATGATGTATGCTCAGACACAAATCCACATAGTACTTTGCACTAGGAATTTTATGCTATGCATCAGCCATAAATAGGGAGAGCAGAGAGCAATAAAACTGCATTACAGTGATGTCGTGGTTACATAACAATAAACATGTTTACTGTTTTAAAATGAAACACATCACTGCATCTCCAAATCTAACTCTCCTTATTAAGCGTGGTAACATGACATATTCATCGCAGACTGTTTAAAATTTTCTGTGTGCAAGTGACTACTCCTTACTGCTTTCCCAATAATAAATACCTAGAACGAGCTGTCACCTTTCTAGCTAAAATGAAATTCTCAGACGTGTCAATCGTTTATGCATACATACGACCATAAGATCAAATTGCGACGACAATGTATCTTAAGACTTCGCCACTTACAGACCATAACTTAACATACAAATTGCCTTACTAGTCAGAGGTGCTGAAGACTTTGTCAACATCGATGATGTCGTCCGTACAGCTGCAGAAGATGGCACTGTTGCAGAAAGAAAGCCGACATTTGCACTGGACATTGCTGTTGCAGTGGTTGTTGATAACGTCGTGGCAGATGTGTTACTGCTTGTTAGCTGTACACTGTCAAACTGTCCCGAAACTGTAACTGATGTTGCGTCTTTTACCGACAGTTTACCGAGATTGTCAGCAAGCTTGTTCGCCGTCAACGATACAGACTGTGCCGGTACAGACGACGATGGTACTGCCGTACCAGAGTACGTCTGGGTAGATCGTGGATATCCATCAGGTCCCGATGTATAACTACTACCCGGCGCAGAAGTATCACGACCCTGACGTGGATAGAGACTTGGTGGGTATGTATGTCCACCTCCATAGGTAGTACCACCAGAGAGTTGACTCGTGGTGGACGACAAGTCGTAGCCAGCAGGTACAGATGACTGCTGGAATGACGAGCCCTGATATGTTAGCTGTCCACTCTGGTAGGCAGTTCCAGAGAGCGGATAGCCGGCACCTGAACTGGTGCCAACACCCGTTGCTAACTGTCCACTGTTCAGTTGCTGGTACACATCATAGCTCTGTGAAAGCCCACCTGACTGATACGACGCCATTCCCGACTGCTGTTTATCAGATGCTGTCACATTTCCGGTTCCATATGGTTTGTTAGAAGTATTGAGATGCGCAGAACCTCCATACACTGGCTGGCTATTCTGTACATTGCCATAGCCACCAGTACTGCCTCCCATTGAAGGCTGAGGAGCAAACCCAGGTGCCACATTCCCAGCATAGGAAGGATAATGTGTAGCAGCTGTTGTGTGCCCAGTCACAGACCCATCAGTGACCGAGTACGTGCTGAACGACGCTGCATACTGATTCACCGATGGTGCGTGGAATGACACAGTACCAGCACCAGCCGTCGACACTGCCGCTGTTGCTTTGTACACAGATGATGACGAGTTGACTGTATCAGTGCTTGCTATGTACGCGTTCCCTTGACTGTATGGTGACTGAGTCGTCATCGACGGATGAGCTGACAACACAACACAGTTACCAATAAATTCTACATTGCTATATTAGTGATCGACAGAACTCACGGCACAGTATTGAAGGTAATAAAATCCTGTCTAACTGATAGAACTACAAACATCAGCTATAGATGTGGAAAATTTTTCTTATATATACATACACACACACACATATATGGAATGGAATGAGCCATCGTGATTAAGTTGGCCGGAAAGGCAAGAGAAATTCCATATCAAAATTGCAAAAAAAGAGTGGACGACTTCTGTGTAAGGTGGATACAACCAGTTCGATCAAACATACTGCTGGAAGTGGTAAGCCATGGTCATCTGGAAATAACATTGCTGCAGATTGTGGATTGTTGAAGCAGACTTTGCAGACTTAACGCCCACAGATAAGATAAATTAGTAAATTTTCACTCTCATCTAACTCCTGCTTCCATCGTTACAAACAGTACACAAATCCATCAACAAAACGAGTTATAATCCACAATAAAGTGACAATCTTTCATGGACCATCACGACACACACACACACACCTAAACAGATACCATACACACACGTATACATAAAAAACAGGACGAGCATAACGATCAAACTCACAGGCAGGCTGACTAGCAGTTGGCTGATGCTGTGATTGTGAAGCATACGAACTTGCTTTGTGGTCAGGTTGTGATGATGGGAATGCAACAGGTGGCTGGCCGTGCCCAATCTGATAACAGACAACAGCAGCTGTCTTGTAAATTCTTCAATGACTTAAACAGGACTCAAGTTGTTTGCCACTTTGTCAGACATCACATGATACTATTTAGTGATGTTAATCCGGAATAAAACTTAAATGTCCCTTTTCAGCACAAATACCACTATATCAGAGACAAAAGGTCAAGGGTGGAGTCGCTAGTTGGAGTTTAACGCCCCCTTTCAGCACAAATATGGCTATATCAGAGACATAAAGGGACGGGATGGACGACAAAAGAAAATTAGTAAAGTGAATGAAAAAAGGTAAATAAGAGCAAAAGATGACGAAGTAAATGGACAACGAAGGAGCAAAGACTGAAAGGGGGTACCCCGGCCCCACATGTGTATTATCCAACATCTTTATTAAATTTCCTACATAGCATCTTCCTTGTTTAACTGTTGTATCCCATATTCTTCTTCCACAACCTCTCTCCAGGTTTCTTTATCTTCCATTTCATAACGCATGCACTTCATTTACCCAATCATTCTTACCTTTTATCATGTCTGTGCCATCTTATCTTATTTCACTGTACAACACAAACAATTCAGCTTCATATAATAAAACCAGATTGGTTAAGAGGCATCAAGCATCTAGTCGCAAAAACATTATGGCATTATATACAAACCAGACGACCGTAAGGACGTCATTAAAATGTATGCAATGTTAACATCAATACGACTATAAATACAGCATGTAAAAACACTACAAGTGATTGTTCTTCTTCTTGTAGCCTCTGCCATTGAGAGTATGTTTCTGACTTCCTGAGCCCAATTTATCCCATCTTTGGCCTCTCAATAGACTATTTAACATTTTTTTACCACAACGTAACTCATCACAAGTTGTCTTTTCCCACTCTTTTTGGTTTGCCTTACATTGTAACCCAGTAAAATATCCCCTAACAAAACAACCATGGCACAACCATTAGCCTACTATTTATTCCTTTTTGTATAGTTGTAAGAATGTAAGAATGCTCTTTTTTATTGAATTCTGTACTGGTGATTTTATCTTTCCAACTGAGTGATCTTGTTGACTCCACTATATAAACTGTCAATTGGAAATGGAATTATTTAGTGTGTACTGCTTTCTCTAACAGAGGAAGGAAGCAGTAAAAAAAACAATGTGAGACCTAAAATGACCAAGTTCTATACATATTCTTGCTCCAGTGACTATTTATTGACCGCCTAATAACAATCACATACAGACAGTTTATTAACCATCATTTTCTACCGGTAGCCATTATTTATATGCTTAATAATATAAAAATAGCACAATACTATAATACCTTAGCACTGATAAAATCTTTTGACAAATTTGTACTATTGGAATAAGCTGGTGGTGGCGCAGCTTTTGAAGCAGACCCACTGACACCAATGTCGTCTAACATCAGCAGTGAGGATTTCAATGGTTCTGTCACCGTCACTGACATCATTGCAGCTCGCGTCACAGACAAATCGTAGCCAGGCATTGTCGATCCACCATGCAGAGACGTCGATCCCTGTGACAAACTGTAAAACACATGGCTATATTTTACATGACGATCACATCGTTTTACTATAAACAGTATGTAGTTGGGCAGCTGAGTCAAGTATATGACAGCATGACTGTATTCTCATGACTTGTATCCTGAAACCATATTGCTACTTGGTGTTGTTGTCACTTTGGATATGACATGGGATGTTCATGTCACCAATTTGTTGAACAAAGTTGCCAAACCTTTTACTGTATCCATTACCTAGTTCATGCCAGCACCAGAGAGAAGCAGCCAGTGTGTAGCAATGGGCACATCTCAGTCTAACTTTGTTCCGCTAAACACCGGTGTTCCTCAAGGCTCTGTTCTAGGCCCACTCCTATTCTCCTTATATACCTCTCCTGTTGGTCAACTTAATAGTTCATATGGCATTTCACATCAACAGTATGCAGATGACACTCAGTTGTTCATTTCCATCCCTCGTATACCCTCCTGCTGCACCTACTCCCACTGTAAAGCTCATAGAACAGTGTCTCATTCAACTTCACCACTGGTTTTGTGTTCACGGGCTCGCACTCAACCCAGACAAGTCAGAAGCCATCTGGTTCTCCACTAGACAGTGCTCTGCATCCTCCACTCTTGTTTCTTCAGTTAACATCGTAGGCTCTATCATTACTACATCCAGCACTGTCAAAACTCTCGGTGTAACCCTTGACAATCATCTCTCACTTGACAAACACGTTTCATCTGTATGCAAATCTGCCTTTTTCCATCTATGCGCGTTGCACCACATCCGCTCTGTACTCTATGAGGATATTGCTAAGTCAATCGCCGTTGGTCTAGTTTCCTCTCACCTCGACTCCACTTTATTTGGTACCTCTGTCTTTAACCTCCGCGAGTCCAAAACACTCTTCCTAAAATAGTACTTAACAACTCATCACTACCATCCACCACCGCTCTCCGCCAACTTCATTGGCTCCCTGTTAAGCAACGCATCCACTTCAAAATCGCTACCATAACTTACCGTACTCTCCAATCC
>Ga0209363_1000436_pt1 | contig 16029 bp, 8 predicted proteins | sample WorMetexBAHAMAS3_FD_187385 | JGI IMG/M metagenome (GOLD analysis project Ga0209363, IMG submission 187385) | Marine gutless worms symbiont microbial communities from Max Planck institute for Marine Microbiology, Germany - Inanidrilus exumae... | ecosystem: Host-associated > Annelida > Digestive... | reverse complement strand
CTATAGTATATTTTATATATACAATAATATTCAAAATATTCTTATAAACACACACTTAATAATGTGATGGACCTTAAAACGACGAAAAACATCATTCTTCCGCCGTCGATGTGGCATCGATCTATGCGATGTTGGCACCGCGGTACGAGAGTCCACACCACGTTGCTTACTTACTGACTTTTGTACAGACGGATGTGGATCGAAACGACACCCGCTTGAGTCACCCGAGGACCGTGACGGACGTCACCAAGTGCAAGGAGCTCGAGTGGAGGAGCGGGCTGCATGGGGCGAGGTCTTCGAGCGCCGACGGCGGCGGGCACTCGAGACGGGCTCGGTCTGACGGAGCTGGGTCAACCTTCGACGACCGACAACGATGAACGAACGATCGGTGCACCGGCTTCTGTGCCAACGGCGTACTTACAGCGGAGACTATCTACATTCTGCACCGTGTCTAAAATGATCCCCTACAGCGCTGTCCGATTTTAATTATTTTTGGCAGAAATTTAAAAAATGATCATACCCCATTCATACGTATGTTATAATAATAACTGTCAAATTGGAACTGGAGGACTGTTTAAGGTCACAGGAAACTACTGCCGATATCTAGAACAGAGCAGGCTAGAGACAATTACTATGGACCACTGACAGGAAATAATAAATGACCCATCAAACTGCCAGCAATCTTGAGTGAGACTCAACGTCACTTACATGATCCACTCTCTGTTCCTCTGGTTTTCCCTCTAACCTTATCCCCTTATGCTTAACAAATTTGGTTGCAACATCTGAGTCGGCATGTCAGTCACAAGTTGTTGATAACAACATACACTTACTCGTAGGCCTAACTCTTTTACTCTCTGCAGTAGTATAGTAGTAGTAGCAGGAAGAGAAGTATACGGTGAAGAAGTAAATTATTATGTGTAGACCTTCGCGCCGAATCGCGCGTAGTGACGTCAGTGGTGGTTGTAATAATGGAAGTGGTAATAGTAGTAGTACGGCTGGAGGCATAGATGAGCTCTTGGTGAAACATTTCATGCCTCACCATGCGTGTTGGTAGCCCATCTATTTTGGGGTCAAAAGGTCAAAGGTCAAGGTCACGAGACACATAATATACAGTGCCGGCTTGAGTTTCTGCACTCTTATGTGGGGCATTAAGTTCCGTTAGCTATGAAATGTTCGTGAAATCAAAATTTACCTAACTTAAAGTGTTGCTTAAATTTTTGGAATTTTTATCTCGAAAACGGACGGAGGTTTTTCGCAAAATTTTCAGGATTTGTAGGGTTTCAGACAGACTGGCCACACTTTTTACGTCCTTCCTGACACCCAACTAACAGCGTCAAGGCACTGAAAGAAAGTCAAAGCACACTTGGTTGGGGTCAGAGCAGGCTATGGGTCACTGGCATTGACCCATGACCCAGTGACCCATGCAGACAGTGACCCATGACCCATGACCCACCAGTAAACCCATAAGCACATAGTGTCATAAAGCTGTAAACTGCAATATAATAAGATAATATGATTATGCACAATATGACAACTGCAATGCTAACTTGTCAACACACAATAGTTAGGCCACCATGACGTGACCCGTTCCCCATGTGACCTATCGAAAAAAGTGACCCATTTGACCCATGACCCATTGCCTGCTCTGGTTGGGGTTAGTGACACTAATCCCAACCAAGCGAAATCAATCCATTGGCCTCATCCTTTCTTCAGCCACCAACGGACTTGGACTGCTGATCGAGAGAAGGGTTCTCCAACGCAGTGACCACACATAGTACGATGGATATCCTGGTGTAGACTGTAATGGCATCACGGCGTAGCAATAAAACAACAAAATTACAACATATAATCTCAATTCAAGCTTTCGTTGTCAAAACTTATGCAGCTGACCGAGAGCATCTGTATCATCAATGCAATCTAATAATCCGCCATGCAGGTATTACAATAGTTATCACCAGTTTTCAAGACAACAGGTCACTTATATTAATAAAACAGGCTAGCAAAAAGCGATTCAATTACAGAACAACAGTTAAAATCTAAAATAACGGACGAAAAATAGAATTGAAAACAAATAATGTCATGCTTCATTACAAGCAATCGTAAAAGAGCAGTGAGACAAAGTCAGTAGCCATTTAACTAACAGGCTGCAATAAACATCAAAACAGTCTGGCAGAATTATTGCCTCCAGTGTATTCTAATGAAAATCAAACTTCTTGGAGCACGTATGGAGCAACGAAAAATATATTACAACGAACAAGACCAGGCCAGGCACAAGTACTGTACGTTACTATACATAAAGAGCATGCAATAATTTCTTTGGCACAACTTGTGTAAGTACAGATAGGTTTACATACCAGTAGACGTGTGAGCGTGTATGCAATCCTTTATCAGTTACAGGTACGTAAAGTTTAGAGCAGAAAATCAATGCATTACTACTACAACAATTATGGAAAACAGTCAATAGTAAATAGTAAACGTAAATGTAAGAGACAAAATCAAGAAAGAGCACCACACTTATTCCATATAAACAGCATAGACAGTGCAGACAGCAAAGAGATATTTGTTTTTGAACTCGAACGACGCGAAGGCGTCACAAGATGAATCCCAGAGACATCGGCTGGCGACGCTGACGCACTGGTCATCCAGCGGACCAATGTGAACAACGCAAACCAGCTTGTAGCGAGGAATAAACAGCTCCTTCACACGCGCACGAATTATCTACAAACATGCACAGTTCACAATGCATTTTAGTTGTTAGCACTAGCTTCAAGCTTCAAGGACACGGACAAAAACTCACTGCACCAGGAATATCACTAGACATTTTTTTCAAATAAGGTGGCCAACAGATGGAACCGGCTGGATCAGTGGACAGTCAATGCACCTAGCCTAAATGTACTCAAGAACAGTTTATCTAGGATCAGAGACAAATGGGCTTCTCCATGGACTAGGTCCGCTAAACCCTAGGCCTCGCTAGGGGTGTGGTCTCGCCAGGAGGCCGCACGAGGTAAATCATATTATTCAACTAAATTGTTGCTATCCACAGCTTTTGGTAGATCGTAAACCTAAATCAACAGTCAACTGTAAAAATTATGTTTTCATATATGATACAGCACTGAACTCTTCTGATAATCTTATCCTCGGAATGAGAATCTGGATAAAAATGGACGATTTTAGTGTGAAGAAAAAGATGTCAAACCTCAGACAGCTGCTTCGCCATTAGACCACAGAGGTGTGACTTGTACTGCTCATGCTCCAGGTATTTCTCCAATATTTGCTTTATGATCAGCTGCACCTTCTCGGCGGGAAACGCACGGCGAGGTCCCAGCTGGTAGGTGTTCTCAAGCTTCGGAGAAGGCCGCAGAGATGTCAGATCATTACTGTAGTATGTGCTGACTGATCTGTCAGAATGAATAACAAACACGTGGAGCTTAACGGCATTTTTCAATATGAAATATAACAACTATAATAAGACTAGTGTACAGCACTTGATCAGATGGCTTAGTTCGATGCAGTATTTAAAACAAATGTAACCATACTCTGATTTCCTTCGACGTCGCATGTCACCATAGCCAGGCTTCTTCATCATCCACGCTGCTCTGGCTCGTGAAACAGCACACATCTTTCTTAGATCCATAGTAGACTGCACTGTACAGAAAAACAGAATCTGTGCCATAATCCGCATACAATAAAGTTGGTTTTGTATTAGACATACATTACTACAAATGAAAGCAACTGACTTATAAAGAAGTAGAAAATTAGAAACTTAACATCGGGTGGCTGACTAATAACATGTTGGATTGCGCTCGCCATGTGCCTAGCCCAGTGTCAGGACGTTTCCCCAACAGGACGTTACCTCAAAAGACGTTTACGGTTTCCCGATAAGTCATTTCCCTGACGGGGACATTAGTCATTACCCCAACAAGACGTTTCCCCGACATGAAATGATTCGGTAATATTTGAGGTTAAAATCATAACGAAGTAAAATTCATGAAACAGCTGCTCAAGTCCCAAACATGCAAGAAAGCAGCAGCAAAGCAGTACATCAAAGGTACAGGGAAGGCGCCGTAGGCCTACATCTGTGTTATCGGCAAATCAACAACCAGTCTTTTACGGTGCTCAAAGATGACGACTCAACTCAAGTAGTTGACCACTACATTATCAGCAGCCAGGCGGTTCATGCTGCAGGACCAGTGACGATGACTCAACATTTAGCGTAACTGTTCGTGAAAAATTCTCTGACGTTGGGTAAAAAATTGCAGAAATCCTCAGGGAGCTATACTTTTTGATTCATCCTTTACACGTGATTTGACGTTATTTTACTTATTTACACAAGTACTCATAAATACTGTGTATGTCTTATTTTGTGTTTGCTTTAGCGTTGAACTGTACACGGTAATATAAACTTATTAACTTAGTTTTGGATGGGAATAAGAGCCATATTACTTATATCATTAATACACACTTTATTTCACATTATGTACTGTTATGACAATCAAAAAAATAATTACTCATATTATTACTGGCCCGCCTAATGGGCAAGTATTGTTTTGCTCGCTGGTGTCTGTCGTCGTCTGTAACGCTGCCGGCGGGCGGGCCAGCCGCCGGGCGCGTGGCGGTCGGCCACCGCGGGACGGTCGACACTGTACGGCGGGCCAGTACGGTTACGTCCCGTTAAGGCGACACCTTGTTGTACTCCAATCAGTTCCATTCAGTTAGCAGTTGGGTAAATTAAGTGCCTGCGTTCAAATCAAATCAAAATTAGATATTTAACGTGCCCGTTTCTACAGATATACAGAATCAGGGGCAGTTCAGGCCGTGTGATGTGAACAAGCCCTATGATGTCTGTTCATGTCGGGGAAAAGTCTTGTCGGGGAAACGTCCAGTAATCGCCTATTCCTTTCTCCTCCGTGGAAAAATTCCTGTGGGCACCCATGTAGTTACAATGCGTTATCATAACACACACTACGTAGTTCTGCGCAATATTGCTGTTTTAATCAACACTAGTATTAAAATGAACACGACGCACGTTTCTTTATTTCCCTTCGATAACATGCAAGCATGCCAGCACCTGCGAGATGGTTGCCTAGAAACCCGTAAACTTCCTGTTTCTGTTCATTCTCACAAAATAAGTAAATCGTAGCACACTACAAACCGTATAACTCGATTCCTCAGTCTCCGTGTGTACAACGGGCGCTAATATGGACACCTCTGTGTCTGCATCTAAATCACCAAACATGTACACAAGTAGCTCAGCTGTCGCTGACGAACCCGCGCGACTGCTGCATCACGACGAACGGCAAATAAAACAGTCACGTGACCATAACCACGCCCTTTTTGTGGGAGATAATTATGTCATCCTGTTGCTAGAATTGATATAGCCTACCTGCGTACAAAATTTGACGACTTTAGGTTCAGCCGTTCCAGTGATATGATTGGAGCCCCCAAAATTTTGAAATGGGTCACATGACCTGACCACGCCCCTATCAGGGACAGTTTGTCGTCCGTAGGCTGTGACTTGCACATTGAACCTGTACATTAAACTTGTAGTCGTTGCGATCGCCAATTACGAAGATGCATAAGGCAATGCAAAATGTAGAAATTGAGATGGTTACAGGGTCACTGAAGGTCATCAGCAACGGAACCATTCGATACAGCGCATACGACTTCCTATTCGAATTTAATAGAAACAATTGGCAAGTTGTTCACACCTATCTGCCTCTGTCACCAAGCAGTATAACTTGGTATCAGCAAGGGGCGGTGACGCTCTGCGGCTGGGAAGGTAAAAACAGGCCCTGCCGAAAGTAATGGCAGCCTACCGCCGGGCGGATGGCTTATAGCGACCTGCGGGCTGACTGCCTGCACACCGGAATCAGCTCCGGACCCAACAATCGGTAAAGAGTATGGAAAGCCTTTACCTTACACTTGTTTCAACTTTCAGGTATTTGAAAGATTAAAAACAATCTGAACATTTCTTTAAAGTTTGCACACTGATAAAATTACACAACATTATTTGCTCGGTTCATTTTACTGCGTAACGCTATGCTAGCGCGGTATATGCTGGTTTTAGATGACACAACTGTTGCCTTCTTCACAATTTAATTTTCTGAAAAATCACAGCTAGTTACACATCAATGTACAAACAGCATTTATTAGAATTAAATGCACACAATAAAACGCCAATAAACAGCAGCTAACAAATCACTAAAAGTCAATGCAAATATGCACAAGGCAAGCTCAGTACAGTAACTACATATATACAGCGATTTACTGATACGTGAAGCTACAATGTAAAACAACACCACCACGGTCCCAAGTCCTTTCATTAAATGTTGATCATTCACCAGAACGACATAAAATGACAATAAACACTTCTTCATATGCACACAAATCATAGCGACGTCGATGGAAAAAAAGACCATTCTTGGTGAATATAAAATACAAACAGTTTCAGAAAGGACATCAACCATCATGTACTACTGAACTAGTGGACTGGTGACAGGAACAGAATCCAGCCTGTAAAAATCTTTCTCCACAATTCTAAAAGATCCACTGTTGGGAGACTGGACACAACTCTAGAAAACCAGACTGGTTACATCAAAACAGAAAGTGGTAGAAGATCCACAAGGAATTGGCATAACGTGTACAGTATAGGGCAAAAAGAGCATCCAACAATCACCAGTCAATGTCCTAACTGAAACTGGAGAAACTAAGTCTACGTCAGTAGTTGTTCAGTAATATTTGCATTTGTGAAAACAACAGGTAAAAGGTATCACCATGCAGAAACACGGACCTTCTTTCCAGACAATCAGCGGGTCAACACTTATCGCAGATAAAAAAAACAACCAAGATCCATATCTGACAAATAACTCACGAGATACAAACAACACTAACTAAAAGAAACAGGAAATTGACTCATTTGCTTCTAATGCATGTACCATTTTATGACAAAATCTCTTAGTCACCAGTAACATCACCAGACATCAATCAACTTGCTAGTTGCATCAAAATTCTTCATAAACCTCACGACATCAATGCCTCCGAAATTACGACCTTATGGTAGCATGCAATAATTATAATAATAATATACACATTTCTACTCTGCTGTAAGGTAACTAATTGACCTGCCCATGTGGCCGAGTGGTTAACGCACTCGACCACCATGTGCAGTAGAGCGTGATGCGCTCAGTGGCCGGGGTTCACGCCTCAGCCCGGGCACGTCCGCCTACCAAAGAATTATTTCTAATAACTACTATGCACATAATGAACAGGTAGTTTATCTCGGGCAGGTAAGAGGATTCGATGGTATCCTCTATAAACTGTGACCACTGCTGATGCCTTGATTAGTGGCGTCAAGGTGTCAGCCGTGCTGACGTGAAAGCCGAAGCAAACAAACGTGGCTAAGTCCCCAGGCAATGTCAGTCCGGTGGCCAGGCGCTGAAGAAGTGCCGGTCAGGGCTTGCACTGAATAACTGCCAGTCCGGGCTTAGTCAGACAGTAGGCCACGCCTAGACGGGAGCACTTAGAAACACCTGACAAGGTGCGCACGCCTACTGTTCTTTCCTCCACACTACAAAACGCGTACATACACCGCACACACATACCAATTCCCCTCCTCTCCCTGGGCTGGCGCATTGGACCGATATAAAGGTCTCAGCACTAGGGTCCAGAGTAGGCTGGACCACTGCCCGCAAAGAACGAACAAAGGTCATTAATTCAGAGTGTGTGCTTTTCTGCTACCCAGCAATACACCATATACTGCTATCAGAAACATACATATAATCAGAAAGCACTCAAATTGCGAACCTCTGCCAAAAATGTAGTTGGTAAATACCACTAGGGGATTGATTGATTTATTGAATTAAGGTTTTACGTCCCACCCGATATAAAATAGGTCATTTCGGAGATGTTCCTCCCAGCCACTCTCTTAGTACTGAAAAACTAATTCAAACCAACAAAAGTTAACATGCATCCACAACAAAATATACCATGCGGGACTGACAGTCAACTCTTCGCAACTGGAAGAAAGTATAAGGAAACAGAAAGTAAGGAAGGAAGAAAGTGAGGTAAGATAAGTAAGCAAACAAATAAAAATTTATATAGTGCCGAAATCAACGAATCAGGGCGCATTGCTGCCAAAGGCAAGGCGCATACGGGACTAACACCAGGTGAAATCTCTCTGTCCTGCACGCTACTATCATGAAAAGTACACTGCAAATCCTGCTGCAAAAATGTGGCCTTGCAGACAACGACCAGTGGTCCTGTGGCAAACACAAGCTATGTCGCACATCATCAACAACTGTTTGCGGACCACGCTGAAAGGTGGTTCACCATGGCCTCATCTTGCCGACAATGTTGCTGTTAAATAGCAGCTTGCAACACACGCTAACAACAATGTAACAAATGAATCGGGGCTCATTATAGCCATGGAGTAGGGCAATTTGACAGTATAAATTCAATGATTAAACGTCGATATTTACATTCAAGTCACGAGCGCTAACATAGACATGCAGGCTACAAAAGTGATAGAAATAAACAATTAAACCTACAAATTTCTATAAAAATGACACAATGGTCTTGGAACAGACGTGTCAGAATGAACACCGGGTAAACATATCACAGGAGGTTTCTCTTGGAGTGTCAGCTGTTACCAATGACTTGTCATGTCACATACAACAGTTACTGACATCTGCCATAACAAACGCCGGTCATAACCACCACCCACACACGTTGATTTTCAGACGAACCTGTGTAAGCCAAGTCTCCTCACTATCTCAGTGTGAAAGCCTGGATCATTTTCCTGCATGAAAGGACATCGCTCACGTTACACTGGAAACCTTAATCTTTCACTGAAACTTAAAGGTTGCTGTACAACCTAACTAATGTGCAAAAATAAAGCGACAATGCTGTTTGATTTTAACTTGATTTGACTAAGCTTTAAACTGAAGTTTGATTTTAAATCAAACTTAATCTGAACAAAGCAGTTTTAAACTGAACTTGCATAAAGCAATTACACACTACACAGACAACTCTGCTTAAACTCTTACTCTGTAATGTAGCCTTTAAACTGAAATAAATTTAGTTTTTCACCTAGCAATGCCAGTTGTTACGTTTATGTTTATGATAGAAACAGCTGCCAGCTTAACTATTTGCTGAACACGTGGTATTTGTGCATTAGTTTATATGGTATATTTACAACCAAGTGAGAAGACAGAAATTGGAATTCAATTGTCATCTGCAAATTCGTTATCATTTGCAAATTCGTTATCACAGATGCCAGTTACCAGGTAATTGGTCATAACAAGTCTTGTTTTAATCTGAGCATGGATTCAAAACCACACTTTGGGGTCACCTATTGGCTATCTGACTTCAGTAGGTATAATTGCCAAAAGCTAAAATTATAACAGTAATAATATTATGCACACAATACATAAAACATTAACACAATCAGCAACAGACATAAAATACAATCCACAAAGACTAAAACAGCAGCTGTGACGGCATGACCTGCAACATAGACCGCCTCATGTCACACCAGCATCCTGCACTTTTGCCAATTTATAATGTCCACAACTACCATCTCAGCATTTTCTCCAATGAACAATTTCACAACCTTCAGTGCAGGTAAGGTACAACAGCTCTTTCACTTTGCTGACAAAAGTATGAATAATTATTTATCAACATCATCCATTTGCCAATACACCAAAAATAATAGTGATAATATACTTAGTGCAGGACTACAGCGATTGCTGTACAAGACGATATGATGACATACAGAACAGTGGCAGTAAAAATCCATGATACCTATCATGCCACTGTTCAATATAACCATCAGCCACAGATATGCGTCAACGTAACAGTTCACATAATTTTTTTACATTTTCAAGCACATGTCCATGTGCACTTGTAGCAATATCCTAAAATACCACAGCCAGAATTAGGCCTAATGCCAACCCTAATACTTCACTGCAACATTAATGTTCAAAGTTCTGGCGACTTTGCTCTATGACACTGAACAGGAAGGTTTGTGGCTTAAACAGTGAGTCAAAATTATGTTCATGGCTAGGAAACGTAAACCTGACTTTTTTGCATATCTTCTGCTCTCTTTTCAGAAACACTCACTCAGATGTCGTACTGAGACGTATGTGCTGTCAATATCCTGTAAAGCAGGGGCCAACTGTCGAAAGTTAAAATAGCACCTCAAGTAAGAATTAGGGTTGAGATCAGCCCAGCACTAAGATAACCTTGGAGTCTGGATAACTTTCCATATTTGTGCCTCAGTCTTGTGCAGAAGGCACACTGGCAACTATAAGAGGAGGAGGCGTCGCATGCTGATACGAGTGACTGTGTTCAGTACGTCTCCATTCCTTCGTCAACACAAATTTGAAAAACTCATACACCACCCACGCAACTGCGGTCGATGGAATCTGAAACACGACGCGTGCCGTTGTGCCGGAAAAAAAGCCGACAAAACCACGGAGGCGGTAAATCGCTCGTGCTGCAGGGACAATCCCGTGGACTTGTTCACCCTGCTTTGACACGGCACTGCTTTCCTGTGTGTTCAACAGCGTCTTGCAGACATCGAACGGAGTCGTCAGCCCTGCCGCGACGGCTCCAGCAACCCCACCAGAAAACACGTGCGTCATTGGCCGGTACTCGCGGTCGTGGTTGACAAGGTCCTGCGTGAACTCGTAGACAACAAAGTGGAGGCTCTGATACGGGATGTTGAGCACCAGCTGTGTGCCGAAACTGTAGTAGAAAGCTCGCCATCCTTCCCGGAGAAGAATCGTGCGAGCGCAGTCGACGCAAGACCGGTATGGTGTTCCGTAGACTTGCAGGCGTTGCTTAATTACTGCAATCACACCAGCCAGGTTTCAATCAAACAATAATGACATCAGAGACAACTCGACAACAAGGCAACTATATTACAAAATCGCAATGGGTGATAGTCAGACTAATCGGCAACAATTGTACCCAATATTTTTTGCCCGACCATTTACCCGACAAAGCGACATGTTGCCATGGCTGAATTTCTGTTGTGAATTGTGACCTGCTGAAATGATGGGCTCGTTATTACAAAATATTTTCTGTTGCAGAATTTGTGTGTGAAACTCTGATTGAAGCATGTTATTTCTTTATTGAATATTGCCGCTTGAAAGGACGCTCTAAAACTATCACATCGCCATCACATCGGACGATTGTTCTCACTGATAGTATCGACTATCGCACTATTAAATTTATGCACTATCATCCTAAACCTAATGCACACATACAGACACACACAAACACATATGCAATCGTCATAACAAGCATTTTCTTGGTTTTAGCCAGACATCTCTAAATGTCTTAGAACAATCTTTGGAGATCATTGAGATGTCTAACTGATAAAAACAAAGCACAGTAGGAAAATGAACATGCAACCACACTGTCATTATTCTGAACTAGAAATTCATGACTTCTGACTGTTATACTTTTAGCACGTGACACTATGCTAGTGCGGGATGTGCTATGGCTCTGCGTTCGTCAGTCCATCTGTCTGACCATCACAAGTTGGTGTTCTATCAAAATGGCTAAATGTAGGATCACGTAAACAATGCCACACAATAGACCAAGGACTCTATAGTGCTCTGGTGCTAAAGATCTTGGCAAATTTCAAATTGAAAGTTGCTAGAGGTCATCAGAATTGCTGATGATCGAAAGGCTATATATCACGTCCTGTAAGTCATCTGTAATAACATCTCTATCTTGTACCATTTCCAATATCAAGGTCACTCACCAACTGCAAGTATTTTCAAAAGAGATTTTTGTACAGTAATTAACAAGATTTCAATTAAAAAACTATGTTGCACGGTTCATGTGCAACAGCCAAGCTACTTCGTCATGAGTCTACAAACCACCTTTTAAGTAGTACAATAACTAAATCAACATCTTTAGTTACTGATTTCGAAATTATCATTAGTAACTGACCGCCTCTGACTACTGACACCGTATTATTAACCATTCAACAACGTTGCATTTACCCACTATAAGCAGTTATCAAAATCGTCCTTTTTCTTCAGTAATTCTAGACACGTATATACAACAAGAGACAAATAAATGAAACCACTCACCTTCTGCCGGATTATAAACAAGATCATGCACCACTGTAGCTCCACAACCAGCAATACCTGTGACAAGTACACACATGCACCGGTTTATTTACAGCTGACAAGATAAGCAAACCGCTTTAACAAGAAGCAGCTAGAAACGTTTAACCCACAACGACCTGCATTTTAACAGTCGATTTCCAGCTGAGCCTGGATTAGCCAGTCCATCCTCGGTTTTCTTCCTCCACCTATTCTGGAAGAGAATCCCTGGTGACAAAAGGCACGGATTTTTTAATGGCTCTATGCCTTTCTTGTCATCCAAACCAACAAAGTACTGAAGGACAGTTAAAGCAGCGATCCTAACCACAACCAGTGGCCGGCCCTCATCCTTTCATCAACTATCACCACATGCTTGATGCAAAAGGCACTGCTCCATTTATACCAACACTCCTAGTACTCTCAACCCAGTTGACCGCCATCATCACATGGCCCTGGCTAAAAGCATCTAAATTCATGGATACTGCATAATATTAAGCTGGCACACAGAAACATCCGTTACTCAGTCATCCAAAACACCTGCACTGAGCAACAATACCCAGCCTAAGTTTTTGTCCAAGTGGTCTTTTGTTCAGAGTCACTCCATTGCTGTGTCTCCCGAAAATAACTTTACAGGTGTTTTACAGACCTGATGCCCTTCTGCAGCTTCCTGTCACCCAAGCGTCAGTGTCAAAGCATGGAAAGCAGCACTAAACATATATTACATACATTGTGTCCTAACTTGACCGAGGCCAAAATTAGAATATTTATAAATACAACTAGGGCTGTTGAATTAACATGTTAACTAATGTGTAAATGTGTTAAGGAATTAATTGTGATTAAAAAATTAATGCTACTAAAATATCTAATGCAAACTAGTCACACCAGTAGCAAAATTCAGTACAAATGTCAACATAATCAAACTTTACTCCTTTAATGAACAAGCAAATGCTTGTAAAGGAGTAAAGTTCGGCATTACAAAAAAGTACACAACTTACCATGTGCTAAGTGATTAGTTCCATCTTTGCGGCTCAACACTTTTTTTAGATATTCATACATAGCAAAGTAAACAGCATGCGCCGGCCCAGATCCGTATGCCGTTGCATCTATTCCACGCAGGGCACTGCGGATACCTTCAGTGCGAAATATCCGAACCAGAGCATCAACCATGTTACGATAGTCAGCTCGCGGATCTGGAACCAGCGTCTGCATCCGCGTCTAAAACCAATCAACAGACATTTTAGTTACAACATAAAATACACATAATGAAATTTTAAAGCAACACATGCACATCTTTGCTTCTGCCCCCAAACACTGAAAGCCCTACTTATGCCACTGGCGACAGATATGGAGCCTGACAACACTGTGATATAGCAATGTGATGACACAGTGCTACAGAGAATCATTCTTCAAACTTAAACAGCTGGCAAGATGTAGGCGGTAGCTGAAATTTTGACGATGGGCGTGACATCGCTGTTGGCAGGTATGACTGACTTCAACTCACTTGTCTCCGAACCGTACATCAGATATCGTTCCACTGGACGTCAGTTAGCAACAGGATGTAATAATTGTCCGTCAGCGACAAAAATACGTTTCGTTATACAAAAACGTGATTTCGATTTTAGAAAAGAATAGTGATTTCAATCTTAAAAATCGTTACAGCACTAATCATATGTGGCCTATCGAATGACACTAACACATGACCTTGACTTGAGTGACCATCAAGGTCACTTCATCTCCTTGAAACCTGTCTAAATCTCATACATCGGAAAAGTTAGCACGTATTAGCTACAGTATGTTCACATATGAATCAGAAAGGGTAATTGGCCTATGATCATAACTGCTGTATCAATAATGAACGACTTCTTAAGGTCGCAGCCAGGCAACTATACTGTACAGATGCCCTGTTGGACGTCACCAATGAATTAAACGTGGGTTGCCCAGTTGAGAATCAATTACTTTCTTACTTCATCCACCAAACACTGTCTGCTTACCATAACATGACCACTTTAGCAACATTTCCTCCTGTGATCTATGACCTTATCTTCAAATTTGACCTACATAGGGTTAAGGTGAAATAGCACAGCTAATACCTAGGTCAAAGGTCATTTCGTTCATAAGTTACTGCCCAGAAAAACACACTCACACACACACACAACTTGAATTACTGAAGTGGTCGGTAAAATAATACAGCTATCATTTGTAAGGTGACCTGAAATGGCAATGTAACTAAACTAATCAAACAAACAGACAGATTTTACACAACAATGCAGACAGTATGATGTTAGATTCATGAATGCAATTCAAACAAAATACCTTTACGCTGTCGATGGGATACATGAAACAGTGTTCCAAAATTCCTGAAGCAGCACCGGCCACCATATGTGTTCCGACCGTGCTTGATGCCGGCAAGTTTTCATAGTCACAGCAAGCCATCAGTTACTTTTTATGTGTCAATCAGTTAACAAAACACTGGAGGTTTTCCAACACATCTACAACAGCAAACAATGCAAAGGTAATGGTTTTTTTTGGTACCCACGTAACGTACAATCTATGCTTGCGGTCCGATAGACTTACAATCATAGTCTACTTATAGACTTAGATAGCAGCTATGTATTGCATTTACGGTTGAAAATTAAATCGTTTCTAAGCTTACCATCATTTTCTATCGTTAGTAACTCGCTAAACGTCGGTTTCCAGGGACGGGCCTATCGGTAACAATTACCTCAAAATGACTTGACAGTTAAGGGCGGGAGAACTCTCACAAGTTTTTGACTTGACTTAAGAATGTCGTGTATCCGTTGTGCACTGTGTGTGCATTGTTAGTCGTCAACGTTTAGGATGATGACCCAGCGTGTATATAGACTAAATTAACTTAACTTAACTAGCTACATGAAAGATCGAAAAAAAACAAATAAGACAGATCCAGATCCAGAAAGAAAACATGTAGCTGAGACGGGGGGGAAGCTGAGCTTATTAAAATCCCCCATTATACCTAATGTAACACTAAATTCGTGCAAAGGCCGCACAGCTTTTGTCTATGCACACGGACAACCATGTGTATAGCATCCGTCTAGCCAATTACCGTACAAAAGCACAAAGAACAAAATTTTTCAATATCTGTAAAAAAGGACCTGTCACCAAATGATACCAAAGAATACCAAACACCAAGCACAAAATCTTAATCGTAGCCGTGCGATGAGAAGGAAGTAAGCATTCGATCGTTGTATTGACGTAGGTTAGACGTAGACAGTAGATACTACAAAGGATTTACTAGCACATGCCAGAGCCTACGGAGCCTGCGAAGGGACATGTAGGAGCCTAGAAAAAATTTTATGTCGTTACAACGAGGCACGAGATAGCAACTGCACGTGGTGGTAACGAGATGCTACCGCGCGCGTGGGCAAGAGATAAAACAAGAAGCTCAGCTATCGAAGAGAGACACGCGCGACACTCTGTTATCAGTTGAAATGCCTATCTGTCGATTTATTATTATTATTATTTTTGTACCCCTGGTAGTATAGATCCCAGGGGTTAAAACAAGAAACATGGACATGGACGATGCGACTGTAAAGCAAGGAGTTATCGGTGGCAGTAAGCCAGGTATTTGAAGCCGGTTATGTCGACAGCCGGCATGCACGGCCGGTGATCTGGCCGGTGATCGTTGCAGATACTCTACACAGTTGCAGTGCGCAGGGACGCCGTCGCCATTCTGTTTATTATTATTATTATTATTATCTAGGGTTCCACTCCGCACAGAGTACAATAGTGTGATTTGGTCCCCTAGCCTCAAACGAGACATTGCACTATTGGAGCAGGTTCAAAGGCGTTTCACCAAGCGGTTGCCAGGCCTGAAAGACCATTCCTATGATGAACGCTTGAAACTATTGAACTTACAGAGATTAGAATT
>Ga0209363_1000435_pt1 | contig 16032 bp, 9 predicted proteins | sample WorMetexBAHAMAS3_FD_187385 | JGI IMG/M metagenome (GOLD analysis project Ga0209363, IMG submission 187385) | Marine gutless worms symbiont microbial communities from Max Planck institute for Marine Microbiology, Germany - Inanidrilus exumae... | ecosystem: Host-associated > Annelida > Digestive... | reverse complement strand
CTGTGCCGCGAGCCTCTTCCAGCTCTCTCAACAGCATCCGCACCTTAATACAGTAGCAAGCAGCGCTCATATGACAATCATTGAAAGCCAGCGAAAACATTAATATTTATTACATTGCTATCGTTCAAACAGGCCCAGGGTCCTGGGTCCTGGGGCTGAAGGGTAAGTGGGTAAGTGTCCAAGTAAGTATGCAAGTGATAAATTTCTGAAGTGCCTAAACCAGATTATGCCCTCTCCGTTTCCAGGCCAGAGGTCATAGGAGGTGACTGAACCTGGCTTTATTTTTGGTTCATTTTATGTTGTAGTATATTTTGTTACGGATGCATATTTGCTTTGTTTTAGTTTTTCAGTACTTATCCAAGAGATTGGCTGGGAAGTACGTCTCCAAAATGACCTATTTTGTGTCGGGTAGAACGTAAAAACTTAACTCAATCAATCATTCAAACATAAATATTGATAATATAAAAGTCAACTATTGAGAACCACGTGCAGATAAATGATGAACTAGTTTTGCTCCATGTACAGTACACTTTAATAGATACTGTCATTGGAGAGCAGGCGTAAAGTGCGTGGTGCCCTTCTGACAGGACTCTTGCAGTCGATCAAGAAAGCATAGATTCAATGCTTAAGAACGAATTTTAATAAATTAACCCTGTACGGGACTGACAATTGACTCTTCGCAACGGACGGACCGTGCCAACTTCAAAGTCATGTGACACAAAAACAAGGCCAAATGTCAAAAATCCGACCAGATCAAATTTATATATTGTGCACTAGTTTAAAAATCAGTGGTCAGTTGCCAGCTCCCATTGTAAACGGAGGTGATAGCTTCTGAAAATGGCCGGATTTCCAACTATGAAGGGCTTGTGACCTTGACTTTGACCTTGGACAGGGTCATACTGCATACCGTAGTGCACCACTCATCCACCACTACCTACATGCCAAATTTCATTGAAATCAAAGAAACTTTTTGTGAATGGATGGACGTACACATGTACGCTTGGACGGACAGACGGACAATTGAGACCGTCTTATTATGTCGACTCTGTCAAAGAGTCGACATAAAAACCTGCTCTCGTTATCCACACGCATTCTGTATTTTGGGAAACCTGGCCCAGTTCGAGTTTAACGTTCCCTTTCAGCACAAATATGGCTATATCAGAGACAAAAGGTCAGGGGTGGAGAGCTATCCCTACCCATTGAATGAAGGCCGCGATATATTAACATCAACCCTGGCCCAACTTGAAGTTACTGCAGAAAGACAGCCACTTGAACAACAACTAAAAGAAGTATTAGTATAATACGTTATGTCACTTATACCAAGTATGAACAAAATCCAAACAAAATATGCTTAAGTCATTTGAACAATCTTAACCTATTCACAGTGCTGCAGTAGATAACTGGGATGGATTCTATGGTCAGCAGAAACTCCCTTTAGTTCACAGTCAATATGCAGCGGCAGACATATACAGAATGCATCATTCTAATACAAGTATAGAATAATGCATATCAAAGTTTAAATTCAAACCTTTGAAAAGTTTATTAAAAAGTTCAAATTTAGGTTGACATTCCACCAGCGTCCAGAATGTTACCTGTCGACTGAGATCAAACGTCTGTTGCTTGTGTCGTTGGTTCTCGCGAGTGAGTTCGGCACATCGTCGCCGATCATCCTCAGAGCTCGCACGACATTTCTCAAACTCCTACGTCACAAACACCATGCTACAGCAACTTACAAACTGGCCAATTTACACTGAGCAAAGTCAACCTGTATTTTTGTCTGGCGCTTTGTACGTGATATCACCTCCACAGTGCTAGGTATGGTACGTGTTAACAAGGGATCAAACAGTTTCTACATGAATATACAACTATATATCAAGCATTAAGTTAATTCTCACCAACTATGCTGTTACGCTACAGACTATTCTCGTCAATAATACCTCAGCACAAGTCTACAATACAACTCATTAGTGAATACAGCACCATACTGCTCAACACACTGACCACCATTGCTGTATCTAGCTGATGTGTCAACTGAGTCACTGATTCAAGACATTTCTCATAGTCCTGTTTTTGCTTCTTCAATATCGGCGCCTTCTCCTCAATTTCCTATTAGCACACAGCACACACAACAACTAGTGCTACTTTCCATTTTTAAGCTGACCTGAGTTAGTCTAGACTGGGCTGGGTACCAGAAAACAGAATCTCTATGTATAACTGGACATCTTTACAGGCCAGACGCCCTGCCTGCTGCCTAACAGTGAGAGACAATGAATGAAATACAAGTGCTGATGCCAAATCACCCACTTTAACTCATCCTGTAGCTGACTCCAGAGACAATACATGCACTTGACAAGCAATAAATCGCTTTTACAGCTGACTCCATGAAACCTGTTGAGCCACTGATAGCCTCACTGTCATCTGGCTGCCTTTAATTAATCTTCTCATTTGCTAAAAATTAGAGTGCATTACTGCCCGGGAGCCCATACACGGCGATAGTCTATATGAGCTCCTAAACATGACGTCAACACGTGACATCATCATGCAGATATCCATCGACCCGTTATGGTTACTGGCCACTAGTTTCGAATGGCCCGACAGAGGTCGCCGCCCATTTGCAGCGGCGTATATAAACGGCGTGCGAAGCGAGAGTGCGCGGGCCGCATGCCAAATTTCGTGCAGATCTGCTGAAAACTGTGGCTGTGCATAAAAAACAAAGAACAGACACACATTCAGTTTTATATGTATAAGATTTACTTGCAAAAAATGTGAACAAAAGCACGAATTTCCTGCTTTAAAAATCCCAAAGCTGAGTAACAACCAACTAATAATATGGGCACGGCAACTCACACGAAGAATCTGATCCAAATAGTCACTCAATCTTGTTTTCTCTTCCTTCTCCGACTGCAGTGCACTGCACGCCTGAACATATTCGCTGTATATCTGTCATCAGACACATGCAACAAACTAGTCACTGATATGAAATGAAACTGCTCTGCTGCCAAAGAAAGTAAGGTAACATCATATCGAACAGTAACAGCACAAAAACTCTTCTCAAAGTCAAGCCAGTTTCAACTTTAATTTCTGCCACCACATAACCATTTACGATGCATTATTAATGGTGACAATGCATGCACGCTAGTTGGTTGAGAACTCATGGCATCTTAAACAACAGATTACATCACACAAAAATGTCTACATGGACGGACACGTGTCTATCTTGTAGATGCTACCCTGATACTCTGCTGTCAATGATCCCAGGTAAGAAGCAGTATTGAAGCCGTAAGACAGCTCGACCCCGGTACCAAGCATCAAACTAAGTCCCAGAAAAAACCGTGCTATCCTGGCAATGGTTGACACATTTCTGGTTTTGTTCACTGTGATTCAGGCTAACAGAGGCATCCACAATGAAATCCAACTTGACTGCGTAACTTAAGAACATACAGTAACGGTGTCCACGATGTTCCAAAAACAACTCAGAACACATGAATACTTAAGCTCTGGATGAAAAACTCTTCACTTGTAACTGAATGCAACACAGCAAATCAAATGACGGCGACTGAGCTCACCTGTGTAAGAGTCATGCCGGACTTGATAAGTCGACTGACGTTGGCTGCAGCTGACGAGACGATCTCTGCGTCGTCGTGACAAGTCAACTGTCTCTCATGTTGACGGCTCACTTCCAGCAGCTCGTTGGCATTTGCCAGCTCCTTCTCCATGCTCTCAATCTTTGCATCTGTGCCAAGCCAGCACCGCATCAACAAGCTGGAGAAGCACAACCAAGAACAAAGATGGGGAGAAACAGCAGCAGCAGCAACTCTTAAAAATTAGCCCCATACGAGACTGACTGTCGACTCCTACTTACTACCAACTTCAAAGTCACGTGACACAAAAACTAGGATAAAAATCGAAAATGCGGCCTCGATAAGCTTTAGGTATTGTGCACTAATTTAAGAATCTGTGGTCATTTGCCAGCCCCCATTTTAAATGGGGGAGGAGATAGCCGTTGAAAATGGCCTAATTTCAGGCTTTCAAGGGCTTGTGACCTTGACTTGGATTGGGTCATACTGCACACCGTCATGCATCACTTATCGACCTCTACCTACATGCCGCATTTCACTGAAATCAAAGAATCCAATCAGCACATACCGAAGTATTGGCCTAGTTAGCTGGGTGTAAGTTTCGGGTGTTTGAAGGAACTGGTAATGGTGTTGGAGAGCCAGCATAAAGGAAGAAGTGCTCCTTTCTTCAGGAGTGGCAGTAAATAAACAAAGAATGAGGCCAGGCCAATGGTTGAGTTCAGTGCTTCAAGTTGCCTTATTTCTTTGTCTGTGTTGGTTAGGCTGACTGATTGATTAAGTTACGGTTTTACGTCCCACCCAACATAAAATAGTTCACTTCGGAGACATTCTTCCCAGCCAACCTTTTGGCTTATTACTGAAACACTAAAACAAATACAATAAAAGTAAACATGCATCCACATCAAAATATACCACAACATAAAATAAACCCCCCAAAAAACTAAAGCCAGGTTTGGTCGTCTCCTATGACCTCCGGCCTGAAAATGGAACGGGTCTATTCTGGAAGAAGTAAACAGGTAAGTCAGGAAGTAAACAAGTAAGAAAGTATAAGAAAAAAGTAAGGAAATAAGATAAGTAAACAAACTAACAAACAATTTATATAGCGCCAAAATCAACGAATAATCAACACTAATTACAAAAGGCACCACACTAGCATGAAACTGAAGCTTGACGCTGGTATTTATGAACTCTACAGCAGCAGTGTTACCTCTCTCAGCAATGAGTTCCCGTGACACTTGATTGTCTTCGTCTCGTTCACTCTGCAGCTCATTGTACACTGGCAGCACATTAAACACACACCAGCAAGCATTGTTAGCTGCCACTGCCAGTCCGTGTTAGCACAGAATATTTCAGGACCAACTGTACATGTAATTAGCAGAAAATCCGGTCATCCTGATCCAGGCAAATTTTCCAACAATAGTTTATCACATGAATACAGTTCAGTTTATACAAATAATATTATTGGTACAAATAAATGACTATCAAAAACTAACTTTTTATGACGATGATAATGATCATAATATAATAATAATAATAATATTAATATAGGAGTAATGACCATTCCAGCTTAACATTTTATCTTTGCATAGCATAATGTTTTCTTCCCTGGGAACTGAATACCAAGGTCAACGAAATAATAGTGATAATTATAATATTAACCAGGATGATGTTTATGTTGCTGTCATCATGCAAGAGTTCACCGGATTCTTCTGATAAACGCAGACCTGGCACTAGGTGGCCACCAACTGTCAGATCAAGCTAATCAACGAGGGCGACAGATGCAGGTAGGGTGGGTGAAGTTGGTGGGTAAAGTTGTATTTTTCAATTGGTCGAGATTTCTGCTGCTAAACATTTGTGTCGCCCGCATCAATGATGGCTGACAAGGCCTGTGTGAACAAGTCTCACCTTGAGTGGCTTGTTTCAGCAGCTTCTTCAGCTCATCTACGGCTTTTGTCATCTCTGCTGTCTTCTCCTCGGCTTCCCCAGCCGCCACCTGATATTCAAAAACAACACTAACACTAACAGCAGCTGACAAGTGATTCACAAAAAAACATGTTATGAAATAGAAATTACTCACTCCAAGACGGAGTTAACATTTTACGTAACACCCAACACAAAATAGGTTATTTTGGAGATGTTCTTCCCAGCCAGTCTCTTGGCTCAGTACTGAAAACCCAAATCTAGAACAACAAAAGCAAACATGCATCCGTAACAAAGTATACTACAACATGCAAAAAAACACAACACAAAAAATAAAGCCAGGTTTGGTCGCCTCTTAAGACCTCCGCTCTCGAAAAAAACGGGCCTTTCTTAACGAAGTAGGTAAGAAAAAAGTAAACAAATAAGGAAGTAAATAAGAAAGGAAGAAAGTAAGTAGGAAGTTAAGTAAGCAAACAACAAACAATTTAGACAGCGCCAGAATCAAAGAATTAATCGGGGTGGAGGCACGTTACAACCCCATATAACGGGATACAAGTGCATTTGATGACAGGCAGCTGTATCAGCCGCAAGCATGGACGACTGTCTTCAGGCTTCATTCATGCCATACTTTACACATTAGCACTGTACACTCTTCCATTAAAGAATGTGGATGTGGTCACTTTGAAGATGGGAAGTAATTTTGATCATATGCCATTTGCAACACTAGAAGTTACTCATATTATTCCCAGTGTAAGTCTGTTCCAGGCCACCTGGGTAAGAATTATTCACCTCAACCATGCCGTCATGTCCACTCCCTTATGCCACATCATGCAACACACAGATCTCATTATTCCCCAACTCTCCAACAAAAACGTATGAGCAAGACAGCAACACTGTGACACCAGTATCAAACACAGAAAACTTCAAATAACAAACCTTGTACAGCTCAATCAGTTTCTCCTGAGCGATCAGCTCATTGCGATACTGTTCCTCAAGCTGTGCATTGCCATCACGAGCCTACCAAATATCCAACAATAACCATTAATTTTAAAACACGAACTAAAGGGGCACTAAAAATTAAAAGAAAGCATAAACCAGGATTTCATGCAAATTTTAATCACATCGCTCCAGAAGCATACACCAGTAAGTGTCTGCTGCAGTAATACAGCTGTATAAACAACAGTTTAGAAGATTTTGGTGCAGCAATGGATTTTTCACAATCAATTCATTAAAGATTTGTGAGAAAAATGTATGCAGAAAATGCTTGCTAAATTTTTCCTAACAGTAGAAAAAATTCAAACTGCTACAGGTATTTATCAACTAGAAGATGTACTTTGAAGCCCCAGCGTCGATGTGGCTGTCTTCACAACAGCCGGCTATAACCTTGACCTTTAACCTCCAGATTCTAATAGGTCATCAGTGGGGGCTAGTGAATATTCCCTGTAAGTTTCATCGAGACTGCTCAAGCCATTCGTGAGATATCGTGGTAACAAGACCTGTCGGACAAATAAACATAACAGGTGAACAATCAGACGAATGCAGTGGACAGAGCCCAAGATATAATGCCTCTGCCGACACTGCCGACACTGTCGGGTGGTGAAAGCATAAAAACATCAGTGCCAGATCTTTAACTTAGTCGACCGTGGCATCTTGCAGACCCCGCCCTGTCAATGTTATCACACCATCAACAAACCGTCTTTATGTTACAATACTTTCAGCAAGCATTTTGCTCCTTTTATTTCACTTCACGAGTGCTTTCATCACTGTATCTTCCAGAAATTTGATTGCAGCATTGTCAGCAGAGTGGAGCTGCAGTCTACTCACTCACAGCTAATAAATAAATCCTCCTCGTCAGTGGCAAATCCCATTTCGGCAACAAAACTTTCACGTGCATCCTCATTCCAGTGCTTCTAGCAAAAAAAATATAAAATTAGAAGATAAATTGTTTCAGAAACATACACCAACAGAATTCTCTCAGCCACATTGTCTGGAATTCTCATTCAAATTGACTAAATTTCCCATTAGCCATAGATAATAATGACTGGTATTCCGTTTTCTCTGAGAATACAAGGTAGTAACAGCTGCTACTTTTAAGGCCAAAAAATGATCCATAATGAGAAAAAAATTAATTACATCTTTCAGTTTCTGTGCATACTCCTCTATGTGATCAGTCAACTCTGTGTTCGTTTTCCTAGACGCTTCCAGACTTGTTCGACAATGTTCTGCCTGGCAGACACAGAAATCTGGGCATTCAGACACAGCTAAGCCAACCAAAAATAGCTACCAGTCGCACAATTTTATCAAACAATGTATATTAAATAACTGTGGATAACAAAGTGCAGAAAACAAACAGTAATGTATAATTTAACTGCTTTTCATGTTGTTCATGTGAATGAAACAAATACAGTTAACTACAGAACAGTAATTGTAGATAGTAATTCTCAACAGAAAAACAGCCAAATACTGCAGCAATAGGAGAAGACACTGTCAAATATAGATCAATTAGTATGCACATGGAGACAGGCTATCAACCATCAACTAGGCTCGCAAGCTGACCTACTTAGTGCATGTAAATTCGTAAATTATATTCACAAGCTACAGATGAGGATCAGCTGTCAATTGTTGTGCAGACGGTGAATGAATACCTCAAACGTGCTCTCATCCAGTTTACTTTGTATCTCCAGCAACCTCGCTGACTGTAACAATTGTTAGACATACACCATTTACTAGCATCTCAGTAAATAAAGATCGACAGACAAGCATACAGAAATAAAGTAACAACGACGGCGATGACCACCGTGACAATACGACAACAGTAAGAATAAGGGTCCAAAGTAATTTGGCAAAAGGCTGCATCATCATCCTGTCAACCCTTACGGTAGCAAATGAATTCGTCCGTCACATGCACTGGGCAGGCGCATTAGCTCACAGTGACAGACAAACAATGTTTAGGTATGTTACAATGGGCTGGCACACGTCCCCTCAAAAATGCCCCTTCCCATGGGGGATCTGGACCCCATCTAATACGTGGTTCCTTGGACCCACAAGAGTCAGACCCCCAAATAACATTTTGATCAGTTCAGCCGTTTTTACACAGCTCACCTGTGCACCCAGCATACAAAGACACACAGACAGACAGACACACAGACCACGCTATGTGCGTCATCTGTAGCAACAGGCTTCATCTATGCATTGGGTACAGGTGACACGGCCTAATAATAGCAGATAAGTGGGCTGTCAGATAAGCTATACTTCCTAAGGAACAGTGGATTACAATTAAAACAAAATCTACGTGAAAAAAGGTAGCTGAAATAATTAACATAATTATAAAGTTTTCAGTTGGTTATTAAAGGTGTTAATGCTCCATGTGGTGTAGATGCAAACAAATATATAAGTTTTATTTCCCAAAAATCCTTAGCACGTGTACATGAAGATCAGAAGAGGAATTTCAAAACATTTCTCCGTTTTAACACGATAAGCATACAACAGCCTATAGCGTCAACTGATTTACAGCTATTACAAAACTACAACAATGTGAAGGACACAAAAAATAAGCAAACATGGCCAGAAGCATTTGCATTATATTTTTATTGTATCCTTTAATAGCACTGGTTGTGCTGTTAGGTACTAATATAGGACAGCCATCACAAAAAACTGTGTTCTGGACAAAAATCTACAAACTTAGTTCAGTACTACTGGCATGTGCCTAAAAAGCACAAACTGCACTTCTAAAATTTGACTGTCACTAGTAACATCTTCGTGCCAATAAATGAGCCAATGGGTCACTTTATCTTTCAATAAAACCAAAGTCTAAAACCTTACTCTAAGACCAAAAGTCTGGCTTAATACCTAATTAATGCAAAACGTGAAGTGATGCTAAACTTTGGTCTTACACCAAAGCCTAAAACCAAACTTGCCGCTTAAACCAAAGTTTAAGACCAAAGTTGGTCACCCTGAAACCAACTTAATCTGAGCAATCCAGTCTTAAACAAAACCGTCCAAATGTATTTAGATAGGCAATTATCAGTAATCTCTTAAGAGTTAAGACTTTAGTCTAAAACCAAATCACTTTATCTGTCACTTCATCTGAACTCGGTCTAAAACCAGGTTTTAGCCGTTCAGACTAAGCTTTGGTTTTAGGCTAAGGTTTTAGACTTTGGTTTTAGCAAAAGATAAAGTGACCCAATGTATCAGGGAAGCTGTGGCTCACCTTCTCTTTTCTGCTGGTCATCAGCTCGTGAATTTTTTCCTGCAGCTCCTGATTCAGCCAGTCATTCTGCTGCCGCAGATTTTCCATCTCCTGCTTCAAGCGACCTTCACGGTGCTTAGCACAACAAATGCCAACAACCACATAGCTCAATTATAAGGAAGTAAATGTCGGGCTTAAAATCAATATCGCAGGTTCGACTTGCGGTTGCAATGCTGCGGTTCAACAACCCCAGGCATGTCGTTCACATCCTAGTTCCTCATGTCACCATGCAGTATTATTTAGTATTATATCGTTACTGGCATGAAAACTGACAATAACAGCGGAACGTGGGAAAAATGTGACCTACAATACATTACTTGGAGACATGTGGCATGCTCACACGTGTAGGCCTACTTACCGGCAAAATGTGACGATTGTATGCCAAAAGCAAAGCTATCAGGTTCATCAGCTTAACACATGCAGTAAAAACTGTGAGTTCCTCACTGCTATGACAGTAAAGATCTTGCTTGTGCAACAAAACTCAACATATATACGTCTCAGCTGTCACAGATGAACCCATACGACATGCTGCGTCATGGCAAATGTGTTGCAAATGAAGATGTATGCTCAATGCAATATACTTGTAATGATCACACTAACATGACAACACTTGCGATGGTCGGCGTGACATGGTGACAAAGCAGAAAATATGGCGAAGTTCAGAGGTTGGGACAAGGCTCTAGAAGGAAGTAGCCTTATTTCTGGAGATACTCAAATTCCCTTTGAACACACAGTGGGATAAGCCAATGTAGCTGCTGTGTCGAAAACCACCTCAATCCACTCATCCGCCACGACAGAACGCCCGACTTGTGACAGACACTGGGACACAGCATGAACCATGCTATCATAGTGACACACGGATAAAAACCGAGTGCACTTATTGAATGTGCCGTTATAAATGTTATGCTCCTTTTATGCCTTTCTGTAAACAATATTAGTTATGTACTGCCAGTCAGTCTGTGCAGTGATATCTTTTTTTAACCCCCTTCAGCCCAGTATACAACAAGTACGTCCGTCTTCGGGGATAGCCATATATCCATGTGATGCATGGTGGCTCAGTGGTAGGGCATTGGACTTGCGATTTACAGGTCGCGGGTTCAATTCCCAGCCGGTAACATAACACGTAACATAAGTCAACTCAGCCTTGCATCCCGCCGGGGTCACTAAATCAAGTACCAGCTTTGCCTGGGGGTAAAGGCAGGATTCTCTCCTCTGTTGGGTGGCAGGTAACACTGTGATCCCATGGCATGTAATTTTCCAGTAGCGGTGAACAGCTAAGTTGATGCTAAACTGCTATACACTGTTTACTTTACTTTATTTTACATGCCGATCCTATGCATGACCAGCGTGCTGGACAAATCGGCAGGCGCACAGGCCACACGTGTTCAAGCCTCCACACAAATTAGACTGGCCAATTCGTCCAAATTTGGGCTTCTGGGGGAGCAAAGTTCCCCAAAATGTACCATTCCCTGCCTTGGCTGCCGATGAACCACCGTGCAAAATTTGACACCACTAGCTTTATCCTCGGCAGAGAAATCCTGAAAAATACACACAAAATTAGAAACAAACAAACAGTAACCGATATATCCACACCTTGCCAATCGGCATGTGTGGATAATAAAGTAGATTTTTTACAAACTGAAAAACGAAATCGGTTTCAATGACCTAATGGCACCAGCAGTATACCTGAATGATGACAAGCTCTGACTTGGCTTCACCAGCTTCATTCTGTGCTGTAATTCGTCTTTTTATTGCATCATCAAGACGCTCGGACAACTGCTTCCATTCCGCTGTCAAGCACCAAACAATGCAAATAATTTAACCAATACACGTGTCTGAAATACGTATCTGTTCAACATTTCATTTTAATCGGATTTTATCACTTATTTTTTATCAACATTGTAATGCCTAGCTGTTCCATTTTCGTTGTAGGCTGGGCACAAAACTAACCATTATTGTATTGGATTGCATTGTACACCATAATGTTATTCCAGAATGTCTGGTGATGAATCATATCAGCAAGGTACAGACACATTCATAGTTCAAACAATATAAGAATGGTACGAGGTTCAAGAGATCGTTCTTTCTCGTGTAGACTTTCACTTCTATCAAGCTAATATAGAACTGGTTGTGCCAAGTGTTGCCACGTCACAATGCTAACTAACCCCTGGTTATGTTTTACTCAAAGTTAAATTGATGACGTGTTTCACCGTCTGCATTAATTAACTGCATGGTTATGCTACTTTCACTGGTGTCAAATGCATGACTGGGTGCAAAACAATCAGCAAACATAAGTCATCGGACATTTTTATCTTCAACCTGTGATTTAACCGGAGGTTAACCGACAGTTAAATTTCACTGATGTTTAATCCAGGTGACTGGCAGCGGTGAAACTGAATTATTGCTAACCACAGGTTAAGTGCTGAGATAACCTATGATCAAAGTCTAGCAAGCTTGGTGCAACTGGTCTTTAGTCACTTTGGTCACTTCGGCAGCAAACTATCTCCATGCATTGTACATGTGCTGGAGCTCAAATAGCACTATGTCACTGGCAGTATCTGCCACCACTGCCATCATAACCATAGCCAGGTAATGTCTATTTACATAATGTGCCATTTTATTTCCACTCAATTACATCAAAGTTCTGCTATTTCCCAATCACTGCATATATAAACCACTACTAAAATAAATACAGTGCACCCACAACTAGATGTAAATTAGAAATTCACCGATCCAATATGTATTACAGAAACACAGGTCAAATACTGCAAACGTTTAGAGCATTCAAGTAAAACAGTGAATTCCAAGAGCAGAACTGGCAATACAGACAATGTGTCGGTTAGAAATACAAGAACATCGGTCTCACCAGTCAAACGATCCACTTCTCTATTACGCTTTTCCAACAGTTCAGTGAGATCAAATTTCTCCGACTCCAGTCGCACTTTTGCACTCAGCAGGGTCTGTTCTTGCTCACTCTATTAGTCACGTTTCAAAATCACTAACATTTACTACTGCAGTTTGTAATGGCAGAATAAGACATAAAATATAACTGCTAATGCTTTAGAAGTTTCATTCAAACAGATAATTAAACCACAGACAAGCTGCCCTTCATTACAGCAGTGGCTCTATGGTGATGTAATGGTGTAATGTTGATTATGTTTATGACGTCTGACAATGACTATTAATATCTGCCACTGTGTCAATTACAGACATGATGGATTGTCAACTTGAAACAAAAGCTCACTCTAACTGGTGAGAAAGGAACAAACATGAAGAAATTGAAAACCTCCAAAGCATTATCACAACAATCACCTGTTCATGACATGAAGTATGCTAACTAAAACACAACCAACATTATCATCACTTAACAAACAAATGTGTCATGAGTCAGCAACAGCTCACTGACTACACAACAGGCTGAGCAGACAGGCTATGCTGAGCTGCATGCAAAGTGCCACAAAAAAACTGACCCAGTATTCTGATTTGCTAAAGTATCTTGACTGAAGCTCGCGGTATTTTTCTGATGTTTCATTGTACTTCTTTTCTGCACGACCAAATACCAACCGATATATGGTAATAAACAGCATAACAAAGATATAACAAACAAAACAACATAGTTTACATAAAGACAAAAACCGCTGGCACTGCATCCAGCAAAAATGGTACTTTTATGACACTCATCACACAACTGCCGGTGTCAGCCTATATTTTGGCCTACTACAGCTGCTCTGGCCTGCTGTAGTGCAACGGAGTCAAACAAAACCAATTTGAAAACAAGATGCAGTCGAGGAATTAAACTGCTATATTTTGATATGCTTGTGTTTTGCTTATAAACACTCCCAACTGTTCTGGCCACAGTGTCAGTTGCTGATATGAGAGTTAAAATTGAAAGCAATTAACAGTAGAAATCAGCTTGCAGTTTATTAATCTGTACGCTATGGTATAAAGACAGTATAGGTGACAACAATGACAACTATCATCTTCTCTCTAATATGAATGCACTGTAAACAGTAAAACTTGCTCCAATAAAAATCGTCCAGCTCTTAAGCAGGGGCACTGGCTAAGATGGGCTGTTTTGTATGATGGCCATGAAATTATGGTAGTAGTAGTAAACTGTACGCTATATACATGGCGCCGCAGTCAAAACCGAATACTAACATGTTTACTTTATTGCATTTTACTGATAGCACGATATGGCCGTGATGGAAAACGATGGATACGATACAATACAATACTGCACACAAAATATCGTGATACAATACAATACAATACAATACAATACAATACGGTCCCAAAACGCTCTGCCGTGTTTAACAACTGTATGTTGCTACTTGCACTGTATACACAAGTAGGCCTATGGACAACAATCCGAGATTAATGTAGCGTTCTCACTGACGCCTTCACATGTGTTCAAACGCCGTCGAAGGTCATCGATGGTATTCGAAAGCCATCGACGAACATCGATTGTTTGAATGCAGATGTCAGTAGCATTCAAACTATGCTGGCAACTGCGGTCGACTGTGAATGACGGCGGTCACACACCGTCGAACGCCGTTAACGAAATTCAAACGTTGTCGATGGTGGGTGAATCGACGTTCAAATGCCATCAACCATGATCAACTGCGGTGAACGACGTTTGATCACAATTGGCGGTGTCAGCGAGAATGCTATACTAAAATATAGCAATGCTAGAGTTTTTATACCATACCCAGTGTTCGCACGCCTCCCTGTGTTCGCATGCCGTTGATGACATTCGAATGCCATCGACAATGTACGCACGCATCAGTAAGAAGCGCACTTAACACTTCTCTCTAACCGGCCTCCACATACGCCATGACAACAAGACATGTGGATGGCGTACAGCAACAGCTCATATATGGGTGTAACCGCACACTATCGTCCCATCACTATTGCATTCTACACGTAACTGTAACCCTAACCATAACCCTTGGTCAATACAAGCTGACAAGCTGATGTATTAAGTAGGTAGACCAATATCATTCAACAAACAACATATGTACCTAAATCAGAAACGTGCCAACGCAGGTCTGCGGCAGCCTTTGTCTCACTCTCAAGTCGACTGTGATCAGCAACTTGCTGTCGTTCCAGTTCAAAATATTTTTGCTCTGTGAAAAACCATTACACAATTATCAAGATGTTACTATAAGTACCACTTCTTACCTGCAATTCGCCAACGATGATTACAAGTATGGATTTTGAAACTGGATACCAATCAGTCTAAACTGGTTACTATCTGGCACCATTTTGTGACGTCATTCATGCAAATGTCATAATAAGTGAATTGCTTGGACCTTCCTATCTGGCTCGAGCATTGGATGTAACACAGGTCAACTCAGCCTTGCATCCCTCCAGGGTCGCTAAATTGCATACCTGCTTCAGCTGGAGGTAAAGGTGGGATTCTCACCTCTGCCGAGGGCAGGTAACACAGTGTGATCCCATATGGCATGTGAGTTTCCCATAGTGGTGAAAACTAAGTTGGTGCTAACTGCTATACACTGTTTACTTTACTTTACTTATTTTACTTTACTAGTTACAGCAGCTGCTAAATGTATGTCAATGCCACAATCAGCAAATAAAACCTGGGTGGGCCTGAGCCCTAGAGATCGAACGAACCGACCGCTGCTGTTCCGAGACCGAATCAGTAACTGCACAATTTGTTCCGGCCGGAACCGAACCAAACCGAACAACACACGCAGATCCGCGCTAGTCGCAGACCGCCATGGCGGTCGGGGCGGCGAGTCGCTCGCCAGCACGGCGATAATTAACGCAACGACAGTCATTTGATGCCGCCGAATTCCGTGTCACAAGTATGGTTGTTTTAATGATTTTCCAAAATTCGATTATCGAAATGTTTTATCGTTCTCGTTTTCGATTTACAGAAATCGAATATCGTTTTTAATACTGCGTTGTGCAACTGTACTAACTTATACAGATTCACTGCACTGACGTATCGGCGAATATGGTCTCCGCCGATACGGAGTGTGATAATAATCAGCAGTAATCTGACTCCGCGAGTGAAGCAAGCAGACGGCTCGCATTGACAGATCGTGAGAACAAAATGAGGCCGGCGGCGAGACAGAGCGGACGCTAATTGCCCTCTCCCCGTCTCCCCACAATCACTCCCTTTATTGACACCGCGTGTATAGCGCGTCTGAACTGTGAACGCGCGATTGGAGGCTTTGATGTATGGTTGCTGAAAACAGAGCCAGTTTCATCAATGAGTGTCCGATTTCAACTCTTGGTGTGTCGCTTTCAGTTCACACG
>Ga0209363_1000434_pt1 | contig 16052 bp, 10 predicted proteins | sample WorMetexBAHAMAS3_FD_187385 | JGI IMG/M metagenome (GOLD analysis project Ga0209363, IMG submission 187385) | Marine gutless worms symbiont microbial communities from Max Planck institute for Marine Microbiology, Germany - Inanidrilus exumae... | ecosystem: Host-associated > Annelida > Digestive... | reverse complement strand
GTTCGTCGAGGGCCGGGTGAAGTCCGCCGATTCCTCCCGATCGTTTTCGACGTCGTCGTCGCCACGGCTTGCCGTCGGCCGTGCGGTCGAGGTGTTCGAGGGACGGCAGCCTCATGAGGCTCAGCTTACGTGCTCGCTGGGGTCTCTCACGCCTCGCCTCGGCGTCCGCGCGGTCCAGTTCGTTGTCGGAGAACGACACACCCGCCTGTCCGCCCCTCTGTACGCGGCGCCGATCCTCGTCGTCGTCTTCGTCGTCCGTTCCCTTCCACCTACAGCACAAAGATTACATGGAAAGTACTCTGAAAGAGTACAACTCCCCGCGAAAGCGAAATTTGGGGTTTTTGTCGCCAACACTTGGCAACACTTGCTACACCTACTATTAGAAGTATAAAATGTAAACAATTGCCGGTTTGCAGAGTTTTTTTGACCGTTACTTCCACATCACTCTACCGATTGTAACGAAACACGAACTTGGTCTTCCCTTTCTCCCTAGGAACCTTCCCATAAAATTTGGTACAAACCCGTCCACAATCTTTTTAGTTATCGTGGTCACAGACAGACACACAGACACACACACACAAGCCAACGCCGGTAAAAACATACTCCCTCGATTTCGCGGGGAGAACAACAAAATGTGATGCTTCTTAGAGGATGGGGGTGGGGTGCTCGTTAAAACAGGACATTTGCATAGCGCCTTGTCATTAGTATACCCATCTCAGCGCTCAGAATGGCACGTGTTAACGGGGAATTACACAGTTTTACCTGCCACCCACATGCTTATCCACGAATGGAATGAGCCATCCTGCCTTTGATCCCCAGCCCCAACGCATTCACCCCGCACTTTGGCCGGTACTCATTTCCCGTCCCACAGAGGGTAGGAGGTTGAGTTCATCGCTCTTCTGAGTGCGTACGTGTATCTGTGACGCATGGCCGGTGCGACGCCACGCCTACGGTTGCCTTCCCAGCCGCATCGCACTGCCATCGCCCCTTGGCCATTTCTTTATCCCGTTCTGCTGAGGGTAGGGGGCTGAGTTGGCCTCAGTGGCTGGTTACATACCGAGACGGTGTACCCGGTAGAGATGATAAAGTATCGAGTCCAGATTGGTCTCGAGACGAAATCTTTGGTCTCGGTATCTCGGGTTTGGTCTCAGGCTCGAAATCAAACTCTGGATGTCGGTCTCGCGAGGGCAAACGTTTGGTCTCGGCCTCGATGTAGAGGCCAAAGTTTTGATTTTGGCCAGTCTCGATGCCGAAATTAATTGGTATCCGTCTGGAAGATTTGGTCTGTTTAATATCGCCGATACCCGCGACTAGAGTATGTTTCCCTGAACTCGTCCTCTTTTCCCGATTTTTCACCAAATGCCTGACTTTCTTTCACCCGTCTCTAATTCCCCGATTTTTCGACGTTTTCCACACTAGCGGTCAATAATCTCCAATACCAATGGACTGACGAAGCGGAGTCGCTGCGACGACTACGGTCTGGCTGTCAACAGTGGCTGATCGTACCTAGAACGCTACTCCGAACCATGGGTGACCGCTCTTTCCGTGTGACGGCTGCTCGTGCATGGAACAGTCTTCCAACCAGTGACACTACAGCTAAGTCCCTGGCTTCCTTCAAAAGACAATTTAATTAAAGACATTTCTTTTCACAAAGTCCTTCCCATAATTCTAGTTTGTGTACCGTGTCCTAGAAGCACCTTTGCTCATGCCACGTAAATCTGTATGTTTCTAACTAACTAACTAACTAACTAGTCCGGTACCTGAAGCTGTCCATCTCGATGAGGTCACTGGAGACGTCGACGGGCGGCTGACGAGGCCGTGCAGGTCGGCGGTCGGACACGGACCGTTGCGCGGCCGAGGACTGGCCGGCGTGGACTGGCATCAGGGCGGTGGACGAGGCCGCGTCGTCGTGACCGGCGCTGCTGAGGTACGTGCGGCCTCCCGGCGTCGTCGGCACGCTTACGCTGGCGTTGAACACGTTGCTGGACAGCGACGAATCATGCTGTATCAACCTACTGAAGCGATCTCGCATCGACGACTCCGTGCTGGTGCTGCCACCTGCCGAATCAAACAGACACGGGTTAATCATCATCATCATCATCATTTATTAACCACACAGAGCAACAGAACAAAAACAATAGCGTAAATTGCGTAATGCATCGGTCTGGCATCCGTCTGACAGTCCCGTCCTTCAGTCTGTCTGTCCCATCTTTTCGCAACGTTAATACGCTGCGCGGCGCATACTCAACGTCACTCACCAGGCGGCAGCACGCGACGCGGCCAGCGTACATTTCCGTCCGAGTATTAGGAGGACCGACATACGTCTTAATGAGGAAACTCTACGTCGTAAATACAGGGCCATTATACACTTCAACCTGTGTTCGTATAACTAAGAACTGTATGACTTTGAGCGACGTTTTATTGACGTCAACTTACGCATTCAGATTAGGAAAAAAAACTTCTCTTGAACGGTGTTACATCGTCTCATCAATCGTAGATTACTCTACGTCATAGATGTAAAACATTTTAAATATTTTTAACGTTTTAAAATTTATTTTCAGCTCATAGGCCTAACGCCTAGCATGCCTAAGTGCAAGATAATTCGAATTACAAAACAGAAATCTGCACTTATTATTAATACAGTTTCTAACAGCTGAATAAATATGTAAAAAAAAGATTGGAAGTGAAGTATTATTAGACCAATATGGTTAATATTCAGATTAATCCGACTCACTGAACAAAGATGACATCATTTCGTTGCTGTTGTTTTCCAAAGTGTTTCCTGTTAGAATTTCCAAAATTCGCATACTACTTTGACAATATTTTTAAAAATTAAACAGTTGGAAAAATAAAACAGTTTTGAAAAGCACGTAAAAACGTGGCATAAATAAGAAAACGTAAAATTATTTACACGTCCATACTGATAGATAATCGCGGATGACGTGAGAGTTAATCTATGATGACAGTGTAACCAGTCTTCTAGTTAATGAACATCAGTCCGGCTTATAAGCGATACTGAGCTACCCGGACAACTAAACAAAACATTATGGTTTATACATGGCCAAGGCACTGTAGAATTTGACGTAAGCGGTTGAGTTACAAAGCAAGTAAGTTACTTACTTATTAAACTGGAAACACGGCATAGGCGAGAAGTGAGCGAGTAAAGAAGTAAATGTTCGCTCATTATAGTTTTATGGCATACAAATCAACGCTAACATTATGCAGCCAGCAAGCCTGGAGGCCAGTATAAGAAGTCTTCAATACGTAATTTTTTTGAAAGCAAACTATTTGATGGGTGTAGTTCGACGTTAATTGGCATTACTGTTAATTCTGCGGACGGTGTGTAGAAATAGGTTAAGAAAACAACACTTACGGCGAGGTTTGCCGGACCGGCAGATGACCTGACGATAGCCTTCGCGGAATGCCTCGCTGCGAAACGCGTAGATGACTGGGTTGCAGGCGCTGTTCAGGTAGCCAAACCACCAGCACTGTAGGGCAATGCAAACGTTTAACGGATTATTCACTTAGAAAAACTGTCCTCGATTAAGGATCGAGGTCAGACTGACCGCGTTACCGCGTTACCATACCCATACGCGCTGGACATTGACCTGTGACCTTGACTTTCAATCCCATGCGAGCTATGGTCATGACCCATATATGCATACACGCACGCGCGCACGCAAAGTGAAGTTCAAAGGTCAGTGGGTTCAAAAGGTATAGTGGAAACAAACGGACGGACGGACGGACGGACGCTACCGATTGCTGTACCTTCCCGGCTAACGCGGTCGGTAAAGATAAGACATTACCACAACAACGACTGACAGATCATCATCATCATCATCGCCGTCAAACTAAAGTGAAATAAAGTGGGGTGGGGCAACATGGGGGCAAGCCCAAATACTGGGGGCATGACCCCAATGCCCCCCCCCCGTAGAAATGCCACTGCTGTGCGTGATGTGGGGCCATAAACACGGCCACTGCTTCTGGTGCTTTACATGGCCCTGAAATTCGCAGGGAAAATTTAGACTTTGGGGGATTATATGAAGGCAGTGGCATTTCAACGGGGGCATGGGGACATGGCCCAAAAATTTGGACCTGCCCCAGGTTGCCTCCAATTTTCCCACACTAGGCCTATGACGTGCCATATACTACGGAGGTAGTTGCTACACAAGTCGTGTAAATTAACTACAGTAAAACTGCTCCTTGCACACACCTCGAGTCTTTGCCCCCACATTTATACGTTGGCCCCGAAATAGCCCCCACTTTTTGAGTGCTAGGTACGCCACCGTGTGCAGGAGGCTTTGGAACCGCTGAAAGGTCCGGCGCAGTGGTGCAGAGTGCTTACGACTGGGTTGGCGAGGTGATGAATGCGTTCTTCGTCGCGGACGAGGGTGCTGTAGATGGCGTAGACGACCAGCGGCGTCCAGCAGACGATGAACGCTACAACGACGAGGATCAAAGTGACCGCGATGTGCTTCTGCTGTTCATAGACGTCGTTCTCGTTGACGGTCGAACTGTCTCTCAGGTGATGTCCGTACGCACGAATCTCTCGCAACACTCCGACTGAACACAGAGTCGAGTACGTATAATTCTCTCGAAAATTATCTCAATGTACAACTGTCGATGTCGATATATTTTCAATAACATTCTATACGCTTTTTTCCCGAAAACTCTTTCCTTTCCTACGCTTTTTTCCCGAACTCTTACCTTTCTAGGAAAGGTAAGAGTTTTCGGGAAAAAAGCGTATAGAATTTTATTGAAAATATATCGACATCGACTGGCTAGTGGCTACTGAAAAACAAGAAGCTCAGCTACCGCCGCGCGATACGTGGGTAAATTCGTGCTGTTTCACGATGGCAGCTAAAAAGGTTTCAAACAGCAAACGTGACCTTCAATGTCATTCAAGGGCACTGGCAATGGTGTCATTTGATAGGCCACATACGATTTCCTATTAGGCTAATAGACTTCCATTGCAACCATGTCTCTATTTTGCACCCTTTCCGAGATATTATCACTTTATTCCAAAACTTAAAGAGATCACGTGACCCAGAACACATCCCTTTCGGTGGTAGTCTATCATTCATGCACTAGTACACATCTCTATCAGTCATGACATTTCAAGTGCCTAGTTTCACCAAATCCAAAGATATGATTGGTGCAATATTTAAGAAAACGGATTACGTGACCCTGACCACGCCCATCAGGAAGTAGTCTGTCATCCCAAGGCTAGCATTTGATATAATCTACCTGTATGCACAATTTGACAATTCTAGTTTAAACCGTTCCAGATATATTACTGGGCCCCAAAATTTAAAGTGGGTCGCGTGACCCTGACCACGCCCCTTTAAGGGTGATTTGTCATCCGTATGCTGGGACTTCATATAGCCTGCCTGTAATGAAATTCGCGCTAATGTGTTCACGCCAAAAGAATTCGCTAGAAACTCCATATTACTATGTAGGCTTATACCTGAGCAGACGATGATGACGACCATCGGGACGAGGTAACAGATGAGCATAGCAAGCGCCATGTGAGCATAAGACTTGGCGTCATCCGGGTACTTGGGAGCACAGTGTGTCGTGTAGCGACTGTGGTTCACCTGTCCAATCACAACTCACCTGGTCGACCACTCAATTACCTTTATTATTGACTGGCTGGCTCAAGTGCCAACTCACGCAGAAACATTCTATGCACAGCGGTAGCTACAGTTCCAGATCAGAGATGCGGCGCCGCCACATGCGTGATGTGCAAATTAATACGTTAAAACGTGTCACCAGCACGCCGTCTCGGAGAAACAGGGCCGGGTTGTGGCATATAGGCACTGTGTAGGCAAACGCTTAGGGCCTACGACGTCGAAAGGGCCTACGAAAGATGGCTGCATGCAAAGTATTTCAAACATGTTAGCCAATCGGCCACTAAGGTTTTACGCTTTGTCAACACTAAAGTGTCGATTTTTGCACTCAAACGTCACATAACACATTAACTGTTTAAGTAGACAAAGAAACAGTTTAGCATTGTCGTCAGCGCAGAGGGCGACAGGTGAAAGACGGAGGGGCCTACGATTGTGCAGTGCCTACGGCCTACGCCAACCTTAATCCGGACCTTCTCAAAAATCCCCCAAAGCCAATCCAATCCAATGTGATGTGACGGGAGCAGGAAATCCTCTCTACCCGCGTCCCAAATAATATAACATTATACGCACAAACTGGTAGGGTAGACCTGCGGTTCCTGTTAGGTCTGATTTAAAATCATAAACAACATATTGATTGATCCAGTACTTACCGAGAAGATTCTCGAAGGCGTTAATAGAGCCAGTCTCCACTACATACACTGGTAAACTATTCCAGATATTAACAACTCGGGAACCGGAAGAGTATTTTCTAATATTGATATAGGCCTATACCTGAGTGAGGCCGCTGATGGAGACCGAGCTGGCGACGATCGCCAAGGCCCATGTGGAGACAATCATGATGATGACCCGCCGCTGTGTCATGGCGCGGCTCAGCGGGTTGCGGATGGTGACGAACCGATGAACGGAGATGTACATGAGCGTGTGGGTGGATGCAACGACGAACAGCGGGGTCATGAACCCGGTGGCGAGGCACAGCGCACGGCTGAAGATCCACTCTGCACGGATGGCGATCGCCAGCGAGAACGGCATTGCGAGGACGCTGCAGAGCAGGTCGGCGACGGCCAGGCTACAGAGGAACATGTTGGTGCGCGTTCGCATGCCGCGGTTCCGCGCGACGACCACGATGACGAGGGAGTTGCCGAGGACCGAGAAGGTCATGATGGCCAGGAGACTGGCAGACAGCAGGGCGCGCTCCGTCACCGACCAGAACAGAGGCTCAGCCTCGCTAGTTCCAGTCACCTGCTCCATCGCCGCGGACTCTGCGAAATAAACGCCGGTCGAATTAAGTATGCAAGGTTTACTGATCATAGCTCGATACGTACGCGTGTACTATAACTATACAAAAAAGTTCTGCTTAAGCAGAGGGACCGATCGACGCGCTATGTCCGTTGAAATCTTATCAACTGCTGCACAGCTGTACGAAAAATCACATTTAAAAGGCTTTCGATAAGGCGCATACGAGTTCCTATTAGCCTTCCGTAGTAACAATGTCCCTATCTTGTACCGTTGCTGAGATATAGTGAGATATTGAATCGAAAATCATCGATTTTAACCTACCGCACATGTATTCGGCGCTCCCGTTGAGGGCGCCCCCCACATCGGAATTCGCCGATATCTTTGGCATAAGAAAACTAAAGTCCCTGACAGGGATCAGGGATTTTAGTTTTCTGACGCCAAATATATCGGCGAATTCCGATATGGGGTCACCCCAAGGGGAGCGCTGAACTCCCAGGGCTACTGCACGGCGTTGTTTCCGTGATCCTATGTTTATAGCCGTTTTGGTACATGCAGTTGTGGCTTGTGACAGAAGGAGAGACACACGACGACAGCGCATATCACCTAGCATAGCGTCGCGCAGTAAAAATACGCGTACCGTCCATACATACCTGTACGTGTCAAAAAATAACGTGATTGTACCGTACGCGTACCGGTACGTTGCAGTCATCTGGCAACATGCGTAGTCCCCAAGATTTTTCCCTTGGGGTATCCCCTCCCACCCGTGTGCCAAATTTGGCACTTTTGGGCCAAGGGATTGGAAAGAAAGAATTTTTTGAAAATTCTCAAACTTGCGAACTCGAGTTAGAGGACCAAAACGGGACGCCATCGCTCGGTAAACTGGTAAATGATATTGATCTGGTTCTTGCGCCATATTGTAACCAAGTGGCCGGACGAGTCCTTGCGGGGGTTAGTTTTTCATTTTTTGCCCCAAATCGCCAGGGGCGCCCCCAAAGTTAACCCAAATTTACTTACTGTTTCGGCCGATTTTGCGCGCTCGACTTCGGCCCCGTTCGGACTGCCACCGCTCGGACTGCCTCCGCCCGACTCCCACGCAAAGTGTGCGCTCAAGCATCGTAGATACAGATAGGCTACTACAGTACTAATGAAGTACCGCACGCGTTTATCAACCAGCGCAACCAGCATGAAATTTTAATAGAACAAGGTGTCGCCCTAACGGGACGTAACCGTACTGGCCCGCCGTGCGTGTAGTGTCGGCCGCCCGACCGCCCACGCGCCTGCCCCGCCCGCCGGTAGCGTTGCAGACGACGACAGACGATACCGACAGACGCCAGCGAGCAAAACAACACTGGCCCATTAGGCGGGCCAGTAACAATGTACGTTAAAATGGTATACATACGTCTCGTAAAATAACGTATGTACCTGGAACGCTCGAGGTATGTAACAGATTGAGTTATTGTTTTACACCCCATTCGACACTAAAATAGTTCAAATTTTGGCTTTTGCGCGAACAACCTACGCCGATACTGTCGCAAGTCCACTGCCAACTGCAACTAATCGCTGTTTAATTAAAGAAGCTCCGCCTCAGTCTAGGCTCCGCCCAGCGTTACAACACCTGGCAACCTAACAGTAAGCCTATAGATTAAACCAGTCAATTTTCACAGGAATACTTTTAAATCTGTAAAGCGCTAAAGGTTAGGAGTGTGATGTTTACCTGATTTCCTTTATCAATAAAATAGGAGAAATCTTCCACGCAACAAAAGTCGTGTATAGACAATCAACAACTGGGGCTATAGTCCCAGCTAAAACATTGCTGACTTCTCGAGGCAATAACCTTCGCGATCATCTCAGCGACGCGTCACGCTGCTGATCCCAGCACTCCGCTTTACCTTTAGCATATGCGCGATGGTTGATGTCGACAGCGCTCAGGTAGACGCATTGCTGGCCTACCTGCATGTCGCGGTGTATAGGCAGCTATTGTCGGCGTAACGTGGCCTCACGCCGAGTTGTCAGCCAGCCGCGCCAGCAAGCACTATGACAATCGCGCGGTACCGTACGTCGGCCTACCTGAATGAGTGACCAATCACAGATGTTGTTCTTACCTGCGCTGCTAAAGTAGCCTATATGTTACGCAACGGTAACGGACGCCGCCGAGCGTCTCAGCAATGCATGCTTCTCTCAACGATTACAAGAATTTTTACACGCGCGACGCTTTGCTATAGCGCGGTATCGGTGTAGTGTAATTCTCCACCGGCTACGCCGGCGCTGGTGGGGTGACCTGTAATGCGTAGTACTCCAGTAACCAGTTCGGCGACCGCTGTTTCGCCACTGCCGGGCCAACGCTGTGGAACAGTCTGCCTGAACGTAATACCTACAATGTACATTTGTACTGACGTAACATTTATCTTGTGTCAAAAATTGATTAAAATTCTGTTATCTTTTGCAAAAAGCATCTTATCAAAATTGTTGGCGCAACTTGCAGTGGCGTTAGTTCAACAAATCTTTGGGGTTCGGGTCGCACTTACAGACGATTCACAGCTATACTCACCAGTGACATAGATACTGAAAACAGACGTTTTCAATGTCAACTTTTTAAAATTCTACATCGCAGAAAATAAGCTAAATATTTGGTTGAAACTTGCACAGTTTACGTTTAACAGATAGCAGTGATGATCCTAAACGTCATCTATCTCATTTTTAATATTAATTTTTGTTTTCAACTGCAGTGCCTTTTGTATTCTTACTGAACTCATTCCACAACTACTAAACTATGGAAGTTTTGTTGCTTGGTTAGAAGTTAAAAACGCTTTCAAAGTCTGAACATATGAACACAGTTTTTGGTTATATGACACCTCTAGGGTTATAACTTATCATGCAATGTACATTTTTCACGAGGTCCTCAACATTTTTGCAAGCTGGGTGCTTTAGAGTTCCTTACTGCTAGTATGAGAATCGAAATGTTTGCATAAGACAACAAAAATAGTTTAAAACTTATCCGATAAACATGAATCAAATATTATTAACTTACTGCGTTTAACATCACAGTAAAAATGCGTACCAAGATGCACACTTAAACTGCATACACCGTGTCCGGAAAAAAAGATGCCGCTATATTTTTGCCGCTAACTTTGCCAAATTTTAACCGATTGTCAACATTCTTTCACCGAAAAACTTAGCAGTAAATTTGTAGTATAGCAATGTGTAGTGAAGCAATAATAAAATATCACACCACCCCTCAATTAAAATGCGTACAGACACTACCTTGTGAAATGTTTGTGCTCAAAAACGTCCATGCTCCAGAGCTGAGTGGAGCGAACTGCTATGCAAAACTCAGTCATTCGAAACAGTTGCTGAAAAATATTCATTCATCCAATGATGTTAGCACGATTTTGTTATCTTATGAAAAGATATTTACAGTGCTCAAACCGAAAATTAAAGAATCACCAACGGTACGCAACTGCAGCAACCGAGAAGAAAGACGTCGCGACAAAACGCTTGCACACACGGTCAGCGTTCAGACAGTCACTGATGGCATCAGTCGGCGAGTCACAAGTGGTCGAGAAAACACAAGTTTGATACTTTTCAATCACGGAGTCGAGGTTATTGGAGGGCTGTTATCGTAATGTGATGCTGTTATAAGTTATAACTGTTATAACTTATGATAGTTACTACCAGTCGTGCGTTAGAGCTCAAGAGAATTCTCCATCTCTCAGCAGGACAGTGCGCGGCGCACAGGGCGCTTGAGGCAGTCAACTTTTTACCGATAACTTCGCCAGATAAAAAACTAATTTTAAAAATTCTTTAAAGGCACACTCAGCGGTGAATTTGTATCAAAGTATTAGTAATATATCCTACCATTCCTGAATCACGTTGCTACACTACCTTGCGAGTTATCGTTAATCACTGTACACGTTTCAGGCTGTTGCTGTTCTTCTGACATTAATATTTCACAAGGTAGTGTAGCAATGCATTTGAGGTGTGGTGGGATATTTTATTATCGCTTTACTACAAATTTACTGCTAAGTCTGTCAGTGAAAGAATTTTGTAAATCGGTCAATATCTGACAAAGTTAGAGGCAAAAATGTAGTGGCACCTTTTTCCGGACACGGTGTATAATGACATTTAAATACAACAACTGTAGACATAAACAGCAATTTGAAAAATGAATATGTACAATAACAGCTTATCACATCTCAATAAACACTGTATAAAAAAGTCCAATAAACATTTATCCACTGAACGATCAATTAAAACAAGCAATAAAATCAACGTCACTGCAAATAGTACACAAAATGACAAATGAACCTACTAAATATGCCAAAAACTAAAATCCTGCGGTTTTGCTTACTGTTCAGCAATGTGAATGTATTTTTTTTTCGTGAAAATCAACGTGTTTGCAAAACATTCACTCACACTCCGATTTCACACCTTGTTGTGATATCTGAACTGCCAAGAGCTGTTTTGAACGTTGTACGCAATTCAATCGGCACACCTTTGTGAACAGTGGGTGGGAACTTTGAAATCACAGAGTGATTTTGAACGTTATGCGAAGCTTAATGCAGAAATTTCCACTGGTTCTTAACTACATGTAGAAGAAACAAGAAGCTCAGCTATTGCAGAGAAACGCGCGACGTTCTACCATAGTAACTATGCGTCAATCTTGTACCGTTTCCAAGACAATGTCAGTTACTTCCGGGCAAGTGATCTCTTTAGATTTTGGGAAGTAACTTCACGAAATCTAAAGAAGTCATGTGACCCTGAACACAACCCTCTTCAGGGCAATCTATCATGCTTGCACTAGTACTCCCAATGATCAATCTGAAGTGCCTAGCTTCACCCATTCCACGGATATGATGGAGCCCAAAATGTAAAAATCGGTTACACGCTTATTTGGGGATGGTTTGTCATACCAAGGCTAACGCTTGACATGGCCTACCCAGAGGAAGCAATTTGAAGTTGGGGGAGCACAGGAGGTGGGCATGTGGACAAGGGTACCCCCGGCCTACGGGGGCGGGGCCTAGAAAGGGGCTGTGCTCCTCCCCAGAAATATTTTATTTTTAAACCCGAAAATAACGTGTTGCAGTGCGTTCTAATGCATCATCTTTAGGGCTTCCATGCATGAAGCCGCAGGTTTCTGGAGGCCGGAGTATACTCTGAGAAATTTGTTTAAATTTAAGTGTGAAATCCTGCATTCTGGACTCAGAAAATGGCCTTTGAGAGGCTCTAATATCCCAGTAAGTAAGTAAACTGAAGTGTACTAAGAAAAAATGGAAATCACTGCTCCCAAAAACCAACAGTCGCTGACCGTGCACCCCGTTCCGATGCCCCTGGGCCTACCTGTGTAAAAATTTGAATACTCTAGCTGTAGCAGTTCCAGAAATAGGAAGGAAGAACCAAATGCAAAAATGGGTTGATTTGGGTGTACTCACTGTCATCACATATGACTCCCTATTCATCTTTCTTAGAAACTATGCATATATCCTGCACCATTAACATAAAGCTTTGTCGAAAGTCGCACATTTTTCTTACCCATGTGTATTTAGCACCCCACTTGAATATCATCAAAATGTTTAACATCCTAGAACTAGACTGCCTGGGCTACCATGCGGCTTTGTTTGCATGATATGTTTAGTCGCTTTGATAAAACTACATCTTGTGACGAAGGACAGAAGAAAATACACACGGACACAGCATACACTGCGCCAGAACAGCATTGCACGGTAAAAATGTACGGCGTCACTGTTTGGCACTTGCTGTATAAAATGGAACGTTACACGACTGATAGCATATACAAACTAGACAGCCTTCGCTCGAGGTGTCACCGACCAATCAGCACAAAGAACTGTAAAATTACTGCAACAGCACTCAGTACGGCACACACCTTTGCCATAACACGCCTCGTGAAATTTGGCACAGTGTCGTTAATACCCATTCTACAATAAAGCCACTAATGGTGCGTTTTTCATAACCCATCAGACTCTGCTGCCTCGTCCATCGTGACGTCATGCAACAACTGGTCGATAAAAAACGACCAACCGGATTCTGGTTTACCAAACCAAAACGAACAACACTGCTGACGTCAACATCCGGGAAGTGTCAAACTGAACGATGACAACCAACGTTCCACCGACGCCAGACAGTGGTTAGTTTAGCAAATTCCGGTTGTAGTTGACCCAGATGCATAATTATCGTCCAAATAATGCAGGTCATAGGTCAACCACAACCGCTGTCTGATTGGTGATGGAGAACATCCATTAATAGCTGTTGCAGTTTTTTTTCTCGGCTTCCTTTCACACAGTTACATCAAGTTGGACCGGATCTAGCAAAAGAGAATATGCAGTGAAAACTGAAGCAGGACTTTACAGGCCTTCTTGCCGCACCCAACAGTGTCAAAACAATACAGCAATGAGCAAACAAAATGTTAGAACTGCTGAGCCGTTCATGAGCTATTATGGTAACAAGGTCTGTCCGGACGAACAAACGCGGCGGATGGACAGCCCCAAAACACAGTGCCTTCACTAACAGTGTCGGGTTGTGAAAGTATAAAACATGAAGATCAAGCAATAATACAATGCAGTATATAGCACATTAGAAGTTATGGTCAATTACGCATTAATGCCAGTAACAGTAACTGTGTAGTAAAATTCTTTTAACAGCTGTACAGATGTTGAAGAAAGAACTGACAGAACAAACTGTTGTAACAAACACGAACTGCAAGCAAGACTGCAGTAAGGTTGGTTGATTGCGGCATAACACAGATTATATCACACTTATAAGAATATCAATTATCACATACAAGTATATATTTTTGGTAAAGTCTATGATATTTTTCCAAATAAACCAAGTAACTGAATGTTTCATCGACTAAGGTTGGGTTGCAAGCTCAGTTAACTTGGCATCATCATCATGACAACGGCACATCACGTGACAACATGGACAATAAGGGTGCCCGAAAGTGGGTTATTTAAGTAACAGAAGGTCGAAGTTAAGTGAGCCTGGTGCAATAGGACCTTAAGTGTTGGAAGATATTAATGCCGAGAATGAGTTAGGCTGTACATTTTGATAGTATATCAAATGCCCAGGTAAACGTTATATTCACACCTGAATAACAGTAATGCATTATTAGGTAGTCAGGATTTAACAGTGCTTTCTATTCAATTTAGAATATATTGTGCCTTTAGGGTTATAATTTACCATGGGAATGTATGCTTTTCATGAAGTGTGTAATACTTTAGCACGACGAGTGTTGATAGTTAATCGACATTATTGTGAGAATAGTGTTTAAGCTGAGAATGAGTTTAACACAGACATTACTGGGAATGCAAACTGGACTGCATTGATAAACCATAGAGTGACGTAAACTGTTAAATGTATCTGTCAATAAACTTGTGTGTGTTAAGTGTAAATTAGTATCATCCGCAAAATATGTACATAAGACATTACACTGAACTACACAGCTGTATTAAGTAGTCAAGGCCACAACTGCAATGTGATAATATCTCGCATGCACATAATTACAATGAAAGACTAACAGGAAACCACGTGGTCTACTGAATGGCACTAATATAAATAACCTTGAGTGATCTTGAAGGTCACTTTAGCAGTCTAAAAGCTTTGTAAACCTTGCACTACTAAAAATTGAGCACATATTAGGTAGGATATATTTACCCACGAATCAAAAAGCATACATAGCCTATAATTTTAACTGAGGTATTAAAAATAAAGGACTTCTTAAGGACATGTACGCTGTATAACTGGTAATATGTCGGAAATGTTGCAAGACAGTGACACACTTATAACAAAACAACAATATGGTCTATCATATGGCGCCAGTATGTATGACCTTGGATGATCTTGAAGTCAGTCAATTCAGCTCTTGGAAACCTTTCTAAATCTTATACCCGTCGGAAACGACAGCATGTATTATCTAGAATATGTTCACACATGAATTAGAAAAAGTGCTTATTATGCCACGTTTGTTAGCCAGTGTGACAACTGGCCTGTTATTGGATTAAGCCTATTCTTAGTTCTGAGGAGGAAAATTAGGAATTTCTAACTCTCAAAATCACATGTTTTTTTGTATTCTGTCGCACTTTTTCTATAACTAATAATATAACTAATAATGCCGAACTGTCTATAAAAGTAGCATCTAAAACTATTCAGTTAACAGACTAGTTTTTCGTGGATGGTTTTAGTCTCACAATTCCCCACGATCCTATATCAATACACTTTATGATCTGTCCAGTCTACAACATTATCATCATCCAACATACATAAATCAAAAGTATCACCTTCAAAGAATTGCAACATGAGCAGAATGGACATGAACAGTGACAGTAATTGTATGCATTTAGCATGGCATTAGTCATTTTGAGGTACTATGTGGTGGTATTTAGAATAAAGGGTGGCGCAACGGGTAGAGCGTGGGACTTGCGATCAACAGGTCGTGGGTTCAAATCCTACTCGGGGCAAAGCTGCATAACAACCTTGGGCAAGTTGTTCACACCTATGTGACTCTGTCACCAAGCAGTATAACTTGGTACCGGCCAAGGGACGGTTATGCTCTGAGGCTGGAAAGGTAACTGCAGGCCTGGCGAAAAGTAATGGCAGCCTACCACTGGGTGGATGACTTATAGTCACCTGCGGGCTGACTACCTGTACACCGGGATCAGCTCTGACTGAATGCTGATGTTTCTACACATCCTGCCAGTCCAGTACCACTATGAGGAATTGGCACAGCTTAACATATCTAGTTCTCAGATGTTAATCGTCCAACTGTGATAGTCGTGTGTGACGATAGCATTACTACCTAACAATGTACACAATACTATGTCCTGTTGCTGCAACACGGTGATTGCTTCTGTGGCTCTGAGCGACCTGGCTTGACTATAGCACCAGTGTCCACCGGTCTCTTCATGGGAGCGTTTTGTGTGATGAGTCTTTCACCTGTACAGATATCATCTCCATCGTAATCATCATCATCATCACCAGATATCACAGTGACATACACACCGTATCACAGTCGAGGCACACTGCAAAACATCACAAAAAATTTCAACAACTAAAAAACAATACCTTCCTTTAATTTCACCGTCTCAATTTAAAGCCACTTTTTCCAGATGAATCCAAGTCAGTCAGCTCCACTTTGGTTATCTTCCTCCAACTGTTCTGGCTCAGTACCTCTGG
>Ga0209363_1000433_pt1 | contig 16062 bp, 9 predicted proteins | sample WorMetexBAHAMAS3_FD_187385 | JGI IMG/M metagenome (GOLD analysis project Ga0209363, IMG submission 187385) | Marine gutless worms symbiont microbial communities from Max Planck institute for Marine Microbiology, Germany - Inanidrilus exumae... | ecosystem: Host-associated > Annelida > Digestive... | reverse complement strand
TACATTGGCCAGGAGGCCGAGCAGCGTAGGAACCGCGAATAAATAATGTATGAATAGAAGCAGCGAGAGGGAATGTGATGGTAAGTGAAGATGACAGAGTGTGAATAAACTGTGTACAGTGAAGCCGGTGTCATTAATGCTCGCACGGCCACGCCGACGTCTGAGGTAATGATGTGTTACTATAGTGTTCGCTGACGGAGTGCGACGACGATATGTGGAATATCAAGCAAGCTCGTAAGTTCAAGTCAAACTGGGGACGAGTTGGCCAGTCATTTAGCTGCTTCTACAATCCCGATAGACAGAACGTCGTCATCCTGGAGCGCACGCCGCCGTTCGCCGCCATCAACGCGGTCGTCTGGCCGTGCCTACTGCTGCTCGTCGGCGTCTCGCTCTGGCTCGGCCTCTGCCTCGGATGCTGGTCGCTTGGCAACGACGCGGCGTTGTACAAGGAAGAATACGGCGGGGGCGTGGTCAGTCTTCGGCTACAGTGACACGATCGTACGATCTCATTAGAGTCGGGTTTCGATGCGCTTCACGTGTACGGTACAGTGAATCGCCTTGCACCTGAACGAGGCTACAGCGCCACGGCACTACGGGGTGTGGCAAAAAACTCAGGAGCTTGCTGGCCACATATAACCACGCCACCCAGCATGACGGGGTCAAGGTCATGGTCATAACCATGAGGACGTCGCTGACAGAGCATGTGATAACCGGGTCAAGGTCATAATCACGCCACCTAGTTCATGTTTAGGGCTAGGGTATGACGTCATAACCAGATCAAGGTCATAATAGGTTGGTCCGGCCTTAGTACTTCCGGTTTGACAATAAGTAAGTAAATTTCTAATTTTATATTTTAATTAGTAATATTCGTTATTTTTCAGATGTTACATAGATATACTATTTTTTAGATATTAAAAGCTATTTTGTTGTTGCGATTGCGTCATATCCGGTCACACGCTCACTGTAAACCGGTTATAACCGCGTATCGCGTTTTTCAAATTCAAAAAACCGGTTGCGAGCCTTCGCGTCGCTTTGATACCGGTACATGGTGTGAGTGCACATGCATGAATTTGAATTTAAATTTGAATTGCGTCGGGAGGCCAACAGGGAATATGGATGCTTGTGTTTCGTCAGTGAAATACAACTCTTTAGTGTGTGCTCACCGTATTATATTTTTGCACACTCGATCAACAGCTAAGGGCCTTTTTGTGAATGTTACTTCCATTGAAGCAGCATCCGTATCTATCATCAACACGATGCTCCTCGGTCGACTGTCATCTACGAACAGAAACCAGAATCCATGTATGACATGCGTCGACGTTGATTATTGTGTGTAATTATCTCAGTCGAGCATCTCCGCATCCGCATCTCGTTAATTTTTGCCAGCCAATTATCGTCAATTATAAATTTATATTAAACACGAACGACGGCAATTATCTTTGCTCGTCTACTAACATTCGTATGACAGTTAATCGCAGGCAACATTCTATATCACCAAAATTCGACTTTTAAGACGAAGGCCTATACATACATTTATTCGGCTCGTAGCTAGGCTTCGGCCGAATATTGGATTTACCTTACGGGGCAATTTGGTGGTGTTCACGCGTTCGGCTATAACTCCGCCGACAGTAAACCGCTTTGAATGAAACCTGGAGCACTCTGAGTATATTGATGGGGTTGGCCTTGGCAGATTTTTGGGCGCGATTTGATCAGTAGCGAGAGTTTGAGAGGCAAGCAAATTTTTTGTCCGGAATATAAAGCGCGATTTCGCTGATTTCCCGTCGGCAACATTTCAAGAAATTTAAACAACAACGTCGATCGGTGGTGAGGCAGTGAAAACGTTCGGAACCGAACTTTTAAAATTTAACAGTATGGAGTCGTTTTTTTAAAACGCAAAAATTTTTCAGCACATTTTCAGGTTTTACGACTTCAGGCTGCCATAACTCCACAATGATTACAGATCTCCCGAAACTCACTACCAAAATAGCCCTCTACGGGATTCTAGTTTCCATTTTCACCATTAGAATCCATTCAGAATCTCCTGAGATGTACGCCGCATACAAGAAAGGTACCTACCCAAATTTTCGGCAACGTCCGATATTCGATATTGCGTAAACCAATACGCCGCTGACCTGGTTATGACGTCTTGCCTCAGCCCTAAACCTGAGTTTGGTAGTGTGGTTGTGACCTTGACCCGGTCAAAAATAAAAAAAACTATAGACGTCGTTATGACCTTGACCCATTTATCACACGCTAAGTCAGCGTCGTCCTCGTGGTTATGACTTATGACCTTGACCCCGTCATGACCATGACCCCAGTCAAAGGTCAAAAATTACAGTAAAACTGTCGTATTATATACTACTATCGTTTTACTGCAAATTTACTGCCAAGTCTGTCGGTGAAAAAATTGTGAAAATCGGTCGATATTTGGCGAAGTTATAGGCAAAAATAGAGCGGCACCTTTTTCCGGATATGGTGCATTGTTGTTAGTGTTTGCCTAAAAATTGTTTTGTGCTGTGTACGATATACACATCTTATGTACAGTATTAGATATTCGATATTTATGACTCGATATATTGAGTTACTTTCTGTTTTATCGTAACGTTGTTATGTCGCCCGGTCATTGATGCGTGGTTACAACTGTGATTAAGAAACTTAAATACCGGTATCTCAGAACAGTGTCGTATGCATGGACAGCAGTTAACACTATCTCACTGACTAGGCTAAACACTGAATTGAAATAATTTATTACAAGCCACGTGCACTTTCCGATTCATTGGTAAACATAACGTAGTTAAAACATGCTACACTTCCCGATTGCAATCAAGCGTCTGCCCCCATATGGACCACTATACTTCTCAGGGGCTCAATTTGCCATTAACTCTATATAGGCCTACTTCCTCAAACTAAGTCCCATTAACGCTAAATTAACTTTGCTTTCCTGCGTCCATGCATCAAAATATATTTGTTTCTCGGCAACGTTCAACGTTAACACGGTAACAAAAGCTACGAAAACCGTTTCGGAATTATTCTTCCTATTAATCGTTCTGGATATCTGATGAGATTTTCGCAGCAATCAGGGAAAAAGGGAAGAAAATGTGAAAGATAAGAACCAGTATCAAGAACTGAAGGCAGAGAAAGCTCAGAGTGGAAAAACATCAGCATAGCTGGAAGGCATGAGCGTAGAATTGAAAGCAGCGAACTCAAAAGGAAATTCAAGGCAGCACTTACAGATAGTCAAATCAATGACTCGAGAGTTCCAGCCACGTCTGCAATATATCCAGTCAGCGACATGCGAAAATTTGACTGAAGCTGCTAAACAAATCGCAGACAGTGAAAGGGTATTGTGAAGACTAGTACCACGATGAAGAAGGGGAAGGAATTGAACAAATATATTGGGAACAAGAGCAGAGAACTTCGTTCAGAGGTTGCTCGTTCCATACGTTATAGACAGCAAGTCGAAAAGCCAACAGGTCCTGATGAGGCCCCAGCAGAACTGTTCAAAGCAGGAGAAGAGACAGTACTGGACAGAATACACATATGTGTGGCGATTTGGGAAACTATAACGAGTGGACAGAGGAATGGACGTCCACCCCGTTCATCCTACTTCCCAAGAAAAATGATCTTCAACGATGTGCAAATTACAAAACATTGCTCTTGACTCGCATGCAAGCAAGATCCTTCGCTGGAAGTTCGGATCATACTGGAAGAGACCACTGGTAAAGACCGAAACAGAAATTGCAGACGAACAGGCGGGATTCCGACAAGGAAGGGGTCAAGAGACCAAATCACGAACCTCAGAATACTGATGCACACGGCACGCGAGCACCAGCAACCACTCTATATGTGCTTTGTGGACTTCAAGAAGGCATTTGACTCGATCTCCTATGATAAACTGTGGCCACTTCGGATCCAGAACTACCGGAGCTAGTGGATCGCTAGGCCGAATCAGCGGTAAATGCAGACCAAGCTAATGGCGAGCGACGGCATAGCGTCCCGCATACACATTCACAATGAGCAACTGGAGCATGGTGGATACGTTCCCGTACCTTGGGTCCATGATTATAGAAGATGGTGAGTGTACGACGGAATTCCGTACCAGGTTAAACAGGGGGCAAGTCATCGGGGATCGCTGCAGGAAATATGGAAAAGTCAAGCTGCTCACACGCATGTGCCTCTGTCACCAAGCAGTATAATTTGGTACCGGCCGATGGGCGGTGACGCTCTTCGGCTGGGAAGGTAACAGGCACGGCGGAAAGTAATGGCAGCCTACCGCCGGATGGATGGCTTCAAGTCACCTGCGGGCTGACGGCCTGTACACCGGGATCAGCTCCGGGCCGAACGCTCGGTAACGAGTATGGGAGAACATTACCTTTACCTTTACGACTAATAGAAGCGCTAGTGTGGCCTGTAGCAATATACGGCTGTGAAAGCTGGACACTCAGAAAGAATGAAGAAACACGACTTGACACCTTTGAGATGAAAGGGCTGAGAAAAAATTATTCTGCGAGTTTCGTGGACAGCAAAGAAAACAAATGAGTGGGTTCTTAACAAAGCTGAAGTAAAGAGGGAACTGACAGACACTGTCAAAGCAAGGAAGCTAGCTAATGATGGTCACACTATAAGGAAACAAGGGAGAAAGAGATAATGAAAGGTACAGTGCCAGATGCACGCATGCGAGGAAGACCACGCACGGCATGGATCAATGCGTGGACAGGACTCCCCGTGGAAGTGTTAATCAGAATGACATAGGACATCAGAGATAAATGGAAAAACTTGAGAAAGTACGTTAATTCATGGTGTGGCCAACCATCGGATCGAGGACAGCTGTCTGTCCGTCTGTCTGTCACACACCGGTAGCTGTATAGCGCCAGTCGTTTTGACACAGGCTAGCGGCAGGCCTGTCAAAGTGTCAATCAAGTGCAGATGATATCCCGTGTCCATCATAGTCACCCTGAGCACCGAGCTTATCAGGCGATGCACCACAGCGCTTTCAGGTCAGTATCACAGTCACTTGCGCCGAGATAGCGATTTCGTGATTAAGCCCAATTTTAAGAACGCCGCATTAATCCGCTATTCTTCCATTATTCTACGTTGACGAGGGCTGTCGGTATTGCCTGGCTGGCCTACTCGGCGAGGACATGGCTCGAGGCGGAATATGGCCGTAACTAACTCGATCAGCTATAACGACAATGAAGAGAAAGCACGTGACCAGAGAACACGCGTCGGCGGCTAATTGAATTCTGCCGTTCACGCACCTGCCCCTAAGAACCTACTTACTTATCCAGGTGTCCGGCACTCGGCGCCTAGGCCTACAGGCCCATCTCTCTCTTGTATTCTACGTCGCCGCTGTGTAATTCAGCCCACACGTGTCGTCACTCACGCACTAATGCCCGTATTACAACTGAGATAAAATGTTTTTTACTAAAATATTTTAGCTAAAATGTTTTAGCTAAAACATTTTATCTCAGTTGTAGTACGGGCATAACCGGAGCTCCCACGCCTTATGAGAATGTCACACGGTCAGTGTGCGAGTTGCAAAGGACTGCAAATGTGTGGCAGAGCCTAGCGTGTAGCCGGCGCGGCATAGTAGTGACGCCCTTTGGCGTACAGGTGAAACAAAACCGAGTAGTAATCGCCCCAGAAAACTCAAGTATTGATTCCCGCAAGGTATAGGTTAGCAGTGGCGTCACGTAGCCAAACTGCTGATCGACGACGGGGTGTATATCTTTACCCTTCTTAAACTCACGAATTTTTTTACACGACGTAGCCAGATCATCATAGATGAACCTGCTGAAATCGAAATTGCGATATTCTACTCCGTTTAGGAATTAATACCAAGGCGACGAATAAAGGCGAGTCGGTTGATTTCGTCCATTTTTAACCCTAAAATTGGTTGCCATGGCAACGTCCCTTGAGCGATCGGAAAACGAGGGTCAAATCATCAGTAATGTACGATCAAATACCTACGATATGGTGAAAATCGGTCCGGTAGATCCTGAGATAATTTGCCTGAAAGGTTTAATTTAAAAAGGCAGAAACGACGCAGTGTACGCCTGTCCTCTTACTCTACCAAAATTCACCAAATGTACACACATTATAGTCAAATCATCATAGATGAACTTTTAAAATTAGAATGGCGACATTACATTCCGTTTCGTAATGCCAGGTCTACGAATAAAGGCAATTAGTCCGATCTTGCCAAATTTGACCCTAAGATTGTTGCCATGGCAACGTCCCTAAGCCATCGAGAAAAGCGGGTCAAATCGGTCCCGCAGATCCTGAGATCTCTTTGCTCAAGTCTAATTAACGCAAGCAGAGCTTATATAGTAACAGGGGTGACGGTCCACAGATTATTTTTATATTCACAGGCCTTCTTATCTGGTGATGGAATAGGCTAGAGGAGGAACTGGATAACTCAAGATGACAAGAAAAATGATCGTTAAACAGAGCTGGCTGCTGATAGTGGCCGTTACTGACATCACTAATGATAACGAATCATTATCAACGCCACTGACATGTGGGAGCACACAGAGCAAAACGCCAATTCACAACGGTTTGATATCACAACCAGTTAAATAATTATATAATTATAACTCATATAAAACTAACGCAGCTGAAAGACAGTTGTAACAGTCCTCCTTGTTGTTGGGCTGAAATGTACGCTGGCCATGTCGCAAGCAGCCCCTGGTGAATCAGTATGCCGATGGAACAGACAGACAGAAGGACGGACGCCACGCTTTCTGCTATGCATGCAGTCAGCATAATAATGTGATCGGGAGTGTCTCAGTGCTAACAGAGTGAAGCAAAAAACTCTAATGTTCTTCGTGCAACAGTAGTTATCTGCGATTTTTTATTTCTATGGTTCACAATAATCTATATTTTCAGAGATTATCAGGTCTAGTAGAATGTCACTTGGCTACAAGCTGAGAAGAAAATTTTTCCAGATGGTGTCAAGAGCAGATCAACACTCAAAAATAATTTAACGTCGCAAAAATTGTTCACATTATCTCAACAATACAGTACTTAAATGCACAGCTCACGTACTAACAGGCAGATCATTATTTAGTCACATCATAAGATGGTCACTTTCTTAAATCAAAATATACACATAATACACTGCATCACACACAAAGTTAGCAAAGAAGTCAATAAGGCTCCAAAGCTTAATGCATAGTAGTTAAATGGTACAGACTGAAATAATGAACCACTTAACAACATCCATACAAAATAAAAGAATATGTAACAAAGAAATGGATGTGTGCATATTTCTTACTTAAAAGGTTCCCAGTGATTTTTACCCGTGCTAGCATAGCGTAGCGCGGTACAAGCTGTCATCGTATGTCCGTCCGTCCGTCTGTCACACACTGGTATTGTACCAAAACGGCTAAACAGAGGATCACGGAAACAACGCCACGTGAAAGCCCACGGACTCTAGTTGTCCGACGCCAACAGTTGTTAGTGAGTGACACCCCAATTCCCCCTGAAATTTGCACTAAAAGTGACCCATCCCCTTTCGAACACAACAATTTCGACCAATATCTGCTCATAGCTCCTCAACCATGAGAACTATAGCGAAAAAACAGTTCAGTTGGCACTAATAGGAAGTCGATCACGCGTTTTCCAACGAGCCATAGATGAACCGTGTACTTTACCCCTAAGTTCCCCAAAGGTTGACACAAAACGAGATTTTGCCAGTAAAATTCAACTTCTATCGAAAAAAGTCTGCTACAGTTTCTTTGTGTGAAAACTTCCAGCGGCAAAGTTGTAGCTACATCATTCCCCTATCCAACGGTCCATAGACGGATTTCGGGCGACGTCGGCATCTACCTAAAATTTGCGCTCACAGTGATCCACCCCTTCAGAAAACGCCAATTTCAACAGATTGTGCTTAATAGTGCCTCAGTCGTGACAGGTAGCGAAAAAAGTTCAATTATCACTAATAGGAAGTCGACAGTGCGCTTTCCATCGAGCCATAGATGAACCCGGTGTATTACCACTGTCCCCCAAAGGGTGATTCAAAACAAGATTTTTTTATTTGGCGTTGCCTTTCACATCTTCGTTGCAGGTGAGGTAATCGTAGACAATTCAAATTTGGTAGCATAGCATCGCGCAATAAAAACGCTAAAATGCTTGAAATTAATAAATAATAAGAATATTAAACTCTTTTAACCGAATGAAGTAATTAATGTAATTCACTTGTAATAATTATTTGATCATTTTAATAATTAAAAGTGGCAACTCCAATGCATATATCATACTACACTGTACATAACAGAATGTACACATAAAACTGACAAATGGAGCCAGATAAAACACACTGTCGTAAGCAATACACAGCCATTGAACAGGACAACATTATCAAAATGAACGGCAAGGATACTAAAGCATGGACCATAATACTGAATTAGCATTGTCATCACACACACTATAAATAAGTGACAGTCCCCTTCAGTTCTTTGACACCACTGGTTTAGCAACATGAAGGCCACTGTACTGCAGAAATCTGCTACAATCATCCTCATGCGTCCTCTTCAGGGCATCTGGCATCAGTCAGACCAGCACCCCTTCCACCAGCAGTGTGATGTGGCAGTGGATGAGGAAAGAATGAAGGCCTGGCCAATAGTTGGGATCAAAGCATTGACACTGTTGGTTGGGCGACAGGAACGTCATCTGGCCTATAAAAAACTGTGCCACTTACCCCGAAGGTTCTCTTCCCAAATAAATGGAGGAAGAAATCCAAGGCTAATCCAGGATCACGTAGAAAAGGCCGACAATGATAATTAGTATCAAAAGTGGAGTGACCGTGATAAGGGAACGTTTAAAACATCTCAAAGTAGGATTTCTGACACTGAGATGACGACAGTGTTTTTACACAACAGACAACGACACAGTGAGAAAATAACACATTGCATATACCAAAGCTATCACAAAAGTCACTATCACTGTAAAACAGGGCACAAATGCATTAAGGCATAAGCCAAGTGCATAACATAATGTTGGTGGTATCACGTGTACGTGATTAGGTATACAGACAACACGATCGCGTAAAAGATGGCAGAAAATAATACCAGGAAACATGCAGAAATATCACTTATGAATGGTATTCTGTGATCTGATAATCCTCATTTAATTATTACACAATTGAAGGGTTCCGTGCAAGAAGCAGATATATCAATATATCTGGTTTTTGCTCCCATAGTGTATTTGTGCTCTACGCATGCCGATCTATCATACAAATAACAAATCTGTGTTGGAAATGATGTGTATGGGTGTGCATTTCTTTAAAGAACCGTTTATTTTGATATATTTGGTTGATGCTTTACGGTCATTTGACTTAACACGTAACAGAAATTAGCGGAAATATGAATATACAGGATGCTTTTTGCCCTAGGAGCTGACTGTTTGGCTGCAATAACCGGATAAGTACGAGATTTTTCTGGTACATCCTCGTTACGCCTCGTAAAATACCGCCGTCGGCGGGTGCAAGAACCAGATAAATAGATATATAGCTATGAAATAAACCAGTATTTAAGTGGAAGTTCTGCCAAGAACCCGGTTTATTGATTTACAATCTGTATTTCTGCTAACTACAGCGTCATGAAAACTTAAATAACGGCTAATTACTTACAGAAAAATACATTTTACGCATTTTTTAAAAATATATAGTTTTAATTTAAAACGCATTCACAGTAGTGTGTTCTCCATGATCGTACAATTCTACAGATATTAAATTTGAGTGTTTTTTCCAAATATTTGTGACAAATATAGCATTTTCTACGATTGAAAACTTTAACTGCGTTTTCCCGAAACTGTAAAAGTGGAAGTTATCTGGTTGTTGCACGGAACCCTTCAATTATATACAGGTGCAGTGGTACAACGGGTAGAGCGTTGAAATTGTGATCAACAGGTTGTGGGTTCAAATCCTACTCGGGGCAAAAGCTGCATAACAACATTGGGAAAGTTGTTCACACCTATGTGCCTCTGTCACCAAGCAGCAGAACTTGGTATCGGCCAAGGGGCGGTGATGTTCTGCGGCTGGGAAGGTAACCGCAGGCCTGGCGGATAATAATGGTAGCCTACCACCGGGTGGATGACTTATAGTCACCTGTGAGCTGACTGCCTGTACACCGGGATCAGGTCCGGGCCCAATGCTTGGTAACGAGTATGGGAAGCCTTTACCTTTTTTATTTACAAGCACTAACATGGAGAAAAAAAGCAACTAATAAAAAGCTTTGTTTGGAGCACACTACTGTATACCATTGATACTTGGGCAATAACTTAGGAAGATTAGAAATTTTTCGTTTGTGAACATCAAGTACAGTGAATTTATACAGGATTTGAGCAAGCTCTGAAGAAGTTAAAAACTCGTAAAGTGGAGGGTACAGACAATATACTTGCTGAATTATTGAATGCTGTAGATAGAAATAGCATGCAGGAATTATTCAACATCTGTAATTAAATTTACAGAACAGGTGAATTGCTAAAGGACTTCATGGTATCAATCATTATACATGTACCCATTAAAAATAAATATGATATGCAAGAATGTGTGCACTTCAGAACTACAAGCTTAGTCTTACATGCCGCAAAGATTGTGTTAAAGATTTTGATTAAAGGCTTGAGAATAAAGCACAGAACTTTCTTAGCCCAGATCAAGATGGTTTTAAAAGTTAGGCACTCGAGACGGAATAGCAGCATTGAGAGTATTGTGCAACAGAAGCCTAGAACATAATACAGTAGTTTAAGTGTGCTTTGTTGAGTACAAAAAAGTTTGATAAGGTTAATTGGATCAAACTAATAAGTATGCTGAAGGACACAGCAGTAGCTGGAGAGACAGATGTTTGATTATAAGTTTGTATCTAGAACAGACTGCATTCCTCGGAGTGGGCATAGGAAGGTACGAAGAATTTGCAACTGGAATACGAGTTAGACAAGGATGCTCTCTGTCTCCTCTGCTATACAACATCTATGACAAAGCTTTGGTTAGGGAGGCCATTAGAGATCAGAAATTGGCATCTAGGTTGGTGGTGTGTCAACAAATATGGTGAGATATGCTGACAACAAAGGAGTAGTGTCCCATAACAGTGTTGTCCCATAGCCAGAGTTTTGCAGTAGATCACAGACAATTTAAACAGCAAGACACAAGAATATGGCATGAAAATAAATGTGAAGAAAATTAAAGTGATGTGCATATCTTGTACAGGCAACTGCAAAGTGAACTTATTAATGAATAGCAAACTCGTTGAACAAGTGAAGCAACTAAAGTATTTACAAAATTGGATACCTATAGATGGGTACTGTAAAACAGAGTTTATTGACAGGCAAACTTGAACCAGACCTAAAAAAATTATAAAGAGTACCACATACAGCACAGACCTATATGCAGCAGAGACATGGACACTGTGCAACAAAACACACTACAACACTGAGAACAAACTACATGAAAATATATCAATTTCAATAAAATACATCATTATCATATCATTAGCCAAACTTCCTACACTGTAAAACCATAGTAGTCAGTCAGTGCACACAGTAATGTATTATTCTATATAAAATGCTAGACAAATGAAGGTCATGATCAAGTAAATAATTAATAGTTCTGTGTAATATAACACTCAACATATTCAATAGCTTTGGCTCTGATCAAGTAAACCAAAAAACTGAAAAAAGGCATAAAATATCAAGTTATGTAGAACACCCCAAAATCTGACTGCTTCCACTAATAAACTAAACCCTCCTCAAATTCCATGAAATCTATCCACATTTTTTAGAAATCTCACCGATACTGAAAAAGACAGAGATCAACAAATGCCAAGCCTTTAAAAAATTCCTTAGTTCATGGAGATAACTAACAACTTGCAGTTGCTTTGGGATGTAAACTTCTTCATCACTGTACACTAAATTTCAGACTTATTCTTAATGTCACAATGTAACACTGTTTAATAACAAAATATGAGATTGCAAAGCATAACACTTTTTGTTGTTACACATCACTAAAAATGTAAATCTGCCAACTTCTGAATGACTCTGAAGAAATGACACTTGTAGACAATGTGACAGTGAACAGACAAACATCACCGGCCACTCAAGTAGTAGCACGAAGTCAGTAGTTATTCAACAGCAGGTTAATGATAACTGAGACTGTCAACAGGAGAAAATATGACTGCAAAAGATGATCAGATGCATCAGATGGAAGAGATGACTCTAAAACATATGCAGTTATTTTATACGGATTTTCTCATAAAAACTGTAGATGAAGGCAAAGAAAATTAAGCATTCTGCAGCTACATGTTTTCACAGTTATCTTATATAAAACATATGTATTCATCATGATAATGAATACATATGCTACTGTAAACTGACACATACCCCCATATAACATTATCGTTAACATCACTATAATTTCACTACCACACTGTGGCCATAAAAACGTGCAACTATTTTGTATGGCAATTCTTGTGTTTCTTGGTGGATTTCAACAATTTTATACAATTTTATGTCAAATGCACTGCAAGAAGCAGTTTGCCATGGTCATTTCACGTTGTTTTAAGTTTTATCAGGTAGAGTGAAAACATGATTAAGGTGAAGTTGTAAACTTTGTAACTCATCTGTACTCATTCCTGTATCCATTTGCATAAAATTGTTAAAATCCAAAAAGAAACACAAGAATTGCGATACAAAATATTGGTACGTGTGTATGGGCCACAGCGTAGTAGTGATATGATAATAATGTTAATGATCATGTTATATGGGGGTTTGTCGATCGGTGTTGCAATGAAAACCTGCAGAACAGAAATTTGAAAATTTTACCACAAAAGGTCGTTTTTCCCAAAAAATGCATTTAACATCTTGCAACTTTACGCATCCATAACTCCGCACAGATTATAGATCGACGAAAATTCACTACCAAATGATCCCTCAACGGGATGTCTAGTTTCCATGTTTACTGTAGGAATCAATTCTAAGTCATTCCCCTGGCCTGTACAAGAAACCTCCTCAAATTTTCGGCAATGTCCGATATTGGATAAAGCAAGTACGCCACTGTGCCACCTGGCTGACTGATGTAGAAGAAAAGCAGGACTGAATTGGAAACTGTAAATAAGTAACACGGCAGATAACGCTGACATCGCTCAGTAGCAGGCATGTGACACTAGGCATCGTCGAATGCAGGAAGTAAACAGCTTGTGCACAGATAGCCGAGCGCTTCAAGCCAAATACTGTTTGTGGGCATTTCACACAATGCAGCCATCTAGTTGTTACTCTGGCTTTTTGTTTAACTGGCCTATTTTCCTTTATAACTACAGGTTACATTGGGTCTAAAATGTTTTCCAATAAAAACTCTGGGTGATTGTTTCAGCACAATTTTTTACTGACTAAATGTCTTTCTGAAGCCAAACCAACAGTGTCAAATCACCACATCGATATCATTACAATTATTATGTCACTATTACTAGTATCATGGTGCTTGCTGACACACGAACTATGCAGTGACGTTATCATTGCAATCCTAAGTTTTAATTATTCCCAGTTTTAGCCTGTTATATCAGATCATATTCCGTTTCATGCTTTGAGTATTATATTTTACTTGGATTTTATTTGTAATCTTTGTGTAACAGTGTGCGAATGTCACATTGAAATAAAGGCTACTTACTTACGTACTTACTTACTTAATAATTTTCAGCACAAGTCATCTAGAGCACTAAAACACAAGCAAATAAGAATTAGCGAAGACCTACTAGTAATTTCAATAGATTCTGTAAATGTCCGACGACCAAGAACTGTACCAATACTAAAAGTGCAATTATATTGTCCAGCATCTGATTCAGCTGCAACAGAGTAAACCAAGTGACTAAAAACATTATCTTCTATGCAGAAACAGGTTAAGTAAGCAAAAACATTTACAAAGCACTGTAATCAATTAAGCGTAAATCACCAGAGGCACTGGGTTAGCTGCTATGCGTTGTTAAAAGCCGACGGAAACACATGGGTTTATAGTCTGTAATAGATTCAACTGTTTGTTTTCTTTTTTTCATTCTCATTTACCTGGCCCACACAATACTTTTTGTCATGTTTGCCTTATTTCTGTACGTCAATAACCCTAGCATCGTCTCCCTAATATGAACATCAGCAACAACAATCCAGCACTAAACATGCTCTAAACAATATCCTCCAGTTCTTAGCTGGAGGTCCCTGCTGACACAGGTTGATCTATATAATGGCTATAAAATGGCTATTGTTGTTCTGTATGCCAAGTCACAGCAGACTTGTAGTTTTACTTTTTACTTCGCCCCAGTAGGAATGTGAAATGAAGTATTGCAATCAGCATGTCTGTGTGTCTGTCTGTCTGTCCACTCGCATATCTAAAAAAAACGTGTCCAAATTTCCTGAAATTTCCTCTACGTGTTACCCATGGCCATACTTCCAGTTCTGTGGGTAATGTCATATTTTCACACAATGGGCCGATATGCCTATATTTTCATATTTTGTGGCCAATATGCCAAAATCAAAGACGATGCAGATAATTCCTAAAGTTTGCCAGGTGACAGCACCAATCAGATGTCAAACAAGTTGAGACAACATTATATTAAGTCGAGTACGCCAGGTGGCAGCACCGGAAGCAAACTGCTACTGACTCAATTTTGTTTAAATAACTTGACAAATCCTCCACCGGTTAACTTCGTACATTACAACACCATGCACTACAACACAGGGATCGTATCGTAACTATAGATTACTGTGACGTCACTTCACCTTGTGTATTCTTTTAAAATGTCGCACTGCTTCACTCAACCTGTGACATTAATATAATTTAAGCAGAAACAGGCTTAACTGAAAAACACTTAGCATGCTACCACTCCTGCTTTCAGTTTTTATTTCTTCGGGATACTTTCTAGAGTTTCTCCGGGCTGGACAGCATCCCGTGAGGTTATAATCACTCACTGGACACATTCCTTCTTGGTTCATCTACTGATTTCTGAGGGAAAGGGCACCCTACACAGCTCCCGGATACTAGTACCATCTTAGCATGCTAATAAAAATGAGTCCCAGTATGACAACAGAATAAATCAACAAGCAACAAAAAAAACTGTATGTTTGCTATGCAATTAAATGCTGCAAAATAAACATATAAAGAACAGATAATGCATGCCACACAACTTACTTGGGTTATTCACAGAAAGGTTTAGCTCATTTCCATCAAAGCTGACAACGAACTTTGGATTATCTGCACGCTCAGTTTCAGAATGCACTACAGCAGCAGCATGGTAGTGTGCATGTGGATGTGGGATTAATGTATCATTCAGAATCCAACCATAAGCAATCTCTGGTATGTTACTGACAAAGCCACTTATGGTACAACTCAGAGTCAAGTGCTCCGAGGTGTTCTCAACAACACGGGCACGAACTGCAATGAACAAGCAACAGTCATAACAGTTTCAGAAGTAAAAACACATCTTGATGAAGCACAGCACCCAACAGCTTATGCCAATCTATAACTAAGTCAGACTGATGTATAAAATGTACCAAAATATACATGTAGCAATGACAATTTTCAAATATCTGTAACACAAAGATCAACCCAAAGTCTCATCCAAACGACTTTAGTCAAACGAATATTTTGCACCAAAACACACTAATGTAATCAACATACCGTAAAGCACTGTAACGTGGGTTTGGTAAGTGCTTGATCCATCACTATTCTTACATTTGTACCATCCACGAGAATTTAAAGACATGTTGGATCGAAAAAGTGTGCTCTTTGTAAATCCAGATGGTTCATCCGTACATGACTGAACGACAAAATCTCGGTGTTGTGGATCAATGTCTTCTTCAACCATCAAGCCTGACTCTGCAGTTTGTTTCACCCATCCAATTGTTGTCCGCACATCACTCTGGCAAATGAGAGTGAGTCTAGTACCAGACTTAATGTATTCGGGATGAGTGACAATTTTCACACGTCCTGTTCACAGTTTAAACAAATGCATCCATTAAATCATATGCATGCATAATATGTATTACACAACGAACTATGGACAATCAATGAGCCTAGATATATAT
>Ga0209363_1000431_pt1 | contig 16097 bp, 13 predicted proteins | sample WorMetexBAHAMAS3_FD_187385 | JGI IMG/M metagenome (GOLD analysis project Ga0209363, IMG submission 187385) | Marine gutless worms symbiont microbial communities from Max Planck institute for Marine Microbiology, Germany - Inanidrilus exumae... | ecosystem: Host-associated > Annelida > Digestive... | reverse complement strand
TATGACGTCACTAAAGTAGTAATACTCGGTATCGAGTATCGGTATCGATCACTGTCAAGTATCGAGGTATCGAGTATCGACATTATCGCTGGTATCGTCATAACCCTATTATTTACCAAACGTCTGATCAGGCCAATTTACAGGCCGCCATGAACACAGTTAAGAACTGGTCAGACGAATGGCTATTACGACTAAATATAGATAAATGTAAAATGGTTTCATATTACTTGAATAATCCGATTAGTACTGAGTATCACATAATCCACGAAAATAACACATATGTATTAGATAAACCAGCCTCAATTAAAGACTTAGGGGTAATATTTGACATGCAAACCAGACTAATGACACAGTCTACAAGCCATAAGCATCGGACTCGCGATAAAGATTGCGGTCAGCATTCAATGCCGGTGGCTGAGGTGAGCCAAACAGGCGATGGCCTAAGTACACGATGCTTTGGGCCACAGCGTGCGAGGAGGACGCTGAGCAGTGAATCCAAGAATGTCAGTAGGGGCTGGTGGGCTGGCCGCTGGGGTTGAATTACAAGTGCCACTGCCACTACAATGGGGTTACAGAGAGTACAGGTAACAGAGGCCCGGCCTTTAATCTGCTTTGCTGGCAGCCAACTGAGTGATGTTTGCCACAGACAATACACTTTCAATACAACACATCTAAACGCCCCATGCGGTCGATGTCCCATTCCCATGGGAGTCTGGCGAAAGTTTATCCCACTACCGCGGGAGTTGCAATTTGCAGTCCCGTTTCCACTTATACCGCAGGATTTTTCTAAATTTCAATCCCGATCCTGCGGGAAGTCCTGCGGGACATTCCCGCTCCCGTGCAAAACTAACGTCAACCTAGATGTTAACTGTAAGCCTATAGCAGTTGTGGTATGTGGCTGTATCTCAGAAATGGTGCAGATAGGGACATGGCTACTACGGAATGCTAATAGAAACTCGAATGTGCTCTTTTAACATTTTGTATCGCCTTTCATATCTTTGTAGTGAGAAGTGATAGAGTAGAGACTTCAAATTTGGTATTAGGTTGACGCTAACAAATGCTAACCCACATCAAACCATCCCTGAAAGGGGTGTGGTTAGGTCACGTAAACCATTTAAATTTTGGTTGGCACCAAACGTGACCAACCATACCTCTGAATCGTCTCAGGTGCTGTCAACTTAGGTGGACGGTCAGTGTGGTAAACTGGTGACCGTTATTGTCACAGTTTATCACACTGACCATTGACGTCTGTGTACAGCACGGTGGGCAAGAGGCAGACTTGTTTTATGTTGGGACACCTCTTTTGGTAGAGTAGACAGCAAGTTGATGAGAAATTTGAACACGATGTGTAATAATTGTCGTTAATAGTTGTGTGTTGATATTTGCAGGTAGTTGCAGTCATGTCGTTGTATTATGTCAGTTACTAATGGCACACATCACATCAAACAGTTGTTTAAACAAGAGCCTTGGAGACATTTCAGATAGTTGTTCACCTAAATTATGTAACAAAAAGAAATGTTGTGGTTATTATTTTGTTCCATCTGAAAGTGCCGAAGCTGACACGCTGAAGGACAAATTTTGGCGAGACCTTGAGCAAGGAAAACTAAATTTCCTTAATACAGTAGACATGTATACACGAGTGAAGCGGCCTGGCAAACTATATAAAGTTGACTGTCTTGGTGTATCAAATCATGATCCTGTATTGCTGTCGGACTTTGCACCAGTGGCATGTTTGCAGTCAAGCATGCCTTCATCTTCAGCAATTGGGAGTCTCATATCTGCCACAGATGCATCACCTCCGTCATCATCTGGCTATGAAAGCAGCTCAATACCAAGCATTGGTTCATTGTCAGTTACTAATTCACCAACAGAGTCTGAGCAGCACGTAGGTGGCTTATGTGACTTGTTTACAAATGTTGCTGAGTTGAAAAAATCAGAGTTGAAAAGAAAAAGGAAGACTAAGTGTATCTGGCAGTCCTCATACAAATCAAAACGTCGGAAACCTTATGCTGTTGCTAGAAATGCATCAGACCGAAAGAAAACCACAAACAGCAAATTTTTTAGGTATGTTGATGCTTCGTCTGAAGAAGCAGATACGCTGAAGGACAAGTTCTGGAGGGATCTTGAAATGGGAAATGTTAGTGCAGTTACAACAACTGACCTGTATTCGTCGGTCAAAGTTTCTCGCAGAACTCGTCAGCTTTCATTGTCGTTAGTGACAAACTGTGATCAGTCAAATGACTATTTAGAAGATCATATGAGCTGTAATGAATGTCAGACTAATACTACTGCTAACTGCACAGAAGTATTAGATATCGATATTAAATGTTGTGAAGTTGATGATAGTAGTTGCGAGAGAGAGAGTGGTCCAGGTATATCAGATCAACCAAGTGATTGTCATGTGTCAGAACAGATGACAGGTGTTGCCGACTGCAAACTACTTTCACCATGTTCTGTGTCTGTTGAGCGTTTGCCATTCATCGTCGATGATTTAGACCTGTTAGTTGCAGGAAATATGGAAATGTACAACGATGTTGCAGCAGATGATTTCAAGTGCATACATTCTGAAACAGTGAGTAATGTGATAGTTGAGGATCACACAATTATGCCATCAGACATGTCAGTAAAGATGGGCTGCATGCAACGTTGGCAAAGTGGAAAGCTCAGAGCTGGATTGAGGCACCTGAACAGAGATGCACACTCGATAGAATTCATTTCTGGCAGTCGTGCACGTGTGGAATGTGTACAGCTGTCCAGCTTTGAAATAAACACTAGCTTACCAGTGTGCTGTGTTCCACTAACATTCCCATGTACTTGGCAACAACGTGCTGTATGTGGCTGGCTTGAAGATGATGCTGTTGCTAATGCAGGTGAAGTTTTGTGTGTTTGTGTCATGTTTTGACGACATGTTGTTTAAATTGTCTGTCAGTAACTCTTAGCATGCTTGCAGTCGATAGCTGATATGACAAGGGAACACTAGGTTCAGGTGTGATAAAATTGATGATGATGATGATGATGATTTATTGGGTTGGGCAGCCAGAGGCTGGATTACAACGCATACATGCATACATACAGTAAAGGAAAACTAGGCCTATACATTAAGTATATTCACACGTGGTAAACTGAGAAAACACTTTCTTCATTCCAAAAAAGAGAACAGTAAGAGGCTCCGCTGTTACTGGTAGCCTAAGAAGCTGGTGTTGATGAGATATTAGTAACCTGTCACAGTCACACTTAGAGGTCTTTGTTACCCATTTGTGTGCCTCACACTGCTTCTGAGACATTGTCATCTGTTTATTGTAAAGGCTGCATGTGACTCTTAAACATTACTTCAACTTGTTTGCAATACAAAACAATTCTTGCTAGTTTTCTGTTCTGAATATCTCTGTCTTATATTGCTTCTGATATGTTACAATTTTTTATCACTTAGATGCATATACATCAGTGCAACTGACCTTGAACAGTCTTTGTGATGAATGTGAAATGTAAATATTATTGCACAAATAAATAAAGTGTACTTAGTTATGTATGTATGTGAAATATGCTGAATTTTCTATATATTGACTACGGAGAGGTTTGTAGTTGTTGAAGTCACCTCTAAAGGTCACTCAAGGTCATTGGCAAAATTTGATAGATCACATGTGACTTCCTTATAGTGCTCCATAGTAACAATGTGCTTATCTTGTAACGTGTTACGATATAGCCAGATAATGGTAGAAAATCGTGATTTATTTTTACCATACCCACTACCATGTCTGTATTTAGTATCCCAGTAGTTGATCCTGTTGGACTATCTCGGAGATCTTTGGGTAGAAAAAGGATACCTGGTAGCAATGTGCAATAGCACTGCATGGTAAAAACCAGGACGGTGTGTGAGAAATACATGAAAGTAACACACTAATGCAAGCGATACATGTTCTGATGCTTCTACAGTGCTGAGCTTGGGCTTGTATTTATTATCAGTTGATGTTGTAGCTGACTGCTTTTGTTTAAAGGAATTTTGGATTATTCAGCTTTGGATTTCACTCTTAAGTTTGGATATGCTGTGATTGTAGCAAGTTTAAGAAATGCTGTCATAAATGGTAATATCAAATCCATCCGGTGCTTTCTAGCTGCTAATCCTTTTGCATTGACTTCTGAAAAACATCCAACGGATGACAAGATGACTTTAATAATGCTTGCAGCTAGACATGGTGAGTTATTATTTACATTATATAAAACAACTAGTGGCTTATCCGGCCGAAGGCCAGCCGGGAAGTCGGACCACAGGCCCATGCCCCAAAAAGGTCAACTAAGAAACCAAAAGGAGACATGTCACATGTCTGTTTAAAGTCATTTAAGATCAAGAGAGAAATACAAGGTCACTGATGTGCACATATAAGTATATTTATACATGTATGTGTAGCATATTTGGGGTTGAGCATCCGATGGTTGTTCATTTGTGTTCCAGAATAACTATGTGGATCATGTTGTTTCTCTGTGACAAATGGGCCGTTTGTTTCTACTTTGTACTTACAGTGTGTCGTTTATAATTTGAAGGGAATTACATTGTGCATTATGCACATGCCGCCTCATTATTAGGTCGACTCCTTCGAGTCGACGTAATACAAGTCAGTCTAAAATGTCCGTCCGTATGTACGTCAGTCCGTCTGTCCATCCACAAAAAGTTTCTTCGATTTCAATGAAATTTGGTATGTAGGTAGAGGTCGATGACTGATGCATGATGGTATGCAGTATGACCCGATCCAAGGTCAAGGTCACGAGCCCTTGAAAGTCGGAAATTCGGCTATTTTCAAAGGGTATCTTCTCCCCCATTTATAATGGGGGCTGGCAAATGACCACAGATTCTTAAATTAGGGCACAATACCTATACGCTTATCGGGGCCGGATTTTTTATTTTTATCCTAGTTTTTGTGTCACGTGACTTTGAAGTTGGCAGTAAGTAGGAGTCGACCGTCTGTCCCGTATGGGGCTAATTTTTAGGTCGACTCTTCCGAGTCGACCTAATAAAGCCGGTCTCAAATGTCCGTCCATGTGTACGTCCGTCCGTCCGTCCACAAAAACTTTTTTCGATTTCAACGAAATTTGGTATGTAGGTAGAGGTTGACGAGTGATGCATGGCGGTATGCAGTATGACCCAATCCAAGGTCAAGGTCAAGGTCATGAGCCCTCGAAAGTCTGGAAATTCAACCATTTTTAAAGGCTATCTCTTCCCCTATTTATAATGGGGGCTGGCAACTGACTACGGAATCTTAAATTAGGGTATCGTGTAAAAAAAGCGTATCGTGGTCAAATTTTTTATTTTTTTTCCTTAGTTTTTGTGTCACGTGACTTCGAAGTTGGCAGTAAGTAGGAGTCCTGTGTCCGTCCAGAAAAAGTTTCTTCGATTGCAATGATATTTGGTGTGTAGGGAAAGGTCTACGAGTGATGCATGACGGTATGCAGTATGACACGATCCAAGGTCACGGTCAAGGTCACGAGCCCCCGAAAGTCGGAAATTCCCGTATGGGGCTAATTTATCTTATTGATTGTGAAAGCTTTATGTGACTGATATGCTATTGCAGCAATGGTGTAGTATGCTTCCTGGCAGTCGCTATTTTTGTGTTTCAAAAGTTTGCTTGCTTTGCAGACCATCACAGCATTGCTGCTGTGTGTTGCCTTGGTGATGGATGTTGTGATTGATTGTTTGATTGTCTATCAGCAGTATTACCAACAATGAGTTTTCATGGACTTTTTAGTTGACTGGGTGTAGGGGCATTATGGATGATACAGATATGATGCGATCAGTGTGGTGGTCAGTAGTGTTTTACACTGTGGTGTGGTCATTGTAGCATGGTGTGTTACACTGTGACGTGGTCAGTTTGGTGTGGATGTTTACTCTGCCATGTGGTCAGTGTGGGGTGATGGTTTAAACTTTGATGTGGTCAAGGTGATGTGGAGGTGTATACTGTGACATGGTCAGTTTGGTGAGGAGGAGGATATGGTGATATGGTCAGTGTGGCGGTGGTTAACACGGCTTATTGTTTGGTTAGACCCGCAATTTCAGCCTGACACTGGTGAAGTTGTTTGTTGTCTGTGCAGGCCTGGACAGTGTGGTAGAGCTGCTGGTGAGCAGTGGTTGTGACGTGAATGCTCAGCGACGTGATGGCATGACTGCATTAATGATAGCATGCAGAATGGTGTGTTCTTGTGAAGTTTGATTGACATCTTTGTCATTCTGTTACATCATATAACAAGCAAGTGTCACAGATGGCAGTTTGGCATGGTGGTAAAGACACATGACGTGTCAGCACAGTTTCTCTATGTTGGTCCTGGTTATTACCGTAATAGTTGACTGTTTGTGCATGTAATCAGCCACCCGGGCTGACTTACAGATGTCAAAAGATGCATCCGATGCATCATTCGTTTGTTCATTTGTTGGTATTGCAGGCCGAGGTTTAGCCTACTCTGGACCTCAGCGCTGAAAGCATACAGCAGTTCAGTGCGCTTGCCCAGGGAGATGAGGGGAATTAGTAGTTGTATGTGATGTCTGATGTGTGTGTGCATGACGTGTGGGGAAGGTGGGGTTGAGTATGTGTAAACAGCTTGTTGGCTGTTTATATCGCTCCCTCTGTAGACATAGCTTAGCCCTGGCTGGTGCTGTGTATTGCTTCAGCCACTGCTGCTAATCAAGGTATCAGCAACGGTCACAGTTTATATAGAGGACACACAGGTGTTGCTCGCTCCATTTGTGGATTAACTTGTGGGGCAGGTAAAACTGTTTGATCCTTTCTTAACACATGCCATATCTGTCTGTCTGTTTTTAATGCACGGCCAGAGTTTTGAGCGGATCTGCGTGAAATTAGCATGTGGCATCCTTATACCCTACATATGGACATTGGGGAAGGGGGTTAGCGAGTGCTGCTCATGCTCACAGGCTCGCACTCAGCACGCCCTAATTGGCAGGTGCAATAGATCGAGAGCTCCGTTGGGAAATACGGAACTAGCGACCAGCAACCGTAATGGATTGAGCGCCGTAGGCACGAGAATCGAGTGCCTTGGCATGTGGGTAGAGCGCTTGTCATGTTTAAATTGCTGTGCAAATGTATGGGTTTATTTTATGTAGATGTAGAAGTGCCATTAAACCCCAACCAACTAGCCTTATGTAGATGGTCAGTTAACTTATGACATTCTGCAGAATTGAAAAACTTGTCTTTTATTGCATGTATCCTTTCCAGAGTATTTTGCAATACTGCATATCTTACTAACTTATGGTGACACTGAGGCTGTTTTGTATTGTGGCTTCTGAGCAGTTTGTTGGGTGTGTGCAGGGCTTACTGAATGTAGTGAGAGTTCTGCTGGACTGTGATGCCGACACTGAACTCCACTCAAACTGTGGTGAAACTGCTCTCTTGAAAGTAAGTATTACTGGCTGTAGTTGAACGTTCTGTAATATACTGTAGTGTAAAAGGAAACTATCAGAGGAGAGTGCTTGTATGCTGATGTGGCATTGAGCATGATGTGTGTGTGTTGAGGCTGTGAGAAGTGGAAGTTTGGACATTGTTGCGTTGTTGTTGAGTCGTGGTACAAACTTTGCTGTCAGTTCTCATTCTGGTCTTACGGCAGCGACACTAGCACGCCGGGCTCAGCGCCATGATATCTTCATTGTCATCAACAATCACATTCGTCGGTAAGACTCTTGTTTCACTGTGGGAGTATTTAACTGTCTTACGACTCTGAACAGGATGGTAATGCGCCCGGTTCATTTGTTGATTTCAGCGCTATATGAATTGTTTGTTTGTTTACTTAACCTTCCTTCTTTACTTTCTCCCTTAACTTTTGTCTTAAACTTTCTTCATTACTTACTTACTTCTTTACTCATTTACTTCCTGACCTGTCTGCTCTTTCCAGAATAGACCCGTTCCATTTCCAGGCCGGAGGTCGTAGAAGGCGACCAAACCTGGTTTTATTTTTTGTGTGTTAATTTTATGTCATAGTATATTTTGTTGAGGATGCATGTTTGTTTTTTGCTGTGTTTATTTTCGTTTTCAGTACTAAGCCAAGAGATTGTCGGGGAAGAACGTCTTAACTTATTGACTTAGCATATCCAGTGGGAAACGAGGTTTATTTCGACTCCTCATGTAGCTCAGTTGAGTCAATCCATGTGTTTTGTAAGCACAGCACATCTGTCAGTCAGTTGCAGATCGATCGTGATTCAACTGAGCTGCATGAGAAGTCAAAGTGACTCCTGTTGTACGACCTGGTTATTCGGCTCAAAGAGGCTTCAGCCAAATATCGAATTTACTTTACGGCGTGTTTTGGCGGTGTTCACGTGTTCGGCTATAACTCCACCGAAAGTGAACCGATTTGGATAAAATCTGGAGCACTCTGAGTACATTGTCAGGGACTGGACCTGACAGATTTTGGGGGTGATCCGTTTAGTAGCAACAGCTGGAGATCCAGGTGAAATTTTTTGTCAGGTAAGCAATGCACAATTTCACCGATTTCCCAGCAGATAATGCTGACATCACACAGTTGCAGGCAGCCAATTACCATCGACTATGGAGTCACTTGACACTCGGCCCGTCAAATGCAGGAAGTGAAGCGCTTCGAGCCGAATACTGCATTACGGGCATTTCACACAATACAGCCATCTTAGTTGAAAAGGGAAACATTTTCATTTGAAATGTGCATTAACTGAATTTTGTTCTTTGAACGACAGTAGTGAGTCAGTGGGAGAATGCGTTAAGCTAGATTTATAAAAAATGCTGAAATACACAGTCACAAAAGTAACAAGTCTACCCTCAAATGCTAATGCTGTTGTTTGTCAAAGCAACCCACTGTGAACAGTAAGTTGAGTGGCAAAGAGTGACAGACACACGAAATCGGTTAACGTTTTTGCCACCATCCAAGCTACAACCAAACTCGCCATGGTAATTGTGTAGAGTCGTTGTGGTGGTAAGAAACAGATGGCGATGCTTTAGATTTCTAGTCTGCAATTAACATCTCTTCTTAGCATTTTGGCAGTATCAGTCAAAATGTCAACAGCTGCATCAGATGATGCTCCGTGTTGTTCGAGTTTAACACACAACTGCAGTCATTTTGTAGTTGATGAAAGAAATACAACTGGAAACTTGTTTTATGGCCCTTGTAATTTGTTCAGGTGAGATTTATGATGTGCACTGTGCATATATTAACTAGGTAGATGTAGTTTGTGTTGTTTTTGGTCCAAGTAGTTGTCAGAAGTTACGAGTTCGTCGTCGTGGTAGTAAAGGTGTCAGGACACAGGTATGTGTCAAGACCACATTGTTTTCTGTAGGTTGTCAGAGACATTCACTGAGCAGATCAAGAGTGTCATTGGTTGGTTCGCTGACATCAAATTTGCACTGTTTCCACTGCAGTGCTTTCCACTCAGTAAATCCCGTCGGTTTTCTGTGACATTCAGCATTCAACTGAAACAGCCATTTCAAGGTAATAGTCATTCTGCAACCCATCTGCTGCATGTAAAATATTTAGGAGTGACAAGATTCCAGATGGCGGATGGTTGCCGTCTTGAAAATTGCAGAAATGGCCATATTGCAGTAGCAACATGAAATTTGGCAAAGTGATATGGCCCCTGTGATGTGGCTTTTTGTCAAAATTCTTTTACCAGTTATTGTTATTTTTATTAATGGTACAAAGATGGTATAGGTAACATCATCGTAACATCATTGTGGAGAACTCTAGTGTCTTCTGCTATAGGCGGGAGGGTGCACCGCTAGTTGGATCATATTGTAAACTGCTGCTTCAGAAATTGCTGTTTTATTTTTTCACAGTTTTTGGTTTTCAGAAAAAAATCGTGTGTTTATTGATATCACCAGTTGCGTGTGATTGAAGAGTGAAAATATTGTGAAGTAATAAAATACGTGGTGTATCTCTGTGTATGTGTGTTTGTGCTGCATGCTGATTGGTCGACAGAACGACAAGCATTGCTGTTCATCGGTCATGCACTTGTTGGTTGCCATGGTGCTACTTGCCGACTTCATGGCATTTCCAGAGTCACTGAGGCATATCTGAACAATATGAAGCTACATCGCCTTTCAGATGTATGTGTTGTATACTATGACTGCTTAGCCTCAATTTGCTCCACATAGAGTTGTTTATATTGATGCTTTTCGTCCCTTCTGTGCTTTGACACTGTTCATCGGGTTACAGGAAGAGCAGAGCATGCGTCTTATAAGAAACCCACTCCAATTATCCCCACAGACTGCAGAGATTCTCTTTTGCCAACTGGGTCCAGCCTAAACACAAAGTGAAAGTTGTACTAGTAGCAGCAGCAGCAGTAGTCGTTGTTTTCTTTTCTTTTTCTCTTTTTTATGATGTTGATGAAGATGATGATCATGATGCTTGTCTTGTCTGTATGTGACTCACAGTGTTTGCATCGCTTGCACTTCTCCGTCTACTGTTTCACTGACTTATGTGTGCCAAGCATGACTAATATTTTGCCTTACCATTTGGTTGCATACTTTCCCAATTTTCTTATCAGGTTGTTTTGAAATATCTACACATGTATTGTTTTAACAGCTATTTTAGAGTGAATTTGTTTATCCATCAACACTTGGAAGTGATTTTTACGGGTTGAATGTCTTTTCTGACAGTCAAAGGTTCACAGTTTTGATAAGTCCGGTGGATACGGCTGGTTTGTCGTTCGTTACATTTCATTAAGCAGACTGACTGTTCGGTTGACTTGCGTGTATTTGTGTTCAGGATGGCAATTTCATTATGTCTTTTGAACATCTGCAAAATGGGCAAAATGAGCTTGACTTGCTTGCTGATTGTGACTGGTCGTCCAAGGTTCGTAACTGATGAATTGGTTTATGTGATTGAGCTATGTGTCGTTCTGTTTGAATTACTGACAGTTAGAGAGTACGTATTAGTAATTATTCACACATTTGACTTTTCTTAGTTTATGTGCTGCTTCTGGAAATAGGATCTTTTATTGGAATATAAATGTGTGTGCTATTATTAGAAGGCCGTACCACCGATGACTGCATATGATACTATTCACATGTAATTGTTGTGCTGCATGCTCTCCTTCCCTTTGTCCTGCCTTTTTCCTTTCCATTCTCATACTCTAGAAGCATGTGAACGTCATGTACTGTGTGGTTAGACAACGTGTGTGACACCAGTAGTGGCTTAGCATGCAGCGTGCCAGCGGGTTGAAGTACGCTTTGCTGCAGCTAGCCCGCGGCTTGTGCTGTGGCTAGCCTGCTCCCATTGTAAGTCCTGCCTGGGCGTTCCACCCAGACTGGCGTTTTGCACATGCAGTACTTAACACACACAGATAGTGGCATTCATTAGTAGAGATGTGTACTGTGATGAATGTGCAGGAGACACTTATTGTGTGTGCATACTTTGTCAACTGCAAGAGTCGGTTCATATCAAGTCACTGAACAGACAGGAAACTTTGCCAGTTGTCTTTCTTCTTCCTCACCTTGGGTTATCATTATGATCGTTTGATTGTCTGTTGTATCATGCTATGAACAGTCTTCTAGTACCACTATTTCTGGTTCTGTTCAGCTGTCCTAAGCTACTCTGGATTAGGCTGGCCATATTCTCACACAGTGGAAACCTTTGGGAATTGTTGAAGCAGGCTGGATGCCCAGCCAGCAGCCTCAAAGCACTGAATTGACATCGTTGTTGATACAAATAGTTAACTGTTAACAGGTGATGACTACTACACATGATGATATGTCATCTTCCACATGTACACAGTCTTACGGCTTTGTGTATTTACTGCATTGATCTATATTTTGTTTTTGAATAAATTCTTTTACTGCATTATGTGACAGTGTAGCACTGTTGCCTGCTTTGACAGTATTGGTTGGTTGACAGGAAAGGCATCTGGGTCTGAAAAAATCGTCTTTCTCAGGAACCCCCTCAGCCTTGAATTAACTCTGAAAAAGTAGCCTGTTAAACAGAAAGTGAGAACTGACATCATTTGACGCTTAAGTTTTCTTATATGTTAGGTGAAGTTCTCCAAGTTACATCGTCATCATCATCATACATATACATTTATAATGCGCCTGTTACTGGATAAGAACATAGGTGCAGTACAAATCAGTATAAGTATACTAGTCGTTAGACCGGAATGCTGTTGTGTACATTTGTACGTGTGCGACAGAGAGACTTGGATAATTCTTTAGCTGTTGGCAGTTCTCTGTGGTTTCGTTGGTAATATTTGTGACTTAATAACTTTGTGCGAGTGAGGCCATTTAACAGCTCACTCATCATAACGAAGACAATTAGTTGCACTGGTGCTGAAATACAAAAACTTATTGTAAGACAAACAAGGTAACAAACTGGCCATCAGTAATGAAGAAGTGCCAGAAAAAAATAAAAATTTAAACCAGGAGAACTACTGATGCGTGTATGCATATGACTGTGCACAGTTGTGGTGCATACTACACGACAGAACAGTGTTGATAGTCTTTGTGGATGCTGTGTTGATGTGAAGTGGTAGGACATAAGTTATTCTGTTCCCACATTATCCTCCAGAGAAGTTGTGGTTGTTGGACTGTTGTCTGTTAGAGAGGGGTTTTGTGCTAGTCTGTGAGGCGAGTTTGTAGTTTGATGGTGCTGAGTATGCGCCTCAGCATGTGATGTGAGTCGTTGAGTGCAGACTAAGAACTCCGCTAGAATGTGTTCTTACTGTTTGCCACACTGATGTGGAGCGGAATGTGATCGGTGTCATGTAAATAGCAGTACAAGGCATTTATGTTCTTGTACATAACACTTACTGGCGGGCATTTGTTGAAGTGGCTCAAGACTGTGTACTGCAACTTTTGGTTTTGTGTTTTAAAATTATTATGCATTTGCATCTGGACATTGTTTGGCATTCTGTTGCTAGTCTGTATGTATGTTTGAGGGTTTGGTGCAAATTTTTGATATAATGAGATGTTGTATAGTCGTTTACACATCTGCATTATACAGTTCCATGAATGCTTCACAACACAATGATATGCTTTGGGGTCCATTTGTTGCAGAGAGAGAACAGCTGTTTTCTTTTCACTTTAATTTCTTTACTTATTTGTTATTTAGCACTGTACATACAAAAGTGTCCATCACTAATTTTTCTTTATGTTGAAGTTGCTTAATGAGAACTCTACAGAGGTTCACAAAATTTATCTGTAAACAGATCTGTATTTTTGAGGTGCTAATGTAGAAAACTAGTTTCCACCTGGTTTGTTGAGTTGCATTGCTCTTTGTTATTATTTTTTTGCCTTTGCAACCAGAAATTGTCAGCAAAGGCATCATGTTTTCCAGCTGTCCATCTGCTGTGTTCAAAATGTACTAAATTTCATTTAAAAAATTAACTTATATGATCAGCTGTAATTTCTAAGCATAAATCTTACACAAATTATACTGTTTCAATAAAATAATTGACCTAATCTCAATTCACTTATTTAATCTAAATATGCTATTATTGTTATTTTTTCTTTTTTAGTTATCTTACCTCAAGAATTAATACTTATTAAATATTAATATTTGTAATATAATTCGACCTTAAAGGCGCGATATGGCCTAAATTGTGTTGAAAGCGCCGTTAAACTCCAATCAACCAACCATCTGCTGTGTTCATCCGTTCGTGTGGATAGATCTTGTTACTATGATATCTCGTGAACAGCTTGAGCAGTCTCTATGAAGCCTGTGGGGAATATTTACTAGCCCCTACTGATGACCTAATTAGATTTTAGAGGTGAAAGGTTTAGGTCACAGCAGGACGTTGAAGTTTATATTCTAGTTTATGTTTAGCAAACCTACTGTATAATGAAGTAGAGTTTGTGCATTATTTTTTGTCAGTTGTTTCAGTATCCCTTGCAGACTGGTTAGTAATATATTGGTGCTTGTTACTCTTTTTTTAGTGTATTTATTTTTATTTATTTATTATTATTTATTACACGTTTTTGAGACGTGTGATAAGCACTTTTCTGCAGTTTTGGTTTGCAGCATTATTACGAGTTATCATGCAGTGTTGTATGTCCGTTATGTCTTGTTGTTTAAATCAGGGTTCCAGTTCAATTTGTGTTCTGTATAAATGCAATCATATAAAAGTCCAGAAAGATTTGCCTTTCTGGTGCTACTTACCAAAGTTGTCCTGGATAAAGGCCATTAAATGAATGTTGTTGCTATGCGATTACTACGTCTATTTGTTACAGTTCTGATGTTGCCAGAAGTTACGTTTTAACTGCCAAACAGACTGCAAAATTTGTATATATATATTAGACTTTTACATTTCAGCAACTTTCTTTAAGTAAGAAAGTTAAAATGCATATTTTACTAAAATACATTTACTTCAACAATTTCTTCTGGTCAGGTTCCAGTTTTTCCACCTCTGATGAATAGCCAGTGGATATGACATCTATTTACTGAATTTAAGTTTATATTGAGACTTTTTAGCATGATTTGTGCTAATTAGTTGCAATTTTTGTGTTTATTTGTATTGTGTATAATTAATAAGTATCTTTGGCTTTAGTTTCGTGTTTATTCAGTGTTTTATAGAAACAGTTTGAATAAATTTGTTATGTACAAGTTGGGTCAAAAAGTAAAATGATAAGACACTGTAGATGTCGTGGAAAACGTTTCAATATATTTATGTGCAAATTGTTTGTGATTACATCAGCAGAAGAAAATGACTAAAGTTGCCTTCGTTTTTGTGTAGTTGTCATTAAAGATAACAAACATCATTTGAACTGCCAGAAATGTTTTTAAGTGAAGTAAGATTGATAGCTATTTATAAAGAAGTTTAACAGCTGCATAAAAATTGCATATCAATCTTTATTCTTATTAATTCTCCGGGGCAAGGTAATAAGCTAGATAATACCTTATGCTGTTTGGTACTGAGACTGATGATTTGCTGTTTCATTTGCAGGTACTTGTATATAAATTCATTGGTGGATATTTGATGGTCAGTTTGTTGTTGAATATTTGTGGCTTTTTGTCTGGAAACAAGTTTGTTATTGAGCAGCAACTGCTGACGTTGTTAATGGACTGCCATGTTGTCTGCAAGTTAGTCGTCATTGACTGCCATTGATCTACTTACAGCATTTTGTTGTCACTAACAGAAGCTGCTCACTGCCATGTCGGCACGTTTTGCTGACAAATTATATCATTGAGTGTGTTTGCATGTCTGTCAGTAGCTTGAAGAGTGTTTATTTTTTTAGTTGTTGATTATGTTTTTGTGTTTCATATTCTGTGATCGTGACACGATGTGGTTGTTTCGTTTTAGTAGTTTAATCTGTATGATGTTTAGTAGGTGCGTCTGTTGTGTTGTGACGTGTTTTCTGTCAAACAGTTCAGCCGATGATGATGCTATTTTCTACACAGTTGTTACACGTGAGTGATACAGTTCTAATACATATTCTTGTTTTGATTTTCATTTAACTAGGAAAAAATTATTATTATTAGCATAGGAAATGGAAGACAGTGGTGTGTGTACAGTTATAATTTGACTTGCTGTGTATTTGCTGATGTGTGTGTTACGTCAGGTTGGCTTTATTTGTCAATAAATTAAATTGTTTACTTGATGCAAAGATGACTAGTGATGTTGCGAGTAGTGAGAACACTTGTTTCTATTTATGTACGTTAAATTATTCTTAATTTGTAAACAAATTTTGTCACTTAAAACGTTACACAGGGTTTTAGGTTTCTTCTAGTCGTATATATTAGCAGTGTGTTGATTAGAGTTGTGCTGTGTTCTCTTGGATGTTAATCGTGTGATGTAAATGACTTGGAGTGCAATGGTCTCATAGCTTTCGACTGTTATATATATGTATACTAGCATGTTCCCCAGCCAAAGACCGGCCTGAAAGTGGGACCACTAAACTGGACTCAAAAGCGTTTGAGACGGTGAACTCAGGCTGTTCTGAAAGTGACGTGGCGAAGTAAGTAGACGCACACAACGCTCTGGTAGAATACCAAAAGTCGAATTGATCGCCCATCCAGTTGATCAAAATTTGACACCATTTTCAATAGCAGCACAACGCAAGATCCGAAATACAGTGGTACGTTAATATGATCGTTTTTGCTACACAAGATTTCGTTTAGCTAGCGTTTAATTTGCTAAACGTCATCAATAA
>Ga0209363_1000430_pt1 | contig 16168 bp, 10 predicted proteins | sample WorMetexBAHAMAS3_FD_187385 | JGI IMG/M metagenome (GOLD analysis project Ga0209363, IMG submission 187385) | Marine gutless worms symbiont microbial communities from Max Planck institute for Marine Microbiology, Germany - Inanidrilus exumae... | ecosystem: Host-associated > Annelida > Digestive... | reverse complement strand
ATATTGGTCTGGCAGCATCGATGCACCGGTAGCCGGGCGGCGTGACGCGCGTCAGCGACTGCGAATCTTCGTGCCACGTTTCCGTCACGGCGAACACGTCGAGCCGTTCGTCAGCGATTGTACGGCACAGCGTCGCCGCTTTGTTGCCTACCGAACGAGCATTTACGCAACCGATCGCCAGGCCACTGCCACTGGCCCCGGCGCTTGTGCAGAAAGGTCGTCTTCCGGGGTCTGGCGTGCGTAGTAGACGACGTTGTAATAGTAATAGCAAAGCAGCATTTTGTATGGCATGCAGTGAGAACCGTCATGAACCATGAATAGACTGAGTTGCCGCCAGTTGCAGAGTGTGCAGGGCGGATGGCATAGACCAACTGTTTATTCTTCAAATGGCAATAGTCATTGAAATGTGTTGAGATGTCTTTCATTTCTCTCTCGGCTTTTTGGTGGGCTGGTCTATTTCTATAGAGTTTCCGTACGTTAGGCCATGAAATGAATAGTGCACCAGATGTTGAGTTTTTTGGACATGGATTTCTCTTGTAGGTCAAGACATCAGCGTTAGTGCACTGAAGCAGTACCTACTACTTCGTTTGACGGCCATGTTGCAGGTGAACTGGGTCAGCCAGTTTTCCCTCGGGTTCTCCTCCCCTTCAAAAGTTCCAGGAGAGAACCCCTGGCTGTTAGTGGAGTGGGGTTTTTATTGGCTGGATGTCCTTCATGCCACCGAACCTTTAATGTCAAAGCCATGAAGGTAACGCAAAACACTAACCCTAACCAGTGGTTTATCCTCTTCCTTTGTTGTTCAATGCCAGACTCCTGACTGCTCTGAGATGCCAGAACCACATAGTAAGTAACGGAGAGAGATAGAACTGGAGTTGATTTGTGCTGTGTGTGTTTTCAGAGCATTGCATGGACTACAAAAACTTCAATTCAATGTTTGCGATTATCAGTGGTCTTGGGCATGGATCTGTTTCACGGCTTGCGCATACGTGGGATCGCCTACCAAATAAATGGAAGAAACTTTTCATGGTAAGTGCAATTTGGTTCTTTCTTCTGGAAGCACCTGTTGTCTTTAGCCCACAGCTGGCACTTGTACATAATGTATATAGACTGTCTCATTTAAGGTTGCTGTAAAGTGGCACGTAGACGTTGTATGTTTCTTGATAACAGGATTTACAGGATTTGATGGATCCTTCGCGGAACATGGCAAAGTACAGAAATTTGCTCAATTGTGACAACGTCCGTCCACCATTGGTCAGTTTGTGTTGAAGTGTTTACATCGTGTTGTCCATTTAGTTAACTGTATGTAGCGGAGACGAAATGAAACCGGTCCAGTTTGTCCATCATTCTTTTTATGTGTCACTGGAATTACTCACAGCTCCACGTTAGCGCCACGGAAGTCTTTTAGCGCCACGGAAGTCTTTTGACATTCTGGCGCTTTACAAATCGGATTATTATTATTATTATTACAAATCGTTGGTAGATTTTCTTGACATTTTGAGAAGGGGTTCCTTCAGTACTGGGAATAATATATTTACTACATTCTGTTTCCAATTTTGCTCCCATGATCACAGCCAAAGATATCAATTTGAAAACCGTGTTGATGTTTATACAACATTGAAAACATCTTAAACTTTTGAATTCTGTTGAATTCTTGGATGCTGTGTGCTGAAATGGCATAATGGATCAACCTGATTTATGGAATATATTGGAACTGCCTTCTTCTGTGGCTACATTATATCAAAATGGTTCCCTTCAGAAATGATTGTACTTTACCTTTGGGATTACCATTTTCTCAACATTTTTGGCACAGTCTTAGCATACGTATTTTGTCAACAATATTTGCCATGTCATTATCCCCCTTTTTATTTTCTCTGCTGTTTGCCTCTTCCACTACCTTGGGATTAGCAGTAGTACAAAGTCAACCTAGAACTACTGCTGCTGCATTTATGTTATTTACTAATCTCTTTGAAGAGTTAAGAGTTGTGAGTTTTCTTCTTTATGTACAGTGACGTTTGTCACTTAAATGCAACTATGTGCCGAATATGCTGCAGACTGTGATCATTATGAATGAGTTAACATTATTAGCCATCAACAGTGTCTGAAAACATAAAGAGTTTTGTGATGTAAAAAATTTGTGTACATGTAGTTTGTTACTTACTTACTATGTTATTTGACAGATTCCATTTTTCCCACTGGTGAAGAAGGACTTGACATTCATTCATCTCGGTAATGATTCGACCGTGGAAGGTCTGGTCAACTTTGAGAAGCTGCGGATGATTGCAAAACAGGTTCGACGCGTCTGCAACATGGCACCTGTTTCCTGCGTGAGTGCTCATCTGCTCGTGTGTACCAGTAATGGTTGGAACTATTGACTGTGATTGTTTTGATGCCATCTTGCAGAGTAAACGTACTCTTCTAGACTGATTAGACTGCTTGAAAGGGAGACAAGAGACCAAATCACGAATCTTAGAATAGTGATGCACAAGGCATGCGAGAACCAGCAGCCACTCTATAGTGTATATGTGCTTTGTGGACTTAAAGAAGGCATTCGACTCAATCTCCCATGATAAGCTCTGGGTAACTATGATGGACATGGGATATACTCTGCACTTGATTGACTTGCTGGCCAAACTGTACAGGAAACAGCTTTTAAAGTAGTGGGAGCACTATCAGAATGGTTAAATTGTGTTAAGAAAGGAGTCCAACAAGGTTGTGTCCTTTCTCCATACTTGTTCAACATCCTAGTGGAGATGATGATGAGGGTTTAAAGGTGGACTACAGATTGGAGGTTGAATAGTCACGAACCTTCGCTACGCTGATGACATCATCCTGTTGGCCACATCGGAGGCAGAACTACAGGAGCTGGTGGATCGCTTAGACCGAGTCAGCTGTAAATACAGCCTACTCATCAATGGTGATAAGACAAAGGTATTGGCGAGCCACAGCGTAGTGTTCCACATACTCATTCAGAATCAGCAACTGGAGCAGTTGGATACGTTCCCGTAACTTGGGTCCCTGATTGTAGAAGGTGGTGAGTGTACGGTGGAATTCCGTATCAGGTTAAACGGGGCAGGCAATTGGGGCATCACTGCAGAAAATATGGAAAAGTCACAGCACACCAATTTCAACGAAGATATGACTAATGAAAGCGCTAGTGTGGCCTGTAGCAATGTACGGTTGTGAAAGCTGGACACTCAGAAAGAACGAAGAAAGACGTCTTGACGCCTTTGAGATGAAAGGGCTGAGAAAGGTTCTGTGGGCTCGTGGACAGCAAAAAAAACAAATGAGCGGGTTCTTAACAAAGCTGAAGTAAAGAGGGAACAGTTAGCCACTGTCTAAACAAGGAAGCTGGCATACTATTGTCACACCATTAGGAAACAAGGGAGCTGTAGTTACTGGAGATGGGATAATTGGATCTGACATTGCAGAAATTATCTTACCCCATGACCGGTGTCAGTAATAGGAAAGTCATGTATATTTATGTATTAGTCTGGAACTGAGAAAGTTACAATATGTTGTACCATGATTATCATGTACAGTACAGTGGCTAAGCTGCCAATGGTTAAATGCTTAACATATCACTGCACAAATTTTACATATAGTGTAAATGATACGTGGTTATTGAATATGAATATGTATGTTAACTATGACTTTGGTGATTATTTGTGCCAATGATAATTTAGTGTTTGATGCTTCATGCAGTGGTTCGTTAATGTTGGCTGTATGATAGGAGGGGCGTCCTGTCCACAAAAACGTGTGTCACTTAACACCAAAGCTTCTCGTCCATACCAGAACAGGTTGAGGAATACTAATAGGAAACTAGAAGGGCGTTCAGTAGAGTGCATACCGGCCCCGCCGACCTTGACCTTTGACCTTGACCTTCCAAAATGTAGTCACCTCGTCTCCTGTGGCCTGATGAAGTTTGATGACAATTGGACTTGAATTGGCGCCAGGAAGTTGTTTACAAACGTATATACCTATAGATATGTCTACCGACGCCAGCGACAACATAACCTCCTTTGGTGTGGGAGGTAATGACTGTTAAAATTAAGTGGTGGTTGTGATGAGGTTAATGGAGCTGTATGTCTATGAATGTGGTGTGCTAGGAGCCAAGTGTCAGTGTGTCTGGTGCTGCAATGTTACGGAGACAAACAAATGGTGGCGTTGCAACAATAAATCCACGCAAGATGTTTGATGAGTCTCAGATGGTGAGGCGAGTGCGTGCATACCTGGCCAGCATCAAGAGCAGCATCATCACTGATGAAGCACACCTGTCTGAAATGTCGGCGAGGTGTGAACCACCCGCCCAGCACCCACCTCAGCAGTCAGGTATGTTTAGACAGCTAACTGAATCAGTAGTGTCTCCAGCTGACTCATTGGTCAGATGACATTACAAAGTGTGAGTATGGTTATCTGCAAGTAGCAGCAGATGGCTCGCCCGGGTCGTCCTGTCTAAAGAGTTACTAAATGGGTTGTTAGCCCGCACAGCATCGCGATGCTGAAGGCCTTATATTTTACTGCTGTGGTTTTTTCTTTCTTTCTTCTTTCGTTTTTGACGCCTAATCTCTGAGGTCACTGAACGGATCTAAACTAAACTTGGACACATATTTATTTATGAGTGCTATTTGAAAAATTTGGTTCAAACTCCCCCAGGCATTTACCCCCACGGGCTGGGGGACAAAAACCGCTTTTTGGAACCAACTTTGAACTTTGCGACCGAACATATCTCTGCAAACGAACATATCAATCTTCAGGGGCTCCCCTACATGCCCCAAATTTGGTGAACTTTGATTCAGAAATGGCTGCGAATGGTTGGCGAGTTTTTGCCCATCCCCTAAATTTTCACATTTGGAGACACTGCCGCATGGGCGTTATATAACAGACAGCAGGCAAACTTTGGCACGTGTTATTTAGTGGCACGAGTTTACAGTCTAGAACAAAACAATGCCGGGCGGGCTCACGCTGTGCTTTGCCATGCATCTAGTTATTATTATTGTTGTTTCTTTGAAGCTGTTGTTTGGGTGGCTAGAAGGCCTTGGCTCGTGAAAGAATGCTTCACAAGTCCCAGTTTTGAGAGACCGGCGTAGCAGGCAGTTACTCATGAAAACTAAGCCAGTTAATAATCATTAGTTGATTGTTTGTTTTGTAATGTGTTAAGAATTGGTTTTGCGAGTAGCACATAGAACAGTATCGAGCATTTGATGTTATTACGACTATCAAGTGCTGCGTCGTTTGTATGCTGCTAATTTGTGACTTGCACTGTTATCTGGTGTTATTGATTATTCATTCATTCATTCCGTTCATTCATTCACTCACTCACTCACTCACTCACTCACTCACTCACTCACTCACTCACTCATTCATTCATTCATACTGATGATGCTAGAGCAGCTCTCACATGAAGTGTTCTCTGCTGTCACAGGGTCGACGGCCGTCAGACGGAAAGACGTTAATGTGAATGTCGGCACACAGGCAGTTGTCAGCGTACAGCCGGCAATGTTTGGTGAGTCAGTTTCACTGACTTCAGTTAGGTTTAAGCATTGGCTAACTAACCCTCTTTGTACCACTGCTGCTGGATGACGTGTTGTTGTCATGACGACGACGCTGAGTTACTGTGGTTAAACTTAGCTGAGCTCCCTACAATCAGTCCATAGTGTCTCGTTGATTTTCATGTGCTAATTCACGACTTCCAACCAGCCATGCTATTCATGACAGCTCATATGTGAGAGTAATGCGAATGTTCTAACGAGCTCAACTGATATTTGCTTTATGATCCAGCATGTTCTATCCGGCCTGTACATATTATATCCAGGATTTTTCATCAGAGGACGTTTGTGTGAATGACAGTTTGTTGATTTGACACAGTCCGCTATCTTTTGACAGTTAAATTTTGATTGTTATTGAAGCATTTTTATGTAACTATTGACTTTTAAATAGTTCGTTATGTTACTGTACAATTTGTGCCTAAAATAGAGATACATTCATTCATTCGTTCGTTCGTTTGTTTGTTATTGTGGGCAGAGATCCGACGCTGGATCTCTGCCCGCAATAATGAATGAACAAAACATAGCCCGCGGGGCATGCATGTCGCATAGGCTAAATAGTTCTTTAGTAGAGAGGAAATGCACCAGACCTGCTCATATGGCCCAGTGGTCAAAGCACTCGGGCGCCATGTGCAGTAGAGTGTGACGCGCTCAGTGGCTCAAGCCTCAGCCCGGGCGCGTCCGCCTACCAAAGAATTATTTCTAATAATTCCTACACACATGACGAACAGGGAGATAACACCAGACAAAAAGAGGGTTCGACGGTGTCCTCTATAAACTGTGACCGTTGCTGATGCCCTGATTAGCAGCATCAAGGTATTAGCCGCGCTGACGTGAGACGAAGCAGACAGACGTGGCATATCCACTGGCTGGCGCTGAATAAGCGCCATTCAGGGCTGGCACAGCATAAGCGCCAGTCGGGGCTTAGTCAGACAGTAGGCCACGACTAGAGGGGGCACGCTATAGAAATGCCCGACAAGTTGTTCACTCCTACTTTACCCTCTTTTACCCTACACGTCACACATACACAAACAAGTTTCCCTCCTCGGCTGGACTAGCGCATCGGACCTACATAAGGTCTCAGTGCTGGGGTCCAGAGTAGGCTGGACCCTTGTCCGCGAAATGAACGAATGAACGACCAAATGGGCCCAGACCGTGCTTTGAACCCAACACAGTACGTCACACTCCACTGCACATGCCGCCCGAGTGCATTATCCACTGAGCTACATGGCAGGTCAGTAGAGATACTTGCCTGCATAGACAAATTTACCACATTGAGTGATACTCTGAACTTGCCTACTTTCGTGGATTTTAGTGTTCTTCTGATGCAACCGTCAGAAGTTATCAATAAAATCAAGCATAAGATTCATTTACAGCACTTTATATCTCTGTTAATATTGCCGAGGGAATGCTGCTCTCATGGCGTTTCGCTAAACGTCTTTGTTATAATTCTGTCATAACATAAAGTAACTTGACATACATTAATGTGCAACTCATTGTATGTAAGCATATTAATAATTCTTTTTGCATGCAGGAATTTATTGCAAGCTGTGTGAATGTCTGCGTTCTTTGGGTGCTTGCTTGTCTCGTTATGATGTTTTGTTTAAAATGTTTTGTGTCAGGTGCGGATTCGTCGGACGCAGTTCGCAAGATGCTGGCACTTAGCGACGGAGCTCGGCCAAGTGACTCCAAGCGGCATTTGCGTCCAAACAGCACCCAGTTGTATATGCCATCTCCACCGCAGACACCGTCAATGATCTCACACAGTCCCAGCAGTGTTAAGAGCTGTCCAGTCAATGCTAACTATGGTATGTGCGTCTGTTGGTAACGCAACATACAGCGTTGAAGTAAAATTGTACAAATCTGGGTTTTCTGTTTTGGCAAGGTAGTGTACAATCATTAGTCAGATAAGGTGGGAAGATAAAGTATCTTTTGATTGCTGACATTCTGACTCACATTTCTACCATAAATCGTCAAAGTTATTTTGCTGTGTCAATTTTACATCAAGCCAAAGGTGTGAACTTTTTTGAGACATTGTATATTTTCTACATCAACTATGATTTCATAAAGCATCTCGTCGAACGTGGAGCTTACATCATTGTGGCAGTATATCAAGGTACGGAGACAGTGAGTATAACACCGTTGAGGAAAACTTTAGCATCTTCTTCTTAATCCCGATGTGCTTGTTGTCTTTAGCAAGACCATGCAGCCTGCAGACAGTAAAACTTTACTTCAACAAAATTTAACTGGGGTGCCATCTAACACAGGTTGATCTTGTAATGACCGTAAAACACTTGTTGTGTAAATTTTGATCCAGAAATTTTAAAACAAATGGCCGTTTTTTGCACCACCATGTATTATTGATTCTATGTGCGTGATTGTTGGTATTTAGACGTCGACAGGTATGTTCTGTGTAGACTTCAACCTTGACGGTTCTATTCGGCGGCGTCGAGTTGACAGCCGGCCTCGACAGGCAAGTCATAAAGAGGCCGACTCGGCTTTCAACTCGCAGTCTTCAAATCGTTCAAGTTCTTGCGGGTCGACCGATTCACTGCAGTCACATCAGCAGCAGCGGCAGCCGACTGTCGCCTCTCACCGAGCTCACGGGCCAAATTCACATTGTCAGTCTACTTTCTTTTCACACACACACAGACACGCAGTGTGTTTTTTGTTTATGTGAACTTTATTAGCCACTTGTCAGTAGCCGTGGTTTTTTCTTTCGCTTCCTCCAGCGGAAACTCTTGGGAGAGATGGTTGACGTAGGTTTTCATTACAGCGCATGCTCTTACTGTCGCTCAATGAGCAGTGTTCAAGCACTAAAGAAAGGTAATTAAAGGCATTGTATAATACCGACAAAGATAGGTAGGTACCAGCTCGCCTGTATCGTCCTGGATAAAGAGCCGTTAAATGGGTTATTACTGGCCCACCTACACATAGTGTAGGGGGACCAGACTAGTAACGGTCACTGGCGTCTGTCGTCGTCGTCTGTAACTTGCATACGCAACGTAACTCACCAGCGGGCAGCACGCGATAGCGGGCCAGTAGTGTTAGGTCCCGTTCTGGCGACACCTTGTTGTTATTGTTGTTCAGCTGCAAAGAATTTGTCCTCTGTGCTTTAATAATGTTAGGCGTGATGGACGACATTTGGCCTGTAAAAATGCTGCTTTTACTCCAATGACTTTATCGGAGAGAAACCTCCAAGCAGATTCTGGCTAGACAAAGTAAACTTATAGTATAACAAAGCTAGTGGTTATGTGTGCAAATGCTTTAACTGAGCAGTGTGTGTTAGGCCTAATGTCAGTAAAGCAGTTTTGATTTGTGATATGAAAGTTCTTGAAATAAATTATCCAAAAATTAGTTGTGTCATAACGTCATTATAATTGTGAATTAATTGTACAGATTTTATGCCAAAGATGTTTTCACCATTCCTCTTTGTCATGACAAATGTTGTTTTCACTGACTTGCTCTGCTATCTCTTTGATTACTCTGCGACATTATTGCATTATGGCAGGCAGAAGCTGGATCAGACAACAAATAGACTTTCACCCAGTGAAATAAATGCCTTCATACATCAAATCATCAGGTGTCACTGAAAATCAGTTTTCAGGTCGACTCCTCCGAGTTGACCTAATGAAGTGGGTCTCAAATATCCGTCCGTCCGTCCACAAAACGTTTCTTCGATTTCAATGAAATTTGGTATGTACGTAGAGGACGATGAGTGATGCATGATGGTATGCAGTATGACCCGATCCAAGGTCAAGGTCAAGGTCACGAGCCTTTGAAAGTCCAAAATTCGGCCATTTTCAAAGGCTATCTCCTCCCCCATTTAGAATGGGGGCTGGCAAATGACCACGGATTCTTAAATTAGGGCACAATACCTAAATCATATCGGGGTCGGATTTTTGATTTTTGTCCCAGTTTTTGTGTCATGTGACTTTGAAGTCAGCAGTAAGTAGGAGTCGACCGCCAGTCCCGTACGGGGCTAATTTATTTCTAATATGTGTTACTGTTGCCCCTATCGGTAATGTTTTAGGTTTTTCTGTACCGTTTATCAGATGAGCTTTGCATGATGTCGCTTTCCAGACTGCGTTTGGTCGTTGTGTCCAGAATATTTTAGCTTTTTTCTCTGCAAGTAGTAAGTGGTGGTTTCGTATTCTGCAGTGCCCAGTCACGCTGTAGTTCATTCACAGGCGGTGATTGTTTGGTGTATTTATTGCTAGGCGGCAGTGAGAGAGTGGAACAGTGTGAGGATGACGACGACTGCAAGGAAGAAGGTCAAATATCAGCAGTCTGATATACCGAGACCGTTACGCTGTGTTCTCTTTCGTATCCACTGCTATGTCATTTTGTAGTTTTATTATTCTGATGTTCAGGACTAAACAAGCGATTTGTACCGTTTATTGAGCTGTGTTGCTGAAACAGCCATCAGCCACTAGCAGTCTGTCTAGTTGCCGTGTCTCGAATACATAGTTCATTTTACATCAAGACTTGTTGCCTGATGTGCATAATTGGTTGTATGTATCTGGTGGCATTTTATGCTGTAATTGTTAATAGCAATGACTCTTTATTTGTAATGAAATATGCAGAGAAAGTTATCGGCGTATATTAGTTGTACAAATAAGATAAGGATGTAATATATTGCTTAGTGATTGCAATTTTGAACAATCATTTATTTTCCGGAAATTCGGGATTTTTTCCGTTAAAGTCCGGAATTCTGGAAATTTTCCGGATTTTTTGTTTTGAGAGCCTAAGGGGCCTACGAATATGGCTACAAAATATTTGAACATACGTTATCCAGTGAGTCACTAGGTTAGTTGCATGGCACAGTGGTAGAACGTCGGTCTCTGACCGGCGAACTTTCCCTGTCCTGCGCTCGACCTATAGCAGACGGGTGACCACTTATGTGGGTATACCGTCCGCTATAGGTCAACCAACTAGGCCAACTCAGCCTTTCATCCCCTCGGGGTCGATAGATGAGTAGTAAGCTGCAATTGGATGTCTGGTAACTCAGTTAAGAGTGGCGCCATCTGGTGAATGCTTACGAAGGAAAGGCAGGCATGGTGTATTTGCAGGTAAAACTGTGTGGTTCATGTCGGAGCGCTTTGAGATATACATAGTATATAAAATGGCGCTATATAAATACTCTTCCTTTCCTGTCCTTTCCTTTAACGTTTTAATTTGGCAAACACTGACAGCAGTAAACTGTCATTATTTGGCACTAAACAGTAGTTACTGTTCACTAAAGAAACAATCAGTTTAGCACTGCATATAAAGGGCGACACACAGGTGAGAGACAGAGAGTCCTACTGTTGTAAAGTGATTGAGGCTGACGCCAGTTACCTTAATTCAGGCCTGTATATGCTGCAGACGTCACAGTAAAAGAAATATTTAAAAATCAAATCTTACCTACGATACCACAAAGCTAGGTCGTAACTGAGTTGAAATCACGACTCCCAGCACCCATAATGACAGTGACTCTGACAAAACGTTAACAGATTGCACTTCAGTGTACGCACGGTTTCTGATTGATGGATCCACCAGTCACGTTACTTCGTGCATGCTGCTGAAAATGTGAACGTAAGAAGCAGATATTACCGGTGGCAGACATGCCCTTTCAGCTTCAACACTGGTTAGTGCAACCAGCATTGTATAATTATACGCTGATTATTGCAGATAACAGCCACGAGAGGTCACCCCAGATTGAAATAGTGCCATCTCTCGATGGATAACTTGCAGCAGTTAATGCAGTTGGTGCTCGTACTGGACTGACCACTGGCATACAAACTGAAGTTTGAATTGCTCAGTGAAGTTCCTCTTCAACAGACAACGTTTTGCTGGTAATTGATGCCATTGTTGCCTGCACGGCCTCACACTCTAGGCTCCCGGCCGCCATCTTGAAACTAGTTCTTTGACTGGTTCGCGCTCCCATTCACTTCAGACATATCACAGTATATCCGAAATTCTGGAAATTGGGTTTGAAAAATTCCGAAATTTTGGTATTCGTAAAGGTCCGGAATTTCCACTTTCTGGAATTCCTGAATTGCAATCACTAATAATGCTGGCTGCAGGCTGTGCATTTCTTTTGCATATTTATGGTTCCGGAGTTGTTGGATTAATTGTTGCATTAATTTTCGACGAATCACATATCACATTATCGAATTAATTGTACTTTTTTCGCTCATCAGCTGTTTGTTATTTTTGTAAGCATTAATTATTTTGATTACCAGTTGTTGTAAATTTTATTAACAGTTGTTGAAAATGTTTTGAACATTATCAGACGTTGACAGGTGCGTAATTTTAAAATCAAATGGTCGTAGGACATACGGTGTGTTGCATTTGGTGCCGTGAGATTATTCAGTTGCTAGTATGTATGGTGTAGATGTATTTCTCTGAACATATTCGTTACATTAAAGGTAGCGGCGTCGAAGGGACCAGCACCTCTTGCTTCAGGGTGTTGAATGAAGAAAGTATGAGGCAGCCCACTGGTTGGGGGTGCAGTGCTTTGAGCATCCGTCAGTTGTATGCAGCAACAGTACTGTTGGTTGCGTGACAGTACCAGCATTTGGCCCACCCATACAGATCTTTGCCATTTAACCCAGCGGTTCTTTTCTGAAAAGAATTGGTAAAAGTAGTTGTTACTGAAAATTTACAAGTGCATAAGACACTGTTGAGCAATATTTTTTGTTTGGAGGCTTGGCCTTGGATGTACAGTAGGCTTCCGAAGGCTGGATGTCACGGCTAGGTCTCGAGGGGGTGAAAGAAGATGATGTAAACAATTATCGAGTTGACAGATATTTTTGAAACAAAGACGCTTGGAGAGATCGTCTATGTGTATAATGAATGAAATAGATCCAAGGAGTGATCCCTGCGGCATGCCTCCATTCAAGAACAGCCATTGTGAACATGGTAGAAGAAAACCAAAGGGGAAACGAAAAACCCCGCTTTACGTGGAAAACGACTTAAAATGGTGTTAAGTAGAAGTAAATTGTACACTCGAGAGCGCTAAGTGCTGTACGTACTGCTGTCTGTGACGTGCCTCCATGATGTATGTGTGTCCAGCAGGTTTTTTGATGTGACTTGCAGTGTGACTTTATTTATTATCTAACAAGAATTGTTGTAACTAGAATGATTTCCAGCAGGCACATGGACTGAGAGATTTGTGTGTTTAATGTAGTGATTGTTGACTGTTGACCATATCGTTGGTTGATTACAGGTAGCGTTTTATCCTTCCCTGGAATTAATAATTAACATTAACAATGTTAATTTACAATCACTTATCACAGTTAATGCCCTTGATAGTACGTGTTTCTTTAGCGATACCCTGTTCAAAATTTACGTTCATTAAATATAATTTTACACAATTTATTACTACTGTAAAGCCACGGTATGACCTAAATTGTGTTGAAAAGAAATTAAATCTTAACCAGCCAACCAACCCTGGAATTACTTATTCCTCCTGAATAAGTAACTCATTGATACACATGATAGCCTATGTGTCCTTCTGGTACAACAAGTACGTCAGCCAAGTGGGATGACGTATATCCACACATGCCGATCCTACGTTCACACGCCGCGTGATATATTGCAAACGTGTTTAAATTCCACGAACGGCGCATCTCTAGCGTGACGTTTCCGTCTGCGAATGTCTGCGGTAATGTTTACATGCGGCTGGGCGTGGCCCGCGCGCTGGCCTTGTCGTCCTATTTTGGGCTTCTGGGGTAGCAGTTCACAAAAATTTGTGATTCCCTGCCTTGGACGCCGATGAACCGCCGAGCAAAATGTGACGCCGCTAGCTTTATCCTCAGCGAAAAATCCGTAACTGTACAAACAAACAAGCACAGGCAAGAAAACAGTAAACGATATATCCACACGTAGCCTAACAAGGATAAACTTGGATAACAAGTGCCGTACAGTATAATGTAAATGACAGATAAAATGTCTTGCTGAACAGCCAAACGAACTTTCTTTGGTTAAGTTAAGCAACCAGAACTGCAAGTCTTACATCCTTATTCCTCAGAGATTTTTTTATTCGCGCGACGCTATGCAAGCGCGGTACTTGCTGTCGTCGTGTGTCTGTCTTTCTGTCCGTCTGTCACAAGCCGGCATTGTGCCAAAATGGCTATACGCAGAATCACGCAAACAACGCCGTACGGTAGCCCAGGGACTCTGATGCCAAAAAATCTCGGCAAAATTCCAACGGGATTACCCCAATGGGTACGCCAAATAGAGGTGGGGTAGGTTTAAAAGGCGATTTTCGACCAATATCTCGCTGTATCGCAGAAACGTTGCAATGTAGCGACATACATGTAGTTACTATGGAATGCTAATAGGAACTGGTATGTGCTCTGTCGAATGTCGCTATTTCCAGTGACCTTGAGTTACCCTAACAACCACAAACCATCCCATTTCCACATTTTGTATCGCCTTTCATATCTTCGTAGTGAGTGGAGATAGGATGCTGTTTAGGGATATATACCATGTGTTTATATTGTGTTATTGCATTTTATTTCACCATTTTATGCATTCGTTGAAAAATTCACATCCTATGTTACATTGTATTTGTATGCATGTTGATGTTATGGTTCTCGTTTGCCAGACCTAAATAAAAAACGTACTTACTTAGAGACTTCAAATTTGTTAGGGTAAGTTTACGGTAGCAAGTACTAGCCCACGGATGGCAAATCATCCCCAAAAGGGGTGTGGTTAGGTCACGTGAATCATTTAAATTTTGGTGGGCACCAACCATATCTCTGGAACGGCTGATCGTCGCAGGTGCTGTAAAGTTAGTTGCACGGTCATTGTGGTAAACTGGTGACGGTCGTCGGTCACCAGTTTATCACAATGACCGTCGACATCTGTGTAAAACACGGTGGGCCTGAGACACTGCGTCGCACGGGTCTGTCAGCGGCAGCGGAGACTTGTATAAACCTCATCGCTAGCTTACCATCTGACATAACTCCAGACGACTAGGCTGATTAAACAAGAAAACACTAGTATCAGCAGTAGCTGTATAGCCGGCATAATTGTTCTGTACGTTCGAAACTTTTATAGACTCGAAATGCCTATCATGAAAATACTATATGGGGCAAAAGAACGGCCTTTACGCGTTCGGCTATAACTCAACCGAAAGTGAGCCGATTTGGACGAAATCTGGAACAGTACGAACCAAATGTTGGGGGTTGGTCCCGGCAGATTTTGGGCGCGATCAGTGCAGTAGCGACAGTTTGCGAGGGAGCCGAAATTTTTTTTTCTCCGCTAAATAACGCACGATTTCGCCTATTTCCCGTCGGAAAAACTTTACGACATTTTAACACAACGTCGATCGGTGAGGCGGTGAAAACTCTCGGAACAGAATTTTGAAAATTTTACCATAATGGGTCGTTTTAAAAAACGCAAAAATTGTTCACAAAATTTCCAGGTCTTGCGATTTCATGCCATCATAACTCCGCAATGATTACAGATCGCCGGAAATTCAAGGCCAAATTGACCATCTACAGGATGTCTAGTTTCCATTTTAGGTCGACTCTTCGACAGAGTAAGTAAGTAAGTAAACAAGTAAACTTATATATCCCATTTAACACGAATGTCTCTAAAAGTCTTGAATTGATGAATCTGCTCCTGAATTTTCATCTTGCAGTTATAGAATATTTATACCGTGAGCGTCGCGCGGTCCCTGTGCAGACGTTTACAACTAGACATAGTAATCGTAAATTGTCTATAGTTATGGCTTTGTCAAACACTTTTACGCAATGCGGCCTCGAAACTACCAAATTCGGTAAAATAACGCAAAATAAGGGCCATGTCGCCGTTCAAAGTCACCGATTTTTGTACGAATCGAATGCTCATATATGACTTCCTATCATTGATTAATACTAAGTTACATGCTAACTTGCACCGTTTGCGAGATATAGTCTTCGAAATGTCAATGAAATAGCATATAGTCAATCGTCAACCACTTTTACGCAATGCGCCCCGGAAACTACCAAATTCGATAAAATAACGCAAAGTAAGGGCCATTTAGCCATTCAAGGTCACCGATTTTGGTACCAATCGAAAGCTCATAATAAGACTTCCTATCACGACGATATACAGGCAAGTACTGCGCATTTAAGTCTTGAATTTATGAATCTGCTGCAGAATTTCCACCTTGCAGTTATAGAATATTTATACCGTGGGCGTCGCTCTACAGAATCATCAAATTTCTCTGTTCCTGTTACCTCAGTTTGCGTAGTCAAAATTATGCCCTTTAATAACAGAAAATTGAATTCTGTCCGATTTTGTGGTAAATAAGTAAATTTAAGCGAAATTGGTCTTCGTAGCGAAATTTCGACCGCTGTACGGCCCACTATAGAAGAAAAACATGTCATCCACAAAACCGGAAGTACATAACGTATTGCTACAAATCAAATCAAATCAACTTTATTTCAGGCAACGTGGCCCATAAAAGTTACAAACTAATAAAAAAGAAACAGTGAAAAAAGATAGACAGACATAAAAATACATGCTTCACCAGCTCATTGTTATGAATGTCAACACTATCGTAAAGTCTAACCCGTGCATTATGTATCACAGTATTAAAGGTCGGTAGTCCTAAATCACTAAACATTTTAGTCACACTATATCGA
>Ga0209363_1000429_pt1 | contig 16184 bp, 8 predicted proteins | sample WorMetexBAHAMAS3_FD_187385 | JGI IMG/M metagenome (GOLD analysis project Ga0209363, IMG submission 187385) | Marine gutless worms symbiont microbial communities from Max Planck institute for Marine Microbiology, Germany - Inanidrilus exumae... | ecosystem: Host-associated > Annelida > Digestive... | reverse complement strand
ATATATTACTTGTAAGTCTTAAGATTGCTTTAGTAAATTACGTGTAAAAATCTATGAAAATCTTAACTTTATAACTTAGGATAAACTTAAGTTAAACTTAGGAAAAACTTATGCTAAACGTAGGATTTATCGTAAGAATTTTTGTAAATCGGGCCCCATGCCGTTTCTTCTGAGCAACTCTTTATTTTTTTACTTTTTAGTTTTCCTTATTTTCCCATTTCTGGTATCGTGCGGTTGATTATGCTGGCTCTCCGTCAGCTTATTAGCTCACATAATAGCCTGTAGGGGACAGTGGTCCATAGTGACCAGTGGTCCACAGGGTTTTTTGTCAATATAGCCTATGTAATTCTACAAATATAAGTGAATTTAGCGGCGACATTATTTTTGCACATTCCCAGCTTAATGTCAGTTGTTTTGGTGAACGTATGTTTTTAATAGTGTGTATTCTAAACAGTTTGTATTAACGTCTTTGGAGCAATTTTCCTCAAGTTTAGTGTTGTCTGTTTGTTGCAGTAAATATTGGGCATCATATTGTCGAAAGGATATTGTTGATTGCCTCATGCACTTTGATGTGCATGGAGCAAATCGACTTAGTTGTATGGGGGTGGAAGGGGCAGCCTCTGGTACCGTGGTTGGGAGGTCCCCCAGATGCTTCTTTTGGGTTTTACCTAAGAGAAGCATTCGAAAGCCAGACCAACACAGAAAAGATATTACAACAAGAGTCGTTAGGCACTGATATGTTACAGAAACTGAAGAACAGCAATTACACAAGATATCACACTGAGCTGATAAATGGGTCTTGTGGTGGTTGGTTTGTTTCCACCCTGTTGTAGGCGCTAGCGTAATAACGTAAATGAGCCTCCCCTATCCTTTCCCATTTTGGGTCGTCTCTGAACAAAAAGGCAACGAGGTCGGTTGGCCATCCTTAACCTGGCGAAAGAAAATCTGCACTCAAGACCTTGTCCCCGATATAGCCTATTTTTCTGCTGAAAGGGGACCGTAATCTCCCAACCAACCGACTTCGTTGTCTAAGCGTTCTTGTGCTGGCCGCGTCTAGCAAAAAGTGTAATGTAAGGGTCCGGCATAACCTATGCGCGTCTGTCCCGTCGGCATACTCACCGTGACTCACCAGGGGGCAGCATGCGACGCGGTCAGCGTACATTTTTGTAGGAACTAGTCTATAAGGAGGACCACCTCCGATATACTTGTTTTGTATTTGTAAATAAGTGAACAAGACCAGATATGTCGCAGAACAGTGGCTGCTACTGTCGGGATGGTCCAGAACGGCCCTATGGGGTATGCATAGGCCTACACATTGTCGTCATAATTGTGCTAACTGGCTGCCCGAACGCAGTGCTAGTGACTGAGTGAATAGTCATAGGCTATAGCCTGTTTATTAACGGTACATCAGCACAATAAGGCTACTGCAGGGCAATTCACGTTTATTAACAAAATGAAATACGATATATGAGAAATTAGGCGTACAGAAAGAAGTGTCATCTGACTCACATTTACCGCTTTGAAATTTGAATATGTGAAAAGACGGCATACAAACGTTTGAAATACAAATATGGCTGTACAACTTTGCTGTAGTTCACAAAAACGTTAAACACGACCCTACAACGTACGCCTACCAGCAGTCATGTTGAAAATCGGAATTCGGCGCAAATGCGGCTCTTACATAACTGCGTAGTACATACAACAGAATAAATGGTCACTTTAGTAGTAAAGTCGAACTCCATCGATTTTCCGCATAACTGCTGGTAAGAGGTGGAGTCCCGTCAAAGCTATATCTGCAGTTTACGACACCATCTCTCTTACACTCGATTGTACACTGGCCAGTTTCTACCATTTATAACTTTATAATCATTAAAAATGCAGTGTGTGAGTTGACTGAGGGGTCAAGGATTAGAGACTTCTGTGCTAAAGTTGATAACCCCTCCTGCTCATTAAATTTCTGGCCCTTCATGGATGGTAGTTGGCGTTACCCTCTTGTTGCCAGATTGAGGGACTTCTGCAGATGTATAGGCCTTAACGTAGCAGAACAAGACGCCTGGAGACATCAGAATAGGCCTACATGAAAATCGTTGAGTGGCCGGGGATCTGTCCAGGACCCCAGTGGGGAGCTTACAGCAAACCCCTTGCTGGTGGGGAGGGGGCTAGCTGCCCCTCCCCCAAGAACTCCACCCCCGTTATCGACCCTTCAGGCCTCAGACAGCAAAACTATCTGGACTCCTTTTCTCTTTTTCTACAACTCACACACTGTACAGAATAGGCCTATAGGACTGTTAAATCGTGCAAAAATGAACCCTTCCACATGTAATTCATCCCCACCATAATCATCAATATATTTCATCATCGACCTTTTAGCACAGAAAGGCAAGCAAAATGTAAAGAACCAATTACGTAGCACATTCAACAACTGCCAAAACGTTAAATAATTATAGTACATGTAGTTAATTAACAACGCAATAACTCTCAACTCAAAGTGCACGGCAGACGCAGAACACCTATGTCTGCATCAAAATAATTTATCTGCAAATTATAAATAATACACTTAATGAACAGATCTATTACTGATACCAGTCAGGTCAGCCACGAAATGATATTTAACATCTTGGTGCAACCAAAACTTATGCAGATGTACTTTTAACAGGTCAAAGTCAACTAGTCTACAGAATATTAAAAGTGAAATATTGTCGAAATTATGGCACAGTACGCACCGATTCCAACCAAATTTTCACAACAATAAAGACCATAAAGTACTATTCGTCGGTGGTCCAAACAAGCATAACAAAATACCGCTAAATTTTAAAATTACATCAAGCTTAGGCCTATGACGAAATTAAGATAGGCCTAATGTTAAAATATCTTAAAATTATATTCAGATGTTTTAAACACTGGGCTCCATGTCTCCAGAACGATGCAAATTAAAAATAGCCACTCTAAACGTTCCAAATGTTGAGATACCCCCTTTTTAGAAATCTATATGGTGGAGGCCGCCTTTTGGGGAAAAGGTAGAAAAAGTGCATGGGCCTGCTTCACATCTCAGTAATGGTTACAGATATTTAACTAACTTTGGTAAACAGAGTGACAATCGCATATTACTCCGTCCGTCGTTGTCTGCCACTGCACTCAAACTTTTAATAAAACAACAAATATTATATAGAAAAGATACTGCTCACAGTTTATCTGATGTTGTATATGCCAAAGCTTTAAAACAGCGAAAATTAAAATAAAATGCTACATTACAATCTTTATTCGACACAATGTCAGAAACACACATTAAAACTTGACAATAATACAATAACAAACAACGATAAGAACAATGATGATGACGACGGTAACAGACGGATTCACTTGATAATACTGTAAGATCAAAGAAAAAGACAAAATCACATAAAACACACATAAAAACTATGTCACCAGCCAAGTCATTTCATAGCAAACGTCATGAAAATGGTTAAAACAATTCTCTTTATATTGTTAAAAAGACATACACAATCAAACAGCAGAAAATTTAACTGTGTAGGTAAAACATAATTTCTTATACAATACAACATTAAACTGTGAGCAGTTTCTTTCTATATAATAAAAGTATATTGGCGACTGCCAAAATAAACAAGATTAAGTTTAAAATTAATGGAATATGGTTTTCCTCAATTAAAATTGTTGATGACTAGTAATCAATGAGTTATTTTGTTCAAAGATTACGATCTTAAAACTGTAGTAATAAGCCTAACTTGGGTGAGATGACCCCCACTGGAGTGAGCCGCCCATGCTTCTTTTTCAGGCTTGAGTTGATTGAGTTAAGGTTTTACGTCCCACCCGATACAAAATAGGTAATTTAGGAGACGTTCTTACCAGCCAATCTCTTGGCTTAGTACTGAAAAACTGAAACAAACACAAACAAAATGACATGCATCCATAACAAAATATACTACAACAAAAAATGACCAAAAAACTAAAGCCAGGTTTGGTTGCCTCCTACCACCTCCGGCCTGGAAATGGAATGGGCCTATTTTGGAAGAAGTAGATAGATAAGTCAGGAAGTAAATAACCAAGAAAGAAAACGTGAGGATAGAAGAAAGTGAGGAAGTTAAGTAAACACACAAACAAGTGATTTATGTAGCATTGAAATCAACACATGAATCATGGCACACTACCGCCCCAAAGCCCATATGGGGCTTCATTTTTAGGCAATAGTTTGAATAAATTCCGGTCTTTTGTTTTATCTAATTTAGACGTGTGCTTTAATACGAACCAAAGTATTGACAACATTTGACATTACCAGAGGTTAGTGCTGAAAAATTTGCTTGTTTATTTGATGTCAAAATGTAGCAAACATGATCACAACAGATCAGGCCTAGCGGAATACTTCAATCAAAATGATACGACATTATTATTAAGATGCCCACCCATGGGCATCTTACAAAAAGTTGGTGGGCATCTCACTCCACTCGTGCCCACTTTTGAGTCTACTCAAGAATAAGTGATTAGCACAAAGGATAAACAACTCATACTTTGTCACATGTAACACTGTGACATGATCTATGCACATAACCCACACAACTGTTTTCATCAGGTACCAATATCATGTTTGAAAACAGCAAAGATGGCTTCAGGTGGGGATCTTGCCTCACCCTAACCTCTACATGATTTTCTCGCACTGCTCGATCAATTCTTTCCTAGTCAGTGACGACAACATAAAGAATATCAAACATAAAACAAATCGTACAAAGCAACTTTGCCCCCAGTGCTGCCACCTGGAGAACTGGATGAAACAGAACATTGTCTTTGATTCTGGCCCATTGGATCCATGCGGAACAGTTACCATAAATTAGGCAATAACAAACAATGTCTACAAATCATAGACTGAATGTGTAATGGATTCGTAGTCACCGTCAAAAAAGAGTAAGACAATAAGAATCAAATCACATCCAACATCACCTGGAAAGAAACTGAGTGACTTGCCATTTGCAAATAGCTGATTTTGGCAAATTTGTACTACTGATTTCCAGATGCTGTAACCCCGAGCAAAGCTTACAAAGGAGGCAGGGCTTCTCCAGTAGGTCTACAGGGTCACATGATTTGTTGTGAGTGGTAGGCATGCAACAACAGCACAGGATATCTGTGCCGAGGACAAAGCAGAATGTGCCTGCTAGCTAGCACAAGTCTAGGGTATGTGTGTATCTAAACTAAACACGGAACATGGCAGAAAGGAAGAGGATCACTCAGGACACCTTGCATTGGATGGTCTAGTATAGATCTGTAATGACAGCAGTTTCTAGCAATATTGTTTTGTGTGGACACTGCAATGATAAAGTCCTGCAGACAAGTCCTCAAGAACAGTAACTGTAATTCTCAAATTATGTTAAGCTCATAGAAAACTATGCAAAATAAACCATACACAAGACATAACAAAATTAGACACAAGTACAGTACACACACAAATAAACACCGGTGTCAAAATTCAGCTTTGCAAGCTACAGTGTTATCTACAATAATCAAAATATACTTAACTGTTACCCTTCAGTGTTTTGGCATTGACAGATGGTCCGGCCTGTACACAGCTCCTGCGAAAATCAGGTTTGAAAGGGATAATATGCACATAATGCCACAATGCATGCAGCACAAGGAATCCTTTCCCATACCATCTAGAATGTCATGATGATGCCCAATAGATGGTTGACTCTTTTTCGCAAATAATGCCAGGGGTATGCCATTTATTTTAGTTCCATAATCTGTGTCAATTTTGAACAGGTTTTCTGCTGCCAAACAATGATGAAATTTTTGGGTTGTTGCATATTCTGCAAACTTTGTGCACAATGACTTTACTACTATCATTATTTGTTTCTGCCTTCATTATTATTGTTAATATCCTTAGCAGTTATTATCATTTTTATTTATTAGATAACTATACAAAACAAAACTGCAGTGTTTTTGGTTCTTTAATTCCAGCACACATAAAAAGTAGTAAGTACTGTGGTTTAACACTGCAGTTTATGGGTTGTGTTAAACTGAACCCAGTAACTGCACAAACTGAATGAAATCATTACATCTCACTAGTTACTTCAGTGAAATCAAAATGTAATCTGGACTAGAAAGTCATGCTAAATTAAAAACAAACAACTGATTTTTATGCAGCTACTGTGATGCATTTCGTGTTAAACTACATACTGAATATAACTAAACTTAATATCCCAGTGGCCCAATTTACAAAAAAACTTAGGAAAAATCCTAAGTTTAGCATAAGTTTTTCCTAAGTTTATCTTATGCTTATCTTAAGTTATAAAGTTAAGATTTTCATAGATTTTTACATGTAATTTACTGAAGCAATCTTAAGACTTACTAAGTTTTGTACTTGACAGTGACACAATTTTTGTCACCTGTCATGATATTCTGCAGGGTCTGCAGTCGGCATTCTCTGCCTAACTACTAACAATAATAATAGCAAGCAACCATAGGCAGCGACCATCCCCAATCTGCAACACCGGCAGCATACCAGCACTCACATTTAATCTAACTAACTGATGTACTCCCTGTTTTGTGGATGATGTGCTGTATGTATGTTACCAATAATATGCACAAAAAGTGCACTTTTGTTTCAAATGTCGTATCATCGAATGTTGTGCATCGTCTTATGTCATTTCAGACTCAACGCTGTCAAGAAAAATAAGTAAGCATTTAAGGCATATTCCCAAAATTTGCAGATTCCTGGGGTCCCCATACCACACAAGTAAACCGATCACAGTTAGATATGCCGTTAAAGAGTAAACCTGTAGAGGTCTCTTTTGTACAAATTTTCACTACAACTGATGCATCATATCATGCCATTGAAGTCAGAAACATAACATTTGACCGATCTTGTAATATCAAGTGGCTTGCAAATCTCCCATACCATAACATTCACTCATCAGGGCCAAATTTGGCAACAGATAAACGTGCCAAATTTCGTGAGCACCAGTTTACTGCACCCATCAGAGACAAAAATCCTGAATTTTGAAATGTACCCAACCCCCTTCATAAATCAGGGCCAAAGTTGGCATGCGAGAACACACCCATAATCCATGCTCATGTGTCAAATTTCATCTGGATTGATTTGTTGTGTCAACCTTGAGGGGTGAAAAAAAACAAATTTGGCCATAACATTTTGTCGTGGCACCACCTAGCAGTGTACCAAAAAGAAAAGCATGGTAACACAACTACACACCTTCCCCTATATAACGGTATCAAAAGTGTTTCAGAGTTCAAGCAGTTTAACGGTGATTTGCTTTTACAAACTTTACCATTCCAAGCCCGACGGACAGAAAACTCCAACACTGAACTTTGTCATTCCCCGTTGGGGGTGCCAAGTCATAGCCCTACAAAAGTGGGTATGGTGACAGAGGTATGCACCATTCTTGCATCTTGAAAGCGTTTTTGAATCCTATGTAACATTTTGCCACTAGGGGCACAGAAAATTTGAAAATGCACCACACTCAAACCCTCAACCCAACGTACTGATGGGGCAAAAATTGGCATGGAGGAGTCAACCTTGCAGGGCAAAAACCTCAAAATCGCCACACAGTAATTTAAGCACCAATGTCTCCGCTATGCACATGCTGCCGGTAAACTAGTGTGTCAACAATAAATCAAAAGTTGTATAAAGTTGAAGATGAATGATGTGCTAACTAGGAGGCATGGGTGTCATCGATGACCGACAGAAGAGCGTGTCCAGCATTCCACTGTGTATGCCGGACAGAGTGTAGATTGTAAGCAACAGAGATGAGTACCGCTGGTGCACGTGTTCTGAACTCGACGCGTAGCTGGTTGTTCTTTCTAACAGCTGCTGAAGGTCACGACGAGCTGCACAACAAGCCTCGTCCGCCATCGCAGCCACTTCTAACGACCCCAGTCCACCTACGAATCATGGCACATGCACACACTGCTTTACGCTGTGTTCCAAACATTAACAGTCAACTTCTAAAAACATCATACAAACACGGCACATTTTTGCACGGCAGAGGTCAGAAAACAAGACAACTGAAAATATCAACATGCCTTTGCTTATCGTATTTTTAGTAAACAAATATTTTTTTCGGGTAGGTGTCCGATATATGTGACTGCAAATGTTTCTATGACATTGGTATTTATAGCCGTTAGGTTGACCTGTAGGAATTGTACCGAGATATTTGGAGCAGATAACTAGAATGATAGTGCCATCATGCAATGAAAAAATCTGATGACTGATGTATTCTGTCACTTTAACATGGCACCCATGTGTAACCAATATATGGACAAAATTACAATTGCGCATACTGCACTTGCATAACATCATGCGAAAAATATTGACCACTGACATGTAACGTAGCTCTTGTTATAAATTGTAAGAAGCACTGCTGTGGACAATCAGAAGTTACTTATACCAACACTACCCCTGGTGCAGTGCTAGCTGTGATGACGATAAAGCCAAGACTAACAAGGATCATATGCTTAGTTAATCAGGCTGAAATCCTTCTAGCTCACAGTGCCACAAAGAAGTTAAGTTGCCATGCAACAGTTGTTGCTGACTAAGCCTGTGTGAACTACAAAGTTAAAATTCACTCTCAAAAACTGTAACCAAAATAACCATTACACGTAAGAACCCCATGACTCAGCATAATTTCCAAACAAGCAAAAACGAGATTCAAGATGAAGAATCAATCAGACAAAAGAAGCATTACTGACCAGCTGACTGGAAAAGTGCAATAAGTTTCATCAGTCGATATTCTTCGGTGCTAATACTCAACGCCTGACACTTGCTCACAAAGCTTTTCACGGACTCCGCAAACTGCAGCGTCGGAAATTCCATATCCACTGCTGTGCCACTTCCAACAGACGTCACTGTATTGGGTCCTTGGCCGAGCTACACAAAGCAAGTTCATTAACCATTGCTCAGTACATTCCATGGCAATAAGATAGACTAGTACATAGTGATGTGACGATTATCGAGATTGATATCAAAATTGTGATTTTTACAAAAATTGAACGGAATCGATATTGCGATTTTTTTGGAGCAAGTGACTCTACTCTGATACTGTATCGCCCTAGAAGGGCCGGCGATCAGCGCAGGAGGTCACACAATGGGTTTTACACCCCCGTGAGTCTGATCACGCCGAGTGTGGAGGAGTTTATATCTTCAACTCCAAGTATTGGGGCAAAAACTCGAAATCAAATTGAAATAGAATTCTTTACACAAAAATCGAATCGAAATCAAAAGGAAAAGACCACAATCGTCACATCACTACTAGTACAATAAATTGACTTTGATGTCACTAGCCTGATTTCATGGAATGGCGAGAGGCAGGAAGCTCTAGCATCTTCTCCTTAACCTGAATATGCTAGCTGCCATAGCCAAGGGCAGTAAAAGTTTGATCCAAAAAAATCGTCCAGTTCTTTACATGGGGTGACGGCTAACATAGTTTGACCAGTATAATGGTTGTAAAGTGGCTTCATCAGCTGTTTGTTGTTGTCAGATTTTATGGTTATGTCAAGGTCAAGCCCCACAATGATTACCTCAGGAACGTTTCAAGACAATCATGTTTTATAAGCCAAGTGCCAACAGCATCAAAGCACCAAGTACACCATTACTTCTGTAAACAAGAAGCTCAGCTATCGCAGAGGAACCACGTGATGCACTATGTTACTACATTTGTGCTTGTTTCTCGAGCTATGGGAGTTATAGAGGTTTCAAACAGCAAAAGTGACTGTCAAGGTCATTAGGTGGCACGGTGGGGCAACGGGTAGAGCATTGGACTTGCGATCAACAGGTCGTGCGTTCAAATCCTACTCAGGGCAATACCTGTGCAACAACCATTGGCAAGTTGTTCACACCCATGTGCCTTTGTCACCACGCAGTATAACTTGGTACCGGCTAAGGAGAGTTGATGCTATGCGGCTGGAAAGGTAACAGCAGGCCTAGCGGAAAGTAATGGCAGCCTACCGCCGGGTGGATGACTTACTGTCACCTGTGGGCTGACTGCCTGTATACCGAGATCAGCTCCTCTGGGCCCAACGCTCAGTAACGAGTATGGGAAGCCTAAGCCTTTACCTTTTTTACTGGTGACCAGTCATAATCCCAATAACTCTGCGTCACAGTCATTACAGTATTTAGTATGCATGTTTCTGTCAGTCAAATCGCGGAAATCCTCTCTGGTCTGATGGCCCGATGACCTGTAACACTAAAACTAAAGACAGCCAACAACTGACAACTCGTTAAGCATTACCATTCCTTGTTCCTGTCTGGACTGTGCACTCCTATCAATGTCAGCATTATGCAGAACTGGAGCGACGACAAAATGAATGTTTGACTCGGCCATAAACAGCAGAAGTAATCGATGCAGCGACGCAGAGATCACGCTCCTCTGATCTGCACCCGACAATGCTGCAATTTCCGGAACGGAGCGAATAAAAGCAATGACCTATAACGCACGACACGACATGTACAGTAGAGATGCACCGATAATGAACTGGCCGCGGTGCCTAACAATTGGCTGATTATCAACCGATTATCGGTTTATACAAAAAAACTGATTTTGTTGTATTATTTAAGTTATTTATTTAGGCTCCGATTGTTATCCGGGGACTCTTACTTACTTGAAAGACTGTACATCTTTAGTTTTTACCTGTGCGATGTTATGCTAGCAAGGTACTTGCTGTCATCGTGTGTCTGTCCGTCTGTCTGACACAAGTCAATGTACTACAAAGACGGCTAAACCTAGGATCATGCAAACAATGCCACATGATAGCCCAGGGAATCTAGTTTTCTGACGTCAACAGTCGTTGGTGGGCGACACCCCATTCCCCCTGAAATTTGTGCTCAAAGTGACCCACACCCCTTTCGAACTAAACAATTTCGACCATGAATACACCATGTAATAAAAACTTGTACGCACCAATTGTGTAAATGACAATCGGCCGATACCAACATACTAACTGGCCAATACTGATTATCGGCAAAAAGGCCGATTATATACTTGTGCCACCATCATAGCTAATTACAACTTACGGTATATATAAATAGTGTTGTTACAGTGACGGGAATTAGCAACTCGGTCGGTGGTGGTGTTTTTTTTGACTGTGTAACATATCACTTGGTGTCAAGGTTCCGGTTGTTAATCGAAAACAGGTGGATGTCCAGGCTTCAAGATCATTCCGGAATGCACTAATTGCTCACTGGACGCGACGGTAGGGGGTGCACTAAGTGAGACCGTCGTGATGGTCTCACTAAGTACAGTGGCTAGACTGTCCCTGCTGTCCCAGCAGTCCTGTCGTTTGCTAGTGGGGAAGCGGACGCGCCAGGGAGGGCGGGCGGTGTCGTGCATGCGGAATCAAATGACGCGGCATTTAGATGACTCTATCACTGCTCTGCGGAAGTGAGGGGCAGTTTTCAGGAAACAGCGTCCAGAAAGACCACCGAGAACACTGTAAAACACTGCAATGGCAGTGTTGGTTCGATGGTAGCCGACCACAGCGATGGTAGTCAAAGTTTGGTGGTTGTAACAACACTATATATAAACACACTCAGTTACCTTCTCCATAAACAAGGGGTTATGCAGGTGTCCTGTGATCCTAAAAGTAGTTAGCACAAATTCATCATGACAGTGACTACCATATCACCGTCACTCACTCGGTCTCGTCCTGCTTACATCCAACAACTGACTCCAGAGGCAGGAAAATCACTCCATCTGTCTACATCAGTTCTCTGAAGCCAGTACCGAATAATAATTATCAATGACAAATAATACGATGTGCAGACAAAATGGATATGTCCACAGCAGAACAGCGACCAAGCTGTAAGGAAGGTGACCTATCAACAAGCGGCATGACATTCCATGGCTTTTTGTCCCCAAACTACACTACTCCAGTGTTCCGGTGTATTCAATTAATCAACTTATGCAGGTAAAAGATAAAATGATCTCGTGCTGCAGCCATTTTATGAATATGAATATCTCCACCTAAGACTTAAGAAGCACCCTCCTATAGTAGCTTTAGCACATACAGACAGCAAGTTTCTGGAAGAAAAGGATGACCTGGTTGACACAGTCATTGATCTTGGCCATCACCGGGTGAAGATTCTTCTTTGCAAGGGTGACCGGCTGTCGAGCAAAGCGCAGTGACTGTTCGGCGCTGTTGCCAAGGGCATCGTACCGCGACCTTGACCCACAGGTCGAAATTGTATTCGATCGACTGCGGCCAGTCAGAATAGACTTCAGTATCGACTGTTCGGAACTACAGTCATCTCCAAGCCCTTCATCGGTGGACGTGTTTGAAGCCTGATATCCACAATGATGGCGTGCATATGGCAGTCCGGAAATTCCCTCAAATTTCCTCCGGCGTCGGCACAGTGAGAAATCTATGGGATGTAACTGTTCGGACGAGATGTCAGGAGTTCGGAAGCCAGTCCTTAGTCCTTGCAGGCATGCCTTCAGTCGACTGCCTTCTGAGTATTTTCGATGCTGGCGGAGCTTCTCAGAAGTCCAAGTGTCAGTGCGCGGAGGAGAGCCAGGCTGGCTGGTACAAAGTCTGCTTTTGTAGCTGGAGAAGTAGTCTTCCGAGGTGCGAAGAGTCATAAGTTTACATCGAGCAACTTCAATCAGCTGATCGGTGTGAAGCAATTCAGCAGTGAAGCCCAATGGCCCAGTTTCAACACCCGAACCTAATGAATGTGACTCGCCAGCATATTCCGAACTATCCTGGCTTGCTGGAGACGCAACTTCTGGTATTGTCCACCAATTTGTGCCCATAGAACGGCTTCGTGGACGATGTCCGACCCCTTCACTCAAAGTCCAGCACTGGCCGCAGTCACGACTCGAACTATCCTCCGAGTTCATTTCATCAGCTGGCTGGGACAGAAGACTGCGCAAAATGCAGCCACGCTGTCCGGCAGTTGAACTCTCTGCCACAACTGCACTAGTCCTTTCTTCTGGTAACACGGCACCAGATAATGACACAGAAGCAGATGGTAATACGTCATCAGCACTGATGTTACAAGCACATGAGCACTGTTCATGGTCATTGGAATTTATCTGCTCCTCCATTCTTTGAGTTCACCTAGAAACAGGTGACAGACAAACACATCAAATAAACTGCAGAGCAAATATTAAAACCAAGGCACATCAGTGTCCTAATAAAACTGGGCATGTGTAAATAGAGCTGATGACAACCACATTATCTCAACAGCCAGTTAGTGTGCTAATCAATCAATATATTGATCATCACCATGTTCCGGGTTTCCATTATTACTATTATCCATATATGCCGACTGTCAAGGTGTGGATATATTGGTTAATGTTTTTTTGTCTGTTTGTTTGTGTGTTTGTATGGCTGAGAACTTCTCCACCGAGGATAAAACTAGCAGCGTCAAATTTTGCGCATTGGTTCATCGGTGTCCTGGGCAGCAAAATCTCCCATTTTGGGTAACTGTGTCCCCCAGAAGCCCAAAATCGGACCAATCGGCCAGTGCGTGATATATGCGCACTGGGCTGCCATGGCGCGGGCGACACATGCATGCGCACAGGCCACACATATGATCCGCATGTGTGGATAAACGTCCATCCCGGAAAATGGATGTACTTGTTTAACATTCAGAACTGCTCTATTGTCAGGAGTTGGGCTAAGAATGGATTATGGTTAGATTACCACCTGATCTTCACAGACTGCCTGTCCTATCATGTGGCACTTGGTAAAATGCTGGCTCTGAAGTAACGGCATGTTTTCTTCTTTTACCATCTTTGGAACAGAACATCAGAAAGTCAGACATTGCTGTATCTACTTGGATGAAACCATGAGCACATGGGCATATCATATTTGCAACAACAACTGGCTATCAGCTGATTTAACGTGGACCTAGCCCACGTACGTATAGGCCTTAAGCTTCCAGTTCAAAAATGAATGTAGCTGTATAAAATTGCTGCCAAATACTAGGCAAACTTTTAACACACGGTACAGACGTGCTTTTGCCTGCTTCGTCTTTATCAAACCACTTCGCTATAAGACCTCTTGTCAGATCTATTACAAATACAATCGCAGAAATCAATATATGAAATAATCACGAAAACACATCAAAATTGATACAATATTAAGCACGTACGCCACAAAAACAACATACCGGCAAACACGCACACTGCACATTGCACAACAGCATGCTAGTGTCACTCGGCACAGTTTCGACTCGACAATCGGTGTCAGACATAAAGTCGTAGTGTTTTAAACTGGACGAGATAACCTTGAAATATTCTAAACATGTAGATTGTGCTTCGATCCAGTCTTTGTCTTTAGTAGTATAAATTAATAGCAATATAATATCCCTTAAGCGAACAACTAATTTATATAACCTTTGAGTGTCGACGCCGTAACGGGCGAATCGACACAGTCGGAATTGCGGCCAAGGCCATTGGTCAAGGCTGAGTGACTGACTGCGTCATCAAAACAAGTCTGCGACTGCGTGCTGGCCGCAAGGACGTGCACGTTACTATTTTTAGCAAGTAACTTTTTATTTTAGTCTCTGACGTCACACTTGACCGTGATCAGCTGTTTAGAGCGCAGTTGCCATGTGCGCGACGTACTTGAAGCGCGTACGTATATCGCTATTTGTGCTATCAACAGCCAGTTTACAACCAAATGTAACAGCAAATATGGCAGGATTCCACAACAAGAACGTTAGTAGGCCCTACACCCGTAGGCCCACCAGCGAAGTTGTGGGAAATCGGTTTTTATTAGAGTTTTTATCGTGTATAGGCCTATGTGCTTAGTCGGACTTTCGTAATGCACTATGTTCTACCTTGTAATGGGTGCACTATAAATGCAGCTATGATATGATATGATGATATGCGTCTTATTAACACTCCGCTGCTATTGCTGAGTCAGAAGTCATAAAATTATTTTCGCCCTTTCCCATTGACAGTTGAGCAAGAACAGTCGTTAACACAGCGCTACCACGCAGCCCGTGACACATATATGCCTATACGTTGACATCATGGCCCTATCGTAACCTGGAGTCACCGACTTTCTGTTATCTGCCTGTCAACGTATATATACCATTGACTTCGACGGTTGTTTTACAAATGGGTTACAAATAAAACATGCATTACGCGCGTTTAATCAGTGAATCTCAGTGAATTTCAAAACAACTAAACCACCACCGAGAACGTAACAACTGCCACCAAAGTATAGCCAATCCTACGATATGTATAGTCTCGATATTTATTAATTTTTTTCGCGTAGTTGTTTCGTTTATTAATGTACTTATTTGTTGTATTTTGATATATCATAAGTGACGCGAAATAAAAGTATGTAACAGTTTAATATAATCATTTTAGTGTTATTTGCTATTACGAACGTCTATTTCTTTCTGAAAGAGAGATCGCAGCTTAATTTTTATTACGGCACTTTTTATAAACTTCTGTTTATCTCTTAGTTCTCACCGACACGTGACTTCCTAAATGCATCTTTTCTCAAAACTAAAGTTGCTCTTCGTTCCTGCCAGACAAAATGATTGTATTTTATAGAATATAGAATGCTTATTAAATTCACGTCTAGCTTGATGGTAATAAACAGCTACACAATTGCCACGTCCACGGAAACACGAGACTCCATAGACTGCTGCAGGGGTAGGTTTAGGTGTACTGGAAACGTAAGTCTTTAGACGATAAGTTCGTTTGTCCTTAGCGACCTGCAGACACAGCGGGTAACTAATTAGTACAATATTAATAGTCAAGGCCGAGGAACACAGGCCGATATTGACGGCCGACACTGATGGCCGACGTTCATGTCGGGTGTCGTTATGACGGCCTACATTGTCGGCCGTCTAGTTTGCCCCGAGAGCCATCAAGATATCACGTAAGTGCGCGTTTTCCTCGGAAGACGGCCACATTTACGGAAAACGTCACGGCCGCGAAATTGTGAATTAGATTAGTTAGTATACTGCAAACGTTTGAAAAGACAGCTTATGATTGAGAGTATAGATAACCTAGACGCCAGCCAACCGAAGAACTTTCGTCCAGTCTCAAACCTACCATATCTGTCGAAACTTCTGGAAAGAGTCGTTCAGACGCAGTTGCAGAGGTTCCTCGACGATCATAACATGATGCCGACCCATCAGTCTGCCTACCGGAAATTTCACAGTACTGAGACAGCACTGCTCCAGCTCTACAACGATCTAC
>Ga0209363_1000428_pt1 | contig 16186 bp, 10 predicted proteins | sample WorMetexBAHAMAS3_FD_187385 | JGI IMG/M metagenome (GOLD analysis project Ga0209363, IMG submission 187385) | Marine gutless worms symbiont microbial communities from Max Planck institute for Marine Microbiology, Germany - Inanidrilus exumae... | ecosystem: Host-associated > Annelida > Digestive... | reverse complement strand
TGCACGTTCCTTGTAAAGTTTATACCGATGTCCACGAGATGTGATACGAGTATTAAACTTGAAAAAGTCATTCATATCAGTATCAACTAGACCAAATACCACTTCTGCATGTCTTTTCGCGGGATCCGTAACAACGCATGCTAACATTTAGTGCAAAATTAGTCTCAGGTCTTAACAAGCACGGCTTGTATCGTCGTACTTACTTACTTGTTTTTTAAATTCTTAAAGCAGTTACATTTTGCATCGTGTTTCCGGTTGTTTTTGTTGATAATTGAACTTGGGCAGGATATAAGAGAACACACTGTAATTTAACAGAAGTAGCATTACAGACATAAAAGCTCAATATTTATTTCTTATTGTTTACAGCGTGTTGATTATGACATTTATTTACTCATACAAGTACATAACACTTAGTGCTGTGACAGTACCGTCCCTTTCTCATACTACTTACTTGATACTTGATGTAGTCGGGCTTGGTAGACGAACGTCTTTCAGTTGCCTCACTCGTTGCATGGGTCTAGTCGGTTCTTGAACATATTAATGGAAGTGGCGTTAACAACTTCCTCAGGCAGCTTGTTCCAAGATGTGATGACGCGTTAGCTGAAGAATGTTGATCGAGCCACTGTTCTACTTCGCTGTACAGCAATTTTGTACTCATGGCCTTTCAAACTATACGCATTCTCACCAAAATCTTTTGACATTCCATCCATTTTCTAGACGATACTCGTGGAAAATTGCTAAGTCTTCTTTAGAGAACGTTACTGCCCATAAAACAATATTTACCAAGCAAACTGGAATATAATTGTACGATTTCAAACAATGCGATAAAAGTACTTTTTCAGTAATGATGCAACCAATTGCGTGGAGACATGATTGAAGTTTTTAAATTAGTTCACAATTATTATGATCCACGGGCTGCAGTAAAGATGAACTTAAATACTAGTAGTACTACTCGAGGAAATATGTGTAAATTGCAGAAATTTGCATTTCATTATAACTTAAGAAAATTTGCATTTTGCACTAGAATAGTTAATATGCTGTGGTGGAGAGTGATACTATTAATACCTTTAAGAATAAACTCGATAAACACTGGTCTATTCAAGAGGTTTTGTTTGATTTCAACGCTGACCTGACTGGAACTGGAGGTCAACCAGTTTGTATATAAATGTTGTCTTATCGAGATGTGGGCATAGAGGATTACCTGCACCCGTCTGAACTCATTGGATTGGATCATTCTAAGCGTGCAGTCAGTAAAAGTGCATGTGTGCAAAATTACCGAGTGGCATTGAATACCATATTTTAGTTCTCGAGCTATGATCATTTAATTGGAGACATTTCTTTTGCCCCTCCAGATATAATTAAATTAGTATTTTTGAACACAGGGATTTATTTCAGGCTTTATGAAGTGCAAACTCTGAGCATGGGCATAACTTTGAGTCAAAAACTGGCAGTAGATTCCATGCTTCTCCCTTTAAAGTGGACGCAGTAATGGGAGAGTACAACCATATTGTGTCATTGGGTATATAGAGTTCTACCAGCTGGTCCTCCAGACACTTTTTTGAACAAACTTATGCATTTTTGCACCTAAAAGCGACACAGTTTCTTGTGGAGCATATGTATATATGTACAAAAAATCACTAAGGATCTACTGATAGTATTACTTCATTCGGAAGATGAGAACAAACTTCAATGCGTGTTGACTGTTGAAGTGTGTTGTTTAATTATCAAAGTTTGGATTATTTGCATTTGCATCTTGTACACTCCAAATTCTTGAGGGACATGTTTCCTATGCCCTTTGCACCTATGGTATGTGAATATGTTCTGGTTCTCCCCACGAAAGCATGGGAGTATGTTTTTACCGGCGTTGGTTTGTCTGTGTCACGCAGACACACAGACATGCAGACTGCGTGTCTGTGTGTCTGACTGTGACCACAATAACTAAAAAGATTGTGGACAGATTTGTACCAAATTTTATGGGAAGGATCTTAGGGGGAAAGGGAAGACCAAGTTTGTGTTTCATCATGATTAGTAGACGGATGTGGAAGTAACGGTCAGGGAGAATTATGACATGCGGAGACCGGTGAGTTTACGATTGGTCAAACAAGATAGATGTGTGGCAAACGTAAGAGCTTTTTAGCCTAGCTGGCTGTATGGTGGTCGCGGCTGCTGCAGGAACGTGATTGGTCGTTCAACTCTGCAGCAACGGCTGTTTCATTAACTGTGCACCCCCAGTGTGGTGGCAATCTGCAATAGCTTTTGTGGGGAGCTGAACTCTCTAAGAGTACTTTCCATCTGTTTACTGTATGCATTGTTTGTAGTATAATTCAGCACTAAAAGTCATCAGTCATAGTACTCACTTGAATGATTTGACATTATGTTATATTTGCAGCGTTGGTTTGTTTGCTGCGATGGATGATCTGAGAAATTGGCGGTGGATTTGGCTTGAGTTTTGCTGTGCCTTACAAAGAATGTAGTTACCATCGGGCATTAAATTTTGTGATTCTTAGAGGCAGTTTTGATGGAAGAGCTTGTGTCAGATGATGAATCACTGAATCCACTGTTACACAATGACCGTGCAAGTGCCTTAGTCGAGTTGAATCCTTCAACTCCGGAACACTTTGTACGTAACTGACAAAAAGAAACATACATTTAATTCAATGTAGCTGCTGTAGTGCATAGTATTTAATATTCTATAATATTACATTTGCACAATTTTTATGTTTTTAGATAATAACTGCAAATTTGGTCCATGTATTATAAAATGACTTTTGTACTTGTAGAAGTTATTTGTTGTCTGTTGTTATTTGCTTCGTTTTCATGCAGCGTTTATTTAGTGCCATGAAACTTTAACTACAACGAAATGTGTTATTGTTTGGACAGCCATTATTACTGGTATTACTCTATATGAGCAGTTTATGTTAGGAGTTGTAACTTTTGTGTTTTTGGATGCTAATTACATTGCAGGTGAAAGACAAAAAAGAAGCGTTTTCTAGTGAACTGGAACAGTTTGTTATATCTAATCCTTTGTGCCTTTTAAGATGTTTTTCACCGATAGTGGAAATCAGTAAGTAGTACTTATGGTTTCTGTATTAAAATTGTTATCTTGTAAGCTCAATTAAATTAACATGCTAGTATTCATTAGCATTAGTATTAGTTTCTAACCGTTTTATTGCCCGATGCACTTGAAAATCGCCCATATTGCTATCAGCATAGCTTCCTGGTTGGTTAGCCATGGTCACATTTCATGGCATTTAGAGCCCAACAATGTGCTGGCTTGTTATTAAGAAATTACTTACTCTTTTATGATCCAACTCATGTGATTGGCACCCATTTATGACCTACCCATTACACATCATCACTGTTGGCACAAAGGTATACTGCCTGCATACCGTTGCTGATTAACGATACAACTAGCACGTTTGGATTAGGAAGAAAACACTGAGTTCTCCTCCACAGTGTCACCTATGCTGACACTATATCATTTGTCTCTGTAGCGATGATATGAAAATGTGCAAAGCTGAAGTAATTACTCTGTGTTGGCAATGCAATATTTGATACTAAAGAGGGCAGCTAAGTGGTCAATTGATGTATATTTTACGCCCCATATGGGCTCCGGGGCTGTAATGCGCCCCTCGTTTGACACTATATAAATTGTTTGCTTGCTTGCTTACTGTATTCCTTACTTATTTACTTCCTTACTTGTCTGCTTATTCCAGAATAGGCCCATTCTAGTTTTAGGCAAGAAGTCATAGAAGCCGACCAAAACCTGGCTTTAGTCGTTTGTGTTTACTATATGTTGTTGTATATTTTGTTATGGATGCATGTTTGCTTTTGTTGTGTTAGACTTATGTTTTCAGTACTTACCAAGCAATTGGCTTAATAGAACGTCTCCGACATGACCTATTTTGTGTCGGGTCGGACATAAAACTTGAAGATGTATGTTTTGCTAGATCTCGGGTTGTTTTCATCCATGTCACTAGTGCTTGCCAACCCAGACCACCCAGTGGAGATCCGAACACAGATGCAGCAGGGCACGGAAGAATCCACCACTGTCGACAGCTCAGACTGGATCTTCACGAGCAGCCGGTCACAGACAACTATCTCCAGATATGCCGAGTACCAGACTAATTCGTTCACAGATTTACAAAACGTACGATTTACTTACTGTTTTTGTTATAGTTACTTGGTGTGGTATATGGTATGTTGTTTAGTGCATTCTAGGCGTTAGGAAGGACATGCGGCCTGTATAAAAAATCTGTCGCAGAACTAAAGCATGGACTGTTAAATTTGTTGCATGTCTTATATCAAAATGAATTGTTTCCCTTTTTTTCTGTAAAAACTGTGATTTTTATAGTATGTGGATATGATCTGACAATGACTATTGCATTGCTGCTGTTGTTGCACAACCAGTACCACAACCTCATTTTTCGCTTTTTTAAAAACACTTCTACTCCAGCCTGGTCTCGTCATCCTCAATCAAACGCAAAGCACCTCTGGCAAACTGTAAACAAAGTATTATACCGTAAATCCTCTTTACCATTACCTTCCTCTACTCCAGGTATCTCTCTCGCTGACAGCTTTGCTTCCTTCTTTACAGACAAAATATCCAACCTTCGTCTGTCTCTCTCTTGCAACCCCAATACATCATCTCCACACTCACCCTCTTCTCCTACAACACCTCCTGATTTTTTCTCTTTCACACCTGCTTCTGAATCTGAAATCCTCAAGATTCTTTCTAACTCTCCCAACAAGCAACCTGATTCTGATCCTATCCCCACTTGGCTCAAGGAATGCACATCTGTTCTTATCCCTACAGTCACTAACATCGTCAATTTCTCTCTCACCTCTGATCAGTTTCACCCCATTCTCAACTAATCTGTCATTTCTCCACTGCTTAAAAAGTCTAGCTTAGACAAAGACGTGCTTTTTAACTATCACCCAATCTCTAACCTTTCTGTCATATCTAAAATAATAGAATGGTTAAGTAGCGTTGTTAAGTCTTGTTTCATTGATAACCTTACTTGCAACAAACTACTTAATCCTCACCAGTCTGCCTGCTGTAAACTTCAAAGCTTTGGTCTACATCTAGGTCTTATACCCGGTACCCACCCCCAACTTTGTAATCCATGCATTTTTTATCCAGTGGCATCGTTTGTTGAAACATGTCTTTCTATGATGTGATACATCTAACGTGCACTAGACAGCTGATGGGTCGCCACCTTAATTTGCTGCACAGGGACATAACAAAAAACAAGGTGTCGCCCTAACGGGACGTAACGTGACTGGCCCGCCATGCAGTGTTGCCGTGGAGCTATAATTAGACTGCAGGCAGCATGACGTCATTGCCCGGCCTGCGTGGATGAAGCCATGCAGGCCGGCCATGCAGTGTTACAGACCCTGACAGACAACAGACGACGACAGACGCCAGTGAGCAAAACAATACTGGCCCCCCTACTCTATGTGTAGGCGGGCCAATAATAATGAAGAAAGAACTAGAATCAGAGTTGTTTGTATACGTGATGTATTTGTAATTTTACGTAAATATTATATTGACTGTTGTTTTACAGGAATTAATGGAGGTACAGCAGCATGCTCCGGAAGATGAAACTAAAGATGGTGCTACATCTGGCAACAAGCTGGTGAATGCTGCTGGCAAAAGGTGTGACTGCAGCTTGTGTTTGCCGTTGTTTACTGTTGAAAGGACAGTAATAGTGCAGGAATCATAGGATTATATCGTACAACACATTCCAGTTTGGTTGCAGTTTTCCAGGTGGACACGGATTAGTTGATTGCTGCCTTGATCCTGAGTAATTGTTGGTGCAAAAAGGTTTATGTGCCATTTGTGATACTAACTAGGGACATCTCTCACTAGACCTCATCTTGTCTTCTTCCACTGTCTGACTGCGGAGGCAAGGGGCGTCATTGCACATACATCAGCTCTGTGCTACCAGTACTCAGTACCGACATATTTGGATATGCATGATAGATTGATTGAGTTAAAGTTTTACATTCCACCTGACAGAAAATAGGTCATTTCGGAGATGTTCTTTCCACCTGATCTCGCAGCTTAGTACTGAAAAACTAAATCTACCGCGACAAAAGCAAACGTGCATTCCTGACAAAATATACAATAACCGAAAATGAACGCAAAAAACTAAAGCCAGGTTTGGTGGTCGCCTTTTACGACCTCTGGCCTGGAAATGTTATGGGCCTTTTCTCGACAAAGTAAATAAGTAAGGAAGTAAATAAGTATGGAAGAAAGTAAGGAAGTTAAGTAATCAAACAAACAATTTATATAGCGCCGAAATCAACTAATGAATCAGGGCACATTACAGCAGCCTCGGAACCGTGTGGAGCTAAATGCACTGTAGACCTGCAGACGATGATGAGACAGCTGTATTAAGCTGTTGCTTAAACGACTTGGTAGTTTTTATTAGGTCAACTCTTCTGAGTTGACCTAATAAAGTGGGCCTCAAATGTCCGTCCATACGTACGTCCACAAAATGTTTATTCAATTTCCATGAAATTTGGCATGTACATAGAGGTCGATAAGTGATGCACAATAGTATGCAGTATGACCCGATCCAAGGTTAAGGTCACGAGCCCTTCATAGTTGGAAATCCTTTCATTTTCAAAAGCTATTTCCTCCACCATTTATAATTTACAATAGGAGCTAGCAACTGACCATGGTTCCTTTAACTAGAGCACAATATCTAAATTTAATCAGGCAGGGTTTTTGATATTTATCCTATTTTTTGTATCACGTGACTTTATACTTGGCAGAAACGTCAGTTGCGAAGAGTCGATTGTCAGTTTTGTATGGGGCTAATTTAAAAAAATAATATTTTTGCTGATGGTCTCATGTTTCCTGCAACAAAAGCATTGCTTCCTTTATGTTTTGTTAGAATCAAGTTTGGGACTCTGTTTACGATTTCAAATGGATTGTTTTTGCACATGTCTGTTATATTTCGATGATAAATTTTGTCAAGTTGTGTCTGCTCATGTTCAGAACATTTCAGCTTGGATGCACATTCATTTCTTTACACATCTTGAGCCTGCCACCATTATTACAATGGATTGTACAAAAAAGGTAATGGTACAGAGACGATGAACGTATGGTAATGCCATTAAGGAGAATTCTAGCATCTTCTCCGTAATCTGACTGCATTAGTTGTTATCAGCGTGGGCATGTGGACAGTAAAACTTTGCTTCAACAATATCCTCCAGTTCTTGACTGCGATGCCAGCTAATGGAGGTTGATCTGTGTGATGAATTTTAAAATGGTTGTTGTTGTTGTTGTTTTAGGAAAAAGATGATAAAGTTTGGCACTAATGTGGACTTGTCGGATAAGAAGAAATGGCAAAACCAGCTTCAAGAATTGGACAAATTACCTCCATTTGCACGAGTGAGACTTTCCGTTGCTGTAAATTGTGCCATTTATGTCATGAAAATTAGTTGCTGGAATAAATATAACTTGAAAGAAAGTTCCTCATGCTATTGGTGACTAATTTTTATGGCATAAATTAGTTACCGATAGCGTACTGTTATTTAGCTTCAGGAACTTTCTTTCAAAATGTTTTTATTCTGGAATTAATGTCTACTCTTCAGGCAGACCAAAGGCAGCAAACAGTCTTGGGTTGAAAGGATTTGAATACTGTTAGTGCCCCCCTCCCTCCAACAGGCAGCATCTGAGCTATGACGATTGTCTGGGGTTTAGGAGGGAAAATAATCGGAAATGTTCTATGCTGCACTGTGTAGGAGAGTTGTGCACAATGATATCACTATATTGAACAGTTCTTAAATTTGCATGTTCATTTAGGTTTAAGTTACATTTTTGTGTGTTTCTTTAGGTTCACCATTTATGTGTGTTTTGTGTTAGCTTAGGTCATTTTATTCCTGTGTTGCTTGCTTTTGCTGTGTTGGGTTTAGTTTCTTCAGTAACAAGCCAAGAGATTGGCTGGGAAGAACGTCTTCGAAATGACCTGTTATGTGCTCAGTGGGATCTGAACTCAATTTACTATTCAATACCTTTAATGGGGTGGCTTATGACTACAGTACTAAGGACTGAATTCCAGACTGCAGGTGCCGAATGATGGAAATCATGCTTGGCAAAGTCAGTTATTATAAACAGTACATAGCAGATAAATAGTGTGATAAATAGTGATAACCAGGATGATGTTTATGGTTCTGTCATATTATACAGTGTCTAAAATATGACACTGCTTTTGCTTGCTAGAACTTTGAGTGATAATATGAATGCGTTTTGTGTGAGTAATTTTTGGCTTGCAGAAGCACTAGTTACGTGAGGTGAGAAAATAAAGTACCATTTGATTGCTTACTTTTTTAGCAACGTTTCTGCCAAAAATTGTCAAAATTGTTTGATGTTCATCGAAGTTATAGCAAGCCAAAGCAGTGTCGTTTTTTGAGACACAGTCTAGTGTGCCATTAAAAGATTTCACCCAGTTCATTTCATGAATAAATCTGAGCACTGGGTGGCCGCCAACCCTCAGACCAAGCCAATTAACTTGGGCTGTGAGACTGTTGATAGGCTGCTTCTGTCCTCATCCACAATCTCCATTTATTATTATTTTGCACAAAAGCTGATACTCAGTTAATTGTGTTATATCACACGGATGTTGGAAGGTTGAGAGTAGTGGTAGACAAAGATCAGAGCCTTGTGGAATGCTGCAAAAGGAGGTGTATAAGGAAAGTGCAGCATTCAAGCAAATCTCAAGTCTGAAATGCACACTTGCTACTGTCTTTGCTATAGGTCTCATCTGTTAGCAACATGCTGAGCTATGTTGGTCACACGATCCTTGGTGTTAATTCTGTTCAGCTCTACATGAAAGTTCCAGGATCACGAACTCCAGGTTATTAATAGCTTGGTTCAGAATGGTGGCTGTTCATTTGGCCGGTTCTTCTGTTTTGCTTTGATTTCTTTATGTCATTCTTTTTACCATATATGGTTGTTTGGAAGTCTGTGCAATGAAGTCGATAGCACACTCTCAACCATCAAGACACCATTGGTAAGTAAGTAAGTGAGGAAGTGGATACAGCTGTCGTGGCTGAACATTGCAGGTTTAGTTACTAAAATATTGCACTGTGTGCATCACTGCGTGTTACTGGTGTCGGAGCGCTGGTTTAAAGGGAACAATGCTTCCTTGAGGAGTCCAGTGATGGATGAGGAAAGGATGGATCCAGGCCACTGGTTGGGGTCAGTCCTTTGAGTTTCCTTCAGTTCTTTGACATGAAGGACATCTTAGACCTTAGACCTTAGTTTATCCCTTTCTTGTTGATGTCAGCTCTCTACTTCATCCCAAGAGACACCGATGTCTATGTCAGCGGACATCTGGCCCGTGAAAATTACCTGTGCCACTTCTCTTCCGGAACACCTGGAGAAAAAAAACCGAGAAAGGACTGGATGACTGAGGTCCACTTGGAAAACGTCCATTACAGTGGAGATAGGTAGGTAGGTAGCACCGAGTTAGTCATATTTATTTGCTGACCTGACGTGACAGCAAGTAACTAAACCATGATTATAGAAGTTCTGTTGCTTTTAGTTGTCCGGGTTTTTAGGTCAACTCTTGTAATGAAGTGTGTCTCAAATGTCCGATCGTCCATACGTCTGTCAGTCCACAAGATGTTTCTTCGATTTCAGTGAAATTTGGCTTGATGAGTGGTGCACGATGGTATGCAATATGACCCGATTAACGGTCAAGGTCAAGGTTACGAGCCCTTGAAAGTTGGAAATCCTGCCATTTTCAACAGTTGTCTCCTCCGCCATTTACAATGGGAGGTGTCAATTGAACATTGATTTTTAAACTGCGGCACAATATCTAAATTTGATTGGGCCGGATTTTTGATATTTGTCTTAGTTTTTGTGTCACGTGACTTTTAACTTGGCAGAAACGTCAGTTGTGAAGAGTCGACCGTCAGTCATGCACGTGGCTAATTTATTTGTTTGATTCTGTCGGTATTAGTGGCAAGTAATTTACAGGAGTGAAATTAGCATCGTCAGGCAGACCTCTGTTGAGTCAGGGTTTTTTTTTCAAAAGAGAATAATGTTTACGAGGATTTACTGTCTAATTAAATCAAAACAAACCATGATTGCGCTGTGGATTTGCATTTACTCAGAGCATTGAATGCATTAGTTTGGCATTGCATTAGGAAGGGCATCTGCCGTGTGTAAAAACTTGCCGCTCAACTGAAAAAAGTTGCCACTAAATTTGTTGTTATCGATATATTTCTTCTTCTGTGAACACTGTAATTATATAACATTTGTGGATATGATAAGAATATACTAACCAACCACTCCAGTGGCTTCTGTTGCTGGAAATTTGTCGATATATAGAACACCAGTGAAGTAACTTTCATTGGTGTTGATTGTTTACATTCATCAGTGGTCTGGCATAAGGCAGTATGCATTTGTCGTCATATATTTAATGTATTTGTATTGTTATGTAAACATTTTAATAACAGTACCTCCCTTATTATCTGTACAACGAAAGTTATTATAATGTTTACTTTTAAAAGAACAAATGCATCGAGTATATGACGACATGAGCATACAGTGTAAGGAAGTTTGTGTCCATTTACATGTAACAGTTAACTAATGGTACAGTCGTCGTTGAGGTGGTAAAATGGGAAACGACATTTCAGTCAGGAGTCCGGTGGTGGATGAGGAAAGGATGAAGCCAGGCCATTAATGGGGTCAATATGTTGTGCTTTCCTTCATTGCTTTTGAATCTGTGAGCTTTGTGATGGGAACGACATTCCACCTGTAAAAAAGCTGTGCTATTTATCCCCAAAGGTTTTTCTGCCCTTGCCAACTGATGCCCCATGTGGGCCCTGGGCAATTCCTCCCTTATCCCCTCACTTGAGGTTAATATATCGCTGGCCTTTCTTTACTGGGTCGTGATAGCTCTCCACCCCTGACCTTTCATCTGTGACGCAGCCATGTTTGTGCTGAAAAGAGACGTTAAACTCCAACTAACTATCTTCGCCACCTGACATAGTCGACGAAGGCATTATCATTTCAGGCTGTCCATCCGCCGTGTCCGTCCGTCCGTTCCTCCGTGCAGATTTTGTAACCACAATATCTCAGGAACAATCTCGGTGAAACTTATGGGGACTATTCATTAGATCCTGCTGATGACCCAATTAGATTCTGGAAGTCAGAGGTCAAGGTCATAGCAGGTCGTCTGTGTGGCGAAGGCATCCACGTCAACGTCAGAATAAATGAAAGAAAAAGTGAAAGGGAAATGGCTAACCAGGTTCACCTTGGCGAGGGCCGTTAAGACAGTGCGAGTGTGTAGGGCAGAGACAGAATTGGGTCGGCAGACAAAGAAAGAGTTTTAACTATTGCGAGTGTGTAGGGCATCAGGAGAACAGCAACTTCTGTTCGGTGAACATCAACGTTGGTCCCGGCGACTGTGAATGGTTCTGTGTCAGCAACGATTACTGGACCGTCATTGCCGACATGTGCTCCGAGTATGTCGTGTTCATAATCACTTGCGTTTAACTTTTACTGCAAGGACGTCTCACCTGTAAAACCCCGCAAAACGAGCTCCGCTTGTCATCAGGGATTCGGCTTATGGCGTTGGGGTTGGACGTCAGACTTGCGATCAAGAGGTCGTGGGTTTGAATCTCTTTCCAACCAGAATACTCCCATTCCGTTTCCGGGTCGAATGTCGTAGGAGGCGACTATACCTGGCGTTGGTTTTTTCTGTTTATTTTATGTTATATGCATTTATAGTTAAGGATGCATGTTTTTTTGTCGCATTTGATTTAGTTTTGTCTTGCAGTGTGATAGTTGTCTCCCCCTGTTGTAGGCGGTAACGTAATTTTGGGTGGCTGCTGAACAAAAAGGCGGCCGGGTTGAGGTTAATATATCGCTGGCCTTCCTTCACTGGGTAGGGATAGCTCTCCACCCCTGACCTTTCGTCTCTGATATAGCCATATTTATCGCTGAAAAGGGGCGTTAAACTCCAACTAACTAACTTGTGGGTTTGACTCCCATTCAGGGTGTGGCTTCTGTAATGACCCTCTCGAAGTTGTTCACACCGTCATATTTCTGTAACCAAGCAGTATTACTTGGCACCAGTCAATGGTTGATGACGCTGTGCGGCTACTAAGGTAACCGTCGGTTTTGCATCACACTGGCTACAGATTACAGACTTCATGGACTCAAGCTCTGTGAATAGGAGATGAGCACCTTTTACCTTTACCGTCTCTTTCGGCAGACCAGGCCGAACCTGCAGTAGCTTGAGCAAGAAGGTCGGTTGAATAAATGTGATGAACAATCAGTGATTCTCTGATCTATAATAGTACGATGCCGTCATATGATATTAAGTTCATTTAGTACTCTCATAAGGTAATGGGTAGCCAGTTAGTGTTATTTCACCGGTCGGAAATTTAACTAAGCGAAAGAACGATGAACGACAACAAAAACAGTTGTTTAAAGGTGCTTTGTTCAGGTCAATCCGGATGAGCCGTTATAAGGAAGTAAATGGCAGGAACAGGCCATAGGTTTGCTGCCGCCACGCTGTTGACGAGCAAAGAGGTGACAGCTGGCAGCATAGAGGCTGTGAGATGGCTGAGACCAGTGTGATTTAAGTTAGCGGAAACGCATTCATTTCGTTAATGGATATAATTTAACTCCGTTAACGATAACGGAAACGGAAAAATTGACGAAACTGAAACTGAAAATTTAGAATGATAACTGAAACTGAAAAAATTATCCACAACTTAAATCACACTGGCTGGGATCCCCTCATGATGAGTGGAATACCGGGGCCTGGAACGATATTTCTGGTTTTGGTTGGAGTGACTGAGTCTAAGGGAGATGTCCTCGCTAACGATGCAGCTGGACGCCTACTTGCCAGTGCCTCCGCCTCCATCATCCCCACCGCGTTTATCTCAGAAACCCTTCCTGCTGCAACTCTTCCAATCTATTCTGGATAAGGACAGGCACTGTAGTACATTGGATTGCATACCTCTGGGCTTGGTTGTTTCAGAGAGTTACAAAAGAAAATAAGAAAAAAAACACTGATAAATATAAAAATTGATAAAAATGCACATTTCGGATAAAGGGATTAATGAATAGTAATGAGTGTAGCTGAAAAATAGAATATTTTGCAACTAGAATAAGTTTATATGTGTGTTTTTGGAAGTAATGCTTATCATAGTACCAGACCAAAATGTCAAGATTGAGACCTGGAACTTGGAGAACAAGGCCATAAAATTGTCTTTGAAACTTCTGTGTTCTAGAATATGTAGATAGTTATGTATTTTGCGTGCTTAACTGGTCATTTTTAATTCCTTTTAAAGAAGAAGTTGCCTTTTTTATCCATTACTTAAATCATCACGTATTTACGTTTTATAATGGGAAGTGCAAAAAGCAGGCCATTGAATAAAAGAGATGCCACTAAAATGTGGCTTCACCAAGTGCCGATTGATTTTCAAAATTCTTAAATTTGTAATAAGGTCATCACGAAAGATTTTGTCACACATTAAATATGTCACCACACTACCTTGTGAAATATTTGGCACCTTTATGACTGCCAGTTTTCTGTAGTGTTAAGTTATTGTGCCCCATAGGGGCTCCAGGGCAGTAATTCGCCCTGATTCATTTGTTGATTTCGGTGCTATGTAAATCATTTGCTTGCTTACTTAACTTGGTTCCTCACTTTCTTCCTTACTCATTTACTTTATTACATTACTTAATACTTATTTACTTCCGTACTTTCCTACTTTTTGAAAATAGGCCTGTTGTGTTTCAATTCCAGAGGTTGTAAGAGGCTTATTTTGTGTTGTTGTATATATGTTGTTGATGGATGCATGATTGCTTTTGTTGTGTTGGATTTAGTTTTCGTGCACTAAGCCGAGAGATTGGCTGGTAAGAACGTGTCCAAAATGACCTATATTGTGTTGGGTGGGACATAAAACCTTAACTTAATCAATCACAATTGTTATAGTCATCGCCGTCTGCTTGCAGGAGAAAGGTGGACTACTTGACTGGTTCGTGGTGGCCAGATCCTAAGGACCTGTACGAAAAGAACGTGCCACTGTATCACTTCATTCAGAAGCCTGGAGATCTCGTGTTCATTGGTCCGGCCACGGTCCACTGGGTTCAGTCGCTTGTGAGTTATCATGTAATGTGGACTTGTTGCTGTAGTTTTTTGTCAAAAATCAAAATAGCCTCATGTATTAAGTTTTCTCGGTTGTATCTTTTTTATTTCTCATTGCAGTTTTATAGGACAGTTGTGAGGCATCTTTAACCGATAGAAGTTGAGCAAGAACAGTGACATATCTTAAGGTTGGAATTTTCATGGTTCTTGAAGAAAGCACGGGTAAGAAAGATCTGGGAAATTTTTGAAAATACCACAAGTTAGGAAACAGACAACCATTGAGCATATTTAGCATAATTTTCATTTCTTTGTTATTTAATCCCCGGAAACATTAATGTAGTGGAAGTGGAGAAAGTTAATTTATAGTCAGCTAAGTAACGTTTTTAGCTAATTTATTACTTATTTGTCTATCGTAATTCAAAGTTTTTGGCTTTTAAACACCCACGAAAAGAGTTTTTAGTTAAGGCGAATCTGGGTTTTCCAATTGCCCTCTTGATTACCCACGCCGGGCATAGCTGCCGGCGTGGGTAGGGCGTTCAGTCATGTCTGTCTGTTTGTCTGTCTGTTTGTGCTCTAAAAGGAAAATAGCTTAAGCTATCAGCATCAAAGTCGAGTGGATAGACATGTGGTCGATGGCAGTCGCTCGGCATGCATTGACTCTGAGGTCAAAAGGTCAAGGTCTCACAGTTATAAAAACCGTCACGGTCGCACGGTTGCTAGTGACCATGGCCGGTATTCGATACACCTATACACCACTGTGCTACCTGCGGCCGTTGCCGGCGTGGGTCTGCATGTCGATACGAAAAGCATTGGGAGTCTTTGCTGCAGTGTGTGCAGCAAAAGAGATTGTTCAGTCCTCACTGACTGTAGTGGCATGACATGTGATACAGCCTCTCATCAAAATTCTCTGACCACTTGATATCATTAGGCCGTGTCGCATGCTTAGCATAGATGCGGCCTATTGCAGCAGATGTCACACGTAGCGTGGTCTGTGTGTCTGTTTGTGTGTTAGTCACGCGGAAGTTTTCTAGGAAAACGGCTTAACCGATCGAGATGCTGTTTGGGCGACCGACTCTTGTGGATCCAAAGAACCACGCTTTGCATGGGGGCCAAGATTGGACGAATCCATTTGCATCTGCGAAGGGTTACAGGTCGGAGATGTGGCCTTCTGCCAAATTGCTTTGGACACTTGTTATAACTCACTGTGTACTTGTTATCTGTGAACCGATGTAGGGTTGGTGCAACAGCGTTGCGTGGAACGTTGGTCCACTCACACGGCTCCAGTACAAAGTGGCCATCGACCGTCACGCCTTCTACAAACTCCATCATTTCCGTTCCATCATTCCGATGATCCAGCTGTCGTGGAACCTGGCACGGAACTGCCGCATGATGTCAGACCGTCGTCTTGTGACGCTGCTGCGCGAGTTTCTTGGTCGGAGCCTCAGTGCCTGCTCCACGTCGCTGCAATGTGCCACTCGGTTTGGCAAGGAAGTAAAGTGGCACGGGCGCGTTGACGGCGAACCTGCACATTATTGTGAAAACTGTGAGGTAAGCTGCCAGACTAAGACTTGATTGATTGATTGATTGATTGATTGATTGATTGATTGATGGATGGATGGATGGATGGATGGATGGATGGATGGATCGATCGATCGATCGATCTTTATTACAGCACATAACAAACGTACATGCTGTAACATGCAGCAAACTGAACATGACAATGAATCAGACAGCCGAGAAAAAAAAGGAAGAAAACGCACATAGTAAAATAGAGACATGAAGACACACAGAGATAAACACACAATCATAAAAGCAAACAATGAAAAAGCCGACTGTTCAACAGTTACAATTTCTATACAGACACCGAGGAATAAAAGACGTCGGTCTGTGACCGGCGAACTTTCCCTGTCCTACGCTCGACCTGCAGCTGATGGGTGACCACTTATGTGGGTAAACCGTCCGCTACAAGGTCAGCCAACTAGGCCATCTCAGCCTTTCATCCTTTCGAGGTCGATAAATGAGTGGTGAGCTGTGATCGGATGTGTGCTACCTTGCTC
>Ga0209363_1000427_pt1 | contig 16196 bp, 10 predicted proteins | sample WorMetexBAHAMAS3_FD_187385 | JGI IMG/M metagenome (GOLD analysis project Ga0209363, IMG submission 187385) | Marine gutless worms symbiont microbial communities from Max Planck institute for Marine Microbiology, Germany - Inanidrilus exumae... | ecosystem: Host-associated > Annelida > Digestive... | reverse complement strand
CTTGTTGACTGCTCAGCATGGTATGTGCGCGACGGTAGGGGGTGCACTAAGTGAGACCGTGACGACGGTCTCACTAAGAACAAAGAGAATGCTTATGTTCCGGGTCCGGAACAAAAAATGTTCTGAGACCGTACCGAACTGACGTTGTTCCGGGCCGGAACAGTACCAGAAACAGTTCCGGTTCGATCTCTAGAGACCCCCTTCCCCGGTCACAGGAGTAAAAATATTGCTAAAATGGTTGGTGCGACATTGAGCGAGGGCTTTTCTAGATCATGGTGTGATCTATTGTCACTTATGTCTCATATGTTTCAGCAGATCCATGACTGTGGGATTAATGATGTAGATTTTTTGCATGCCAGGTGCAGATATGCAATGCACAGTACGTTGTTTTTTGTTGTTGTTGTTTGTCAAATTGTCGCAGAACATTTAAATGACTTGTTTGGATAAGTGGCTGCTGTTTCTACGGGCTGGATGCTGTTATTGCCATTCAGTCAAAGCACTGAGGGCTACTGAAGGCAGTAACTGTAGGCAGGGAAAATCACATAATGTTCTCATCACTGGACGCCTAAGGGGAGTGATGTTGCTCCACTTACATGCATTCTCCAATGCCAGTACTATTAGTAATTGAATGCCACATTGTGGTGCAAGTTGTTCACACCTATGTGCCTCTGTCACCAAACAGTATAACGTGGTACCAGCGAAGGGACAGTGATGCTCTGCGGCTGGGAAGGTAACTGCAGGCCTGGTAGAAAGTAATGGCAGCCTACCGCCGGCTGGGCTGACTGCCTGTACACCAGGATCATCTCCGGGCCCAACGCTCGGTAACGAGCATGGGAAGCCTTTACCTTTTCTTACATTAATTCAGCTCAAACAGGAGTATTTAATCAATTCTTTTTCCTGTTGAGCAGTGATCTGTCGATATTACTTTGCCTGATTTACTTTTGAACGTGCATTGTTGTGTACAAGAAGTCATGTAACTGATTAGTAAATGTGACAGTTGTCTGCTGTCAGATATACTGCTTGAACAGCTATTAGTTGGACCAAGTCCCAATCTGCAGCTGCTGTCGTATCTTCGTCATGCTGTTGTCACGCAGGTAGACACACTGTTTTGAAGTCATCATGCGTTGCTGCTGCTGCTTGTTTAGTTTTGTGCATCTAAACATTGGTAATGTTGTAAATTGTAGGCCAGATGGAAACCACCAGTCATGGTTAATGTAAATGAAAAATTTACCAAAGAAAATTGCATGTGAATTACAAGCTGTTTTGAAGGCAAGCGTAAACAAATACTTTTCCAGCAGTGATTTGAATGACGATGCTGGCAGCTGTATGGACGAACTCTCCATTTACCTCTTTGTCAACCTCATTCTAATACCAGTTTCTATTTCTAATGCACCTATTCCTTTACCCGTCATTTCTTTTTCTTTTTATTTACCACTCTGCTCATCCATTACTACCTTTCCTTTTCACTCTTGGCTTAATACCTACCACTTGCACAAATCCTTTCCTTTGTAGTTTCACTTTTTTCTCCCGGATCACCTTCACGGACTATTGCAAGGACCGTTTTGTCTGAGCTACTCGGTTTTTAGGTAGACACTTCTGAGTCGACCTAACAAAGTGGGTCTCAAATGTCTGTCTGTCCGTTTGTCTAGTGTGTACGTCTGTCCGTCAATAAAAAGTTCCTTCGATTTTAGTGCAACTTGGCATGTAGGTAGAGGTCGATGAGTGATGCACGACGGTATGCAGGATGCAAGGACACCGCGAGCGACCGATGTGACACGGAATTGAAGCTGTCGCGGCCGTCTATTTGGGTATTTCAGGCGGCAAATGACCGTCGTTGAGATAATTATCGCCGAACTGCATTGTTTGTCCAACGGCGGGCACCGTGTTGACTGCTCAGCGTCGCATGTGCGCGATGGTAGGGGGTGCACTAAGTGAGACCGTCGCGGCGGTCTCACTAAGAACAAAGAGAATGTTTAGCGTGTTCCGGCTCCGAACAAAAAATGTTTCGAGGGACCGAGACCGGACCGAACCGACATTGTTCTGGGCTGGAACAGTACCAGAAACAGTTCCGGTTTGATCTCTAGCAGGATTACCCGATCCTAGGTCAAGGTCAGGGTCACGAGCCGTTCAAAGTTGTATACCTGAGTATTCCCTGCCACCTAGCGAACGTCTGCACCTCAGATTCGAGCCTGTGCTTGATTGCTGTGCACGTTTTAAATGTTTTTATTGATATCGATATGTTGGTGTAACTGTTGACAGATGGTATCGTGCTCAGCTACCGTTGCTAGTTTGGTGAAACAGCTGGATGTGAGCCGAGGACGTTGCATGTTGAGTCTGCTGCATTTCACTGTGGATACGCTAATACCAAATATCAGGTACAGTTGCTTCAGTAACTGCTACTACTACTACTACTACTACTACTACTACTACTACTGTTACTTACTATTACTGTTACTTTTCATTTTGTTAGGTCAGCTCGTCGACAGAGTCGATTTGACCTAATAAAGCCAGTCTCAAGTATCTGTCCATCCGTACGTCCGTCCATCCGCAAAAAGTTTATTCGATTTCTGTGAAATTTGGCATGTATGTAGAGGTCGATGAGTGATGCACGACAGTATGCAGTATGGAAATCCGGCCGTTTTCAAAAGCTATCTCCTCCGCCATTTACAATGGGAGCTGACAACTGACCACGGATGCTTAAACTAGGGCACAATATCTAAATTTGTTTGGCCCGGATTTATTACATTTATCCTAGATTTTTGTGTCACGTGACTTTGAACTTGGCACAATAATCAGTGGCGAAGAGTGACCGTCAGTCGCCACGGAAGATTATTTGTTCGTCGGTCACCACCCGACAGTGTTGGCAAAGTCATTATGTTTTCATGCTGTCCTGTTTGTCCATACGTTTGTATTTTTATCTGGTGAGATATTGGTACCACGATAACTCAGGAATGGCTTGAACAGTTTGGATAAAACCGACAGGTAGTGTTTACTAGCCACTCTCTACTAATTATGTGATTAGATTCTAGAGGTCAAACGTCAAAGGTCAGAGTCACACTTTGGTTCAAGTATGTGGTGGTGAAAGCATCCATGTCGGCACTAATGCATCAAAGTCCCATCTTCTAGTCTCTGCTTGTTGAAGACTTGTGCATCCTGTCACGACAGACCGTGTTTAATATCATCCCTCAATGTCTCACTCCTTCCATTTCCATTGTGCAGTATAATAATTAGTTAAAAGTTTAACTGGGAATGTAATAGCAATTTATGGAAGAAGTGATAGAGTCTTTGCTGATAAATGGCGCACGGTTGTAGGATTTTTCATATTTTAAAAGGAATTTTGAAAAAAGTTTCCTTGACAGCATCTACTTTTTACATGAATTACATTTAGTTTGTGGATTGTTTCTGGCGTCACAGAGCCAGCGTAAATGGATCAATGCCCCTTTCATCAGGAGTCCAGTGATGGATGAAGAAGGGATGATGTCAGGCCACTGGTTACGGTTAGTGCTTTATGTCACCTTCAGTGCTTTGACACTGTTGATTGGGTGACAGGAAGGACATTTAGCACATAAAACCCTTTTCCACTAATCCCCAGAGGTTCTGTTATCATGCTGGCTGCATGTAGCGGAAAACATAGTTTAACGTTCTGACGTCCATCTGTCTGTCTGTTCATCTGTCTGTCTTGTTAGCCTACTCACCATGACTCGCCAGGGGGGCAGCATGTGACGCGGCCAGCGTACATTTCGGAACAGGATGACTTGAGGTGGAACTGGCTGACCCAGGTTCACCTGGAAAGACAGCCATTAAATAGTAGTAGTAGCAGTGGTAGCGGTAGCAGGTTCCCCGTGTGGGGCCAGGGTACCCCCTTTCCACCTTTTCTCCTCCTTTGTCCATTCACTTCCTCATCTTTTACTATTTTTTACTTTTCCTTTTTTCATTTGCTTTACCTATTTTCTTCTTTTGTCCATCCCTTCACTTTCTACCAGAATCGTCCCACTCCATTTCCAGGCCGGAGGTCGTAGGAGGCAATCGAACCTAGATTTAGATTGTTCCGTTCATTTTGTGTTATCTGTATTGCTTAGTTGAGATTTATTCTGGTGTTTTTGTTGTATTTGGTTTAGTTTTGTCTTGTGGTGCGATAGTTGTCTTTCCCTGTTGTAGGCGCTCGCGTAATAATTTAAATGAGCCTCTCGATCCCTTTCCCTTTTGGGTGGCTGCTGAACAAAAAGGCGGCCAGGGTTGAGGTTAATATATCACTGGCCTTCCTTCACTGGGTAGTGATAACTCTCTGCCCCTGACCTGTTGTCTTTGATATAGCCATATTTGTGCGGAAAGGGTACGTTAAACTCCAACTAACTAACTAGCGGTAGCAGGTAGCGGTAGCAGTCGTAGATTTGGCTTGTGTTTGATCAGCATGCTGGAGGACTGTATCACCGGCAACTGCCTTTCGTTCTGCAAGTCAGTCCTCTCCCTTCTTGTCTGGTTCCTGAACGTAATACTGAAGAGCATTCAGCAGCAGGTGATATCCGCTGCCACTGATAAAGCGATTGGACTTCCCATTGCCAGCATCGACGGCGCATTCTCATACGGAACTCTGATTGAGCGAGCTTGCGATGGTGTCGATAAGTTGATGTCGTCAGAAACGGTGTTTGCTCTGCTGAGTGTCGCGGTTGCTGACGATAAAGGTTTGTTGATGAGCTGTCACATCTGAGTCTTTCTATTTCTTACTCGTGTCATCTCACACTTGTCACATCATCAGTCACCACTCTCATCATCCGTCACTTCCTCACTCGTTTATTCATCGCTTGTGTCACAAATCAGTCCCACCTTAGGCTGCCTTCTTCCCTCTGAACTGTCTTCACAGACTAGGATTCATCAGGATCATTGTCACAGACCATGAATGAGGCCAGCTTATTTGGCTAAACATTTTATACGCCTTTTCCACCCAAATGTATTATGTTATAGGCTGTCCTCTCCATCCATCTGTCTAGTCGGATATGTTGTTTGTTACCATGGTATCTCATGAAAGCTTGAACAGTTTTGATAAAACTGACAGGGAATATTTAACTGCCCTTATTAATGACATGATCCTTCAATTCAGAGGTCAAGGTCACAGCAGGCCATCAAGGTCAAATCTTGTGAACAGCATATCTCAAGAACTACTTGAGCTGTCTCTATGAAACTTACAGGGAATAACCATTGGCCCCTACTCAACATTGACTGTATTTTGGAGGTCAAAGGTCATAGTTTGGTTCAAGTACGTGGTGACAAAGACATCCACGTCAACGCTGGAGTACTGAAGTCCGTCTTGTAGTTTATTCTAGTTTTTTAGTTACTTTTCTGTTGTGGTTTAATGTGGCAAATTCAGTTGGCTACTGTCACCGTTTTAAGTACGTGTTAGGTATGCAACACAAAGTTGCAATTTGCAGATGATATCATACTAATTGTAAACTCAGGGAAAACAATTGGAAGATTTGGTAAATCGTCTGGATAGAGTTTGCCATTTTGTTACTCAACAAGTGTGACTGCATTTGATCAGATCTTTCAGATATGTTCAACGAACTAACATCCGACGTCACTAGCTAGGCTAGTTTTGCTTCTGTGGTACTCCACACAACCTACAGCATCGGAACAGTCAAAGGATATTTAGACAAAAACTGTGTTTGTGTGGTTCACGTGTCATGCCTCTGCATTTAGCTTACTCACAGTAGGAATATGTTTGATCAGATCTGTCAGATGCGTTCAACGAACTGACGTCCGACGTCGTTAGAGCCTCATCTCAGCTGTCTGGTGATCGCAAGAATCGAGTTGTCACGTCACTTGACTCTGTCACCAGGTGTCACTATAGTAGTGTTACTGTACACAACATAAATTAGCCCCATATGGGACTGGCGGTCGACTCCTACTTACTGCCAACTTCAAAGTTGCGTGACACAAACACTAGGACGAAAATAAAAAATCCGGCCCGATAAGCTGTAGGTATTGTGCCCTAATTTAACAATCCGTGGTCTTTTGCCAACCCCCATTATAAATGGGGGAGGAGATAGCCTTTGAAAATGGCCGAATTTCCGACTTTCAAGGGCTTTTGACCTTGATCTTTTATCGGGTCATACAGCATGCCATCATGCATCACTCATCGATCTCTGCCTACGTACCAATTTCATTTGAGTCGAAGAAACTTTTTATGGACGGACGGGCGGACGGACATTTGAGACCCACTTTATTAGGTCGACACGGAGCAGTCGACCTAAAAATGTAGCCAACATTGGCCATTTTAAATTTGTTGTCAGTCGTATGATGTTTTGGTTACAAGAGTGTTACTCTTGTAACTGAATTACAACTTTATCGAGTCTTCATTCTGCCAGCTGCAACAACTTATGAGGAACCTTGATGGATCAACATACGGAGAAGCCACTGCTTCCGGCATCAGCTGTACCAGATGGCATCTGGTACAGCTGATGCCAAAAAACATGATGCATTTGGCAGATGCATCATGTTTTTTGGCCACAGTATACGAGCAAATGCGTCAGTGGGTCATAACCGAGCCCTCCAGGACTGACTCAGTCCACTGCCAGCTGACTGGAACCGTCCAATATTACTTATTAAGTCATGTTTATTACCTCCCCTACTGAAGGTGATTGGAGGTTGTGTTTTCGCCAGCATTGGTAGATATATGTATAGGTACGGTATGTTTGTGAACAACTTCCTGGCGCCAATTCAAGTCCACTTGTCACCAAACTTCGTCAGTCATACCCTTGGCTACAGGGGACGAGGTGTTTAAATTTTGGAAGGCCAGGGTCAACGGTCAAGGTTGGTGGGGGAGGTATGCGCTCTACTGAACGCCCTTATAGTTAAATTTGAAACGCTATTCGAAACCTTTGTTAAAATATAATTCTTCGCGGTAAATTATTACTCTAAAAGGCACAATGTGACTTAAATTGTGTTGAAAGTGCCATTAAGCTTCAACCATCCCACGAGCTCTGTGTGTTGACAGACCAGTTCTTATACCTCAAAATCTGAAAATTATTGGCTTTTGGTTAACCCCTTTACCGGGTACCTTGAGTTACCTCGTCTATCTTAAATCCACCGCACATCGGGTACCCCGAGTTAACTCGTCCGTGCCGACTTGTTACAGTACCCCGAGATAACTCGTCCTAATGTTGTTACAGATATTACACGTGTAAAAAGATTTCATAAAATTTTATTACCCGGTAAAGGGGTAAATGATGCTCGTGGCGTGCAGGTTGAAGTCAGTTGGACAGACGTCTGGTCGCCTTCTTGAACTGTCCAGCCACAATCTCAACATATCTGTCAACACGTTCGTTGGCATTGAAGCCATTCTGAGTCCAACAAACGATGCTCTTCTGCTCACTCAGTTTCTGCAGCTGATTTGCACGTCACAGGTTCAACGTGTATCACTGTTTTTTCTCGGTTTTCTAGATTTTTTGTACATCATTAGGCTGCATCACAGTGATAGTTAGTGATAGCGGTCTATTGCTGTACACAGAGTAGTGTGGTCGGTCGGTCTGTCTGTTGGTCGTGTCCGTGAACCCTGCAAAAATGGCTGAACCAATCGAGATGCCATTTGATTGGCTGATTTCTGTGGATTTAAGGAAGCATGTATTGGATGGGCTAATTTCGGACAAATCCATTTGCCGCTGCTAGGGGTGACAATATGGCGATGCGGCCTTTCGTCAAAATTTTATGAACGCTTGTTACATACAGCTTTAGCACTAGAAACCGTAGCAATACTTTTTTCATGAATGTTTAGCACCTAGTGAATGCATATTCTGTATGCATATTACACAAAGTTACAGAAACAAATAAAATACACCAGAAAGTAAAATAAATGTTCTAGTCTGTAGAGCAGACTTATAACATCAACAATAACCCTTTTATGACCACTATACAGGACAGCCCATGTTAGTTTGGCTGGTACTGATGTCGATCTTCTTGCGGGCAAACCAGCCACCCAGATCAACTCAGCCTGTGCATCCCACCATCATAGGCACAGTGAGCACCAGAAGATTTATAATTTTGTAAAGCACTGCCTCTATATCCTTGGGGCTGTGACATTAGGTCCATACTGCTTCCAGGCCAGACATCACAAAATGCAAACAAATCTGGCTTTAAGTTTTTTAAAAGGTTTAATTTGTATTATATTGCATTTACATTTACGAATGCATGTCTGGTTTTATTACGTCTTATTATTATTATTCTTATTATGTCTTTGCCACCCGACAGTGTAGGCAAAGGCGTTATGTTTTTAGGCTGTCCCATTTATCCGGTCAGATATTGTTACCACGATGTCTTATGAAGGGCGTGAACAATTTTGATAAAACTGACAGGGAATATTCACTAGTCCCTACTTATGATCTGGTTAGATGTTGGAGGTCAAAGGTAAAGGTCACACCTTGGTTCAAGTATATGGTGGAGTAGGCATCGGTGTCGGCAATGGGGCATAAAAGTCCTTCTTCTAGATGTGTTAAGTTTGGGTTTTTTGTACCATGCTAAGTGATGTGTCCAAAGAGACCTCAACTAAGGCAGTTGTTATACCATGGATTCAGCATTTGTCACTCACTGGCAACATATAGTGAATTCTTGTGAACTCAGATTATCATTAATGAGAAAATGGTACATTGCTCTTCAGTGATGTTACGTGCACCGCTGACATCAAGTTGGACATCAGGGCGGTTCTCATCACCCATGCTGACAGCAGTGATGTAGGCCGGGTTTTCTCTGTCAGTTTTTCCACGCGACATCTCAGAAACCGATGCAGGCTTGACACATAAATGTTCCATGATGAGTCTTGAAGACCTGTTAATTTTGCTGATCAAAGGTCAAAGGCCAATGTCGCTACATCTGTGTCGATCTTCAGATAGAACGCAATATTGCTTTTGCTGCATGCGTAAGCTACACTGGGTTTTCCTAGCTGTAATGCCTTGCTGCACATGCAGTGCTAGTGACACTGGAATTTCCCTGCATCACTTTTCTGTGTCCGCTTGCTGTTTTACGTTGGGTTTTCCTCAGCATGGATTTTAGGTCGACTCTTTGACTGAGTCGACCTAATAAAGCCGGTCTCAAATATCTGTCCGTTCGTCCATCTGTGTACTTGCATACGTCCATCCATCCACAGAGAGTTTTTTTGATTTTAATGAAATTTGGCACGTAAGTAGAGGTCGATGAGGTCAAGGTCACGATCCCTTCAAAGTTGGAAATCTGGCTATTTTCAAAAGCTATCTCTTCCGCCATTTACAATGGGAGCTGGCAACTGACCACGAATTCTTAAACTAGGGCACAATATCTAAATTTGATCCGGCCGAATGTTTGATATTTGGCCTATTTGTTGTGTCACGTGACTTTGAAGTTGGCAGAAACTTCACTTCTGAAGAGTCGACCGTCAGTCCCATACGGGGTTAATTTTTGTACTCTGATGACTGCCGGCAGTCCATTGTTGTTGTGATGTGTTCCAGGGTCTGTCACACACACAGCTGTACGTGGAGTTGATCCGCTCCAGTCTAATGTTCGTCGTCGATGTCGTCGGCCACAGCGATGAACTGAAATGTGCTGCCTTCATGTTCCTTAAGGTCAGTCTCCACCTCTCAGTGGCCAGCAATAATAGTAACACTTGCTTTCAGATGATGACACTATGCAGTATGATGCAAAAGACCTGCGTCGTTGATCGCTGTGGGTCAAAAGGTGTGTTCTATGTCTATAATCAGACGCCGATTGGTTAACTGTTAACTGTGATGTCATGCAACCAACTGAAGGATAAAGAACATCCAACTGGACTCTGTGGTTAATCAAGACAAAACAAATATTGTCAGCATCCAGGACGTGCCGCATGTGACTTTGGTAAACCAACATTCAACAACTTTCAACCAGCGCCTTACTTCGGTTAGCAAATCCCGGTTGTGGTCGACCCAGGTGCATAATCATTGTCCAATTATTGTCTAGGTTAATAGCTCAACCACAACTGGAGTTTGGTAGTCAATGTAGAATGTGCTAAATACTGTTAGTGCAGTTGGCTATGTCATAAAAATGGCTGCCGTAGGATTTTGATGCCCAAATTGAGTTAGGGGTGGATTTTGTTTCTTTAGGATGTCAGGAAGAAGAAAATGGATGGTGGCATTTTTTTCGACGCCCTTGGGGGGTCACGTGACCCCTTTATGACCTTGACCTAAATTTCATTAAATTTCATGTCTTGCCGAATACTGACTGAGTTTCAACGTTTCTCATCGTCAGACTCAGCATTTTACCACCGCAAATTATTTTACCATTAACGTTAATTGGAGATTCACTGATTCACTCGCATTAATTAATGGGAGTAAGGGCCGGTTTTCCACCGCAAATTAATCTCCCATTAATGTTGATTGGAGATTAACTTTTATTAACTGATGGGAGTTAATCTCCCGTTAACGTTAATGGAGGAATAATAAATAAATATGCCGTGGAAAAACCAGCTTTAAAGATGATATGCAACGATTTTTTTAACAAATTGATTAAAAGTAGTTTTTAGCTGCTTACTGCACTATAAAACCGTCTATGTAACAAATTTTGCTAAATTACGCCGTAAAATGCTAAAAAAGTACGAGTTTATTGGTTTTTTTGTTATAGTTATTCTTCGGCTGTTTCAGTCATGTGTGACTTCATACCAGGATACGCTTGTTTTCTTTGCGTTTTATGCGTTTGAGATTAGATAAGAAGTTATTTATTATACCATTTTATGTTTTAAGAACCTATTTCTACGTCGTTATACCTATATGTTGTGTAATGTCTCACTCAACACTCCAATAGCCTGTTCGCTTGTTCGTTTCCCTGGCATGACGTCATCACTTGCAATAATAAAGAAATCACTTTCTTGCCCTTTTTCTAAAATTTCCTAATTTTTGATGTTCCATAATATTCGAATAGATTTGCTTATATTAAAGACATACTATGGGCAAGTTAATTTAACAACCAAAAAAATCATTGCATATCATCTTTAAGTTTGTAATGAAGTTCTCCTTAAAGATCCCACCGCACCTTACACATGTCACTACACTACCGTGTGAAATATTTGGCACTTCACATGGCCAATGGGCTGTTGTTATGCCGTCGCCACCAGACAGTGTCAGTCAACTATGGCATTACATTTCCGAGCTGTCCATCACCTTGTTCTTCTGTCCATCCGTTCATCCAGACAGATCTTGTTAATATGATATCTCATGAACGGCTTGAGCAATCTCGATGGAACTTACATGGAATCACCAATAGCCCCTACTGATGACCTGGTTAGATTATGGAGGTCAGAGGTCAAGGTCACAATAGGCCATGGCAAAGACATCCACATCAGCACTGGGGCGTTGAATCATCTGTCTTCTAGCTTTATGCCATTTTAGGTCGACTCCTCCAAGTCGACCTAATAAAGTGGGTCTCAAATGTCCGTCCGTCCACAAAAAGGTTATTCGATTTCGATGACATTTGGTATGCAGGTAGACGTCGATGAGTGATGCATGCATGACGGTGTGCAGTATGACCCGATCCAAGGTCAAGGTCACGAGCCCTTGAAAGTCGGAAATTTGGCCATTTTTAAAGGCTATCTCCTCCCCTATTTACAATGGGGGCTGGCAAATGACCATGCATTCTCAAATTAGGGCACAATACTTAAAGCTTGTAGGTGCCGGATTTGATATTTGGCCTAGTTTTTGTGTCATGTGACTTTGAAGTTGGCAGAAATGTCACTTGTGAGGAGTCGACGGTCAGTCCCGTACGGGGCTAATTTATCAGTGTGACGTTCCGTGGAGCTCTGTGAACAGAGATTTTTCACAAGAACTAAACAAGTCTTTTGATTAATTTATTGATTTGTGTTTGATTGATTGATTGTTGTCCTTCAGCTGCCAAACGTAATCAGTCGGCTGGAGAAGATGGAGGATGAAGCACACGATGCATCCCATGGAGACGGTGCCAATGTTTACAACGCTGTCATCCAACTACTGAATTATATGCCACTGTTGGATTTAGTTGATACTAAGTGCAAGTATGTCACAGCATACATTCATTAACGAAAACTGAAACTGAAACTAAAATTATTTCTAGACTAAAATATTGCTCGTTAGTCCATTGCTGACTGTGTCCTAATCATACGTCTTCACATTACGAAGGCATTGAGTGAGGTCAAGTTTTGCTAAAACTTTTCTCTGAGACAAAAAGGCTTAGCTAAATGCTTAAGTCCATATTTAAGTCTTAGATTAAGGTCTTAGACTGATGATTTCAACTTTCGCGTTGAAGTTGATAATATTTACGTAATTTTAACACAGAAATAATATTAAAAATCGGATGTTTTGCTATCCTGCTGTATTTGCAGTGACTCAGTGATGCTTACAAAAATCAGTGATGATGGTGTCAAATGCCAAGAAGAAGACCACATAGAGATTAAAATTAAAAAGGCGACAAAGTTTATTTTAATAATTTCAGTCAAATTTGTATAAGGTTTTGTGAGAATATTGAGCCTAGAGTCAGTCACTTTTTATAGGAGACCTATGTTCAAATCAGTTTAGCTCTCTGTTAGTCTGCATGTTTAAATATAAAAATCACTTAGTTTCGCTAGAAATTAACATGTGTTTGCCAGAGGGACACATGAAAATAAATTTGCCTATAACAGGTGTTTTATGCCCTAGGGCTTAAGTCTTTTTGATATGCCGTTAGCATTGGGAATTCCCAGCTGATGACTGAAGAGTTCTACTTAACTTTGGTCTTAGACTAAACTTTTGCTAAGACTTTAGTCTAAGACTGTACTTAAGTCCAAACTTAGGATCTTAGACCAAATCGCCAACATGAAGTCAAGTTCAGTCTTAAGTTTAGACTTAGACCAAACTTTAGTCTAAGCCTTCTGTCTTAGCCTTTTGGCTTAGACCGAACTTGACCTCACCCAGTGTAAGTAACACAACGGAGGAGAACTCTTAGAATTATTTGCTGTAATCTCTATAACCTTTATATCTTTATGTCCATTTAGCTTGTTTGCAGTACTCACTCTTCGTCTTCATCATCCTCTCTAAAAATAACTGATCGCTCCTTTTATTACGCTTCACCTTGCCTCAGAAATCAGCTCCCTCTGTCTCCTCGTCAACCTCATTCTGGTACCAGTTCCTCCATTTCTGACTCACCTATTCCTTCACCCATCACTTCTTCCTCTTCTGATTCACCACTTTGCTCATCCATAACTCCCTCTCTCTTTCACTCGCGGCTTAAACCTACCTGTTTTACAAATCCTACCCCCGACCCGTAGTTTCACTTCTTCTTCCCGGACTGCCTTCACGGACTGTTGCCTGGACCATCTCTTCTGAGCTACTCAGTTTTTGTTTTTTATTTTCGCCTTATTTTTTGTTTCTGTTGTGAGCTAGATTAAGCTGGCCATCTCGTCAGCTATTGAGCACATCTACCGTATCGTATCATATCGTATTCTGCCTAATCCGAATGCACTAGTTGTCATCAGCAAGGGACTGTGGGAAATAAAACGTCGCTCTGACAAATCCTGCAGTTTTTAACTGGGGTGCCTTCCAGCTAACGGTCATAAAAGGGTTATTGTCGATGTCATATGTCCGCTCTGGAGACTAGAACATTATTTCTCTGGTTTTACTTTCTGGTATTTTTTGTTTCTGTAACTTTGTACAAATGACAAAACAGTGGACTTTGACTCGGTGATGCAGCGGTTATTTCAAATTTCCAACAACTGGTCATGTCATTGTTACGCAGTGCTCATGAGCCCCTGACTGCCATGGAATCCAAATTTAGAAACACTGACCCAGTAGCTGAATCGGTGATCACTAGTGGTGCATATGCTTTGCAGCTGTGACTGTCTGCAGTTCTTTCTTCATGAGCTGAGTGGCAAGTACTCGTTGTTAACGGAGGACCAGTGTTCAGATATACACAGTAAACGGTCTGTACGTTTCACTTGACGTGCTTCACTAACAGACTAGCTATTTATACATGTTAAATGCGGCATAGTTAACTTCTTGTAGTATCTCACATAATTAGTAACTGATTTATTCTTTTGTATTTTTTCATTTTATTTGTCAGTGACATTTGATCTACGAGTTCCTACTAGTGCATGTTTTATGTCCAAAATATAATATATGATATTGTGTATATTTTAAATGTATTTTTATGTTGTTTATTTCTTTGCAATCCTTTTTATGCCTTTGTCATCTGACGTTGTCGGCAAAGGCATTGTTTTAGGCTGTTTGTTGTCCCATTTATCTGATGAGATTGTGTTACTATAATGTCTAATAAACGGCTTGAAACAATTTCGATCAAACTGACAGGGAATATTTACTATTCGACATTGATGACCTGATTAGATTTTGGAGGTGAAAGGTCAAGGTCACAGCAGGCCTAAGTATGAGTCGGCAAAGTTATTTATGTCGATGCTGGGGCGTTGACGTTTATCTTGTAGTTGTAAAAGCTTGGTTTCATGACCGGAAGAAAATCTTGTCTGTAGAAATCTACTGCAGAAATCCCAGAGATTCTGTATTGCGAAACTCTCCTAACTCGGATTAACTCGAGAAAATTTATCCCATAAAAACCAGTAGCATTAGTACTTCAGTAACAGCTATGCCTGAGTTGATAATCATTCTGATGGACTCAGAAGATCCCAGTTTGATTGCTGCTGTCACCATATAAGGTAATCGTCTTCACATGCGACATAAGAAGTTGTGTTTTCCACGAGCCTTCAAACTCTGGAGTGTAAAATGTCAAAAACGCTGTGAGATGTTATATATCTATGTTTGTATGTTCAGAAGCAGTAAGTCTCTGCGACCGGCCGACATCGGGGCGGGGCAGCAGTCTAGTCCGTTTCTCGTCCTGCGAGCCGAAAACACTGTCACCAGCATTCTCAATGTATGTAGTCTATTTACTTACTTACTTTACTACTTAGCAGCCCAGTGAGGGCCCCTGACTGTGTTGCATGTAGGTTTCTGAGCGGAAAGGATAGGCCTGATCCATTTCAGGTCGGAAGTTATATGAAACAACCAAACCTGGCTTTAGTTTGTATGTTGATATTGTGTTACGTTATCTTTCGGTCTACTGGCTTGGTTGGGTTTAACTTTTTCCTGGCTCACGGTGCCAAAAAGGGGATAAGCTGCCACTTAGTGTACACTTTCAGGGTTGTTTTAGAGAGGTGCCCAAAAATACCGTCATTTTTGTTGTCGTCTTAAGTCTAATCAATGTCCCTTAAGACGAATGACATGTTCATTTAAACCAGTGGTCGTTCACAGTAATCAACTGTTCTTGGTAAGTAGGTGTGGTGTGGATGAGAAATTATTCTCTGGGAAGTAACCAAAATTTTCATGTTGAGTGCGAAGCTAAATGCCAACTCAATGTGGTTGAAATTAATGATCTCAGCATATTCCGTCACTGACTTGTCTATTCATTTATCACTTATCTTCTATCATTATTATGCCTTTGCTATCCAAAAGTGTCGGCCAAGGCATTATGTTTTCTGGCTGTCTGTCCGCCATGTCTGATCATCCATTCGGACAGATCTTGTTACCATGATGTCTTGTGAATGGGTCGTTGAAACTTAAGGGAATATTCACAAGCCCCTACTGATGACCTCACGCGTGAGATTTTGTAGGTCAAAGGTCGTAGGTCAAGGTCACAGCAGACTGTCAAGGTGGCGAAGGCATCCAATTGGATGCTTGGGTGTCAAATTCTATTGTCGACTTTAATTTAGTTGTTTGTTTTCAGTTGTTTTCTTGTCAGTGGTGAAGATGCTGCACGTTGTCTACAGACGCTGGATGCGGACTACTCCAAGAACCTCGACGCCGTTCTCAGCATCCTTTGTCAGATGATGTCCGGGAAGAGCTTTGAGTTGATTCTGTCTGCAGCCGCAGTCACCGGCAAACTACCGGTGTTTGCTGCAGAGTTTATCAAGTTAGTTTGTCATGAATTTCATGCGCAAAGATAGCGCAGTTGTCGAGAGCATTACCTTTATCCTTCTACCTTCTATTCATTGTCTGTTAGAATATTATCACCGCCACTTTTCTCTTAGCGGCCATTTTCAGGTAAACCTGTGTTAGCCAATTTCTGCCAGTTTTTAGCAAACGTCAATGTATTACGTTACGTTTGCTATATGCTATGAGCCGTCCGTCTGTCGTCTGTCTGTCTGTTGTCTGTCTGTCTGTCTGTCTGTCTGTCTGTGACGTTGGTGCACCCTACTC
>Ga0209363_1000426_pt1 | contig 16199 bp, 8 predicted proteins | sample WorMetexBAHAMAS3_FD_187385 | JGI IMG/M metagenome (GOLD analysis project Ga0209363, IMG submission 187385) | Marine gutless worms symbiont microbial communities from Max Planck institute for Marine Microbiology, Germany - Inanidrilus exumae... | ecosystem: Host-associated > Annelida > Digestive... | reverse complement strand
CTCCATTTCCAGGCCGGATGTCGTAGGAGGCGACTAAACCTTTCTTTAGTTTTTTTGTGTTGTTTTTATGTTATGTATTTTTAGTTAAGGATGCATGCTTTTTTGTCGTATTTGATTTAGTTTTGTCTTGCAGAGTGATAGTTGTCTCCCCCTGTTGTAGGCGCTAGTGTAATGATTTTAATGAGCTTCTCGATCCCTTTCCTTGTAGCACAGCTACTGAGCAAAAAGGCAGCCAGGGTTGATGTTAATATATCCCTGGCCTTCCTTCACTGGTAGGGATAGCTGTGCCTCCTGACCTTTTATCTCTGATATAGCCATATTTGTGCTGAGAAGGGAGGCTAAACTCCAACTAACTAACTAACTTGAGGGACATGGCTTGACTATGGAAACAGTCAGTGGTTTGTGCAGTATTGCCATTGGTTTGTTTTTGGAATTAAGTGTTAACTAAATTTGTGCTACTTGTGCGCAGAGTTTCTTTGGCCTTGGCTTCGGTCAGAATGTCGACATAGACATAGTGTTTGACGGGCAGGAAACACGCAAGACTGCGGAGATCCGTACAGAGGATGGGCGCAAAGAACGACATTATCTCTACCTTGACGGAGAGACCATCTCTGGCAAGGTGTGTGCAGCTATTTACTGTACAGGGTGGCACAAAAATTGGGTTATTAGCCACCGTAGGACAGAAAGGTGTCAAGTATCTCACAAGGTAGTGTAGTGACAGTTGGACATTTACATTTCATTACATATTTTCTGCTGAGTCTGACTGCGAAAGAATTTGAAAAGTGACTTTCACAGCACGTTTTTTTGTGTCGTGTTGCGATGAAGTCCTGGAGATCCATTATTGTTGTAGTAATCTATGCTAATGGCTACAGAGTGAAACATGAAAAAGCTATTAGTTTCAGTGACTGAATGGACTGACATAACTTCTAGACCAAACTGCTTTGATACACCTGTATTGTGCTCAGACTGTTATAAGGAAATCATGTCATATAATAATTAATAATCTTGTACTTTATAAGTTTTTGCTTATGACGTAGGTGAATGTCGTGTTGAAGAAGTCCGGTTCTAAAGTAGAGCATCATGGCATCAAAATTGAATTCATTGGACAGATCGGTAAGTGTACTCATTGCATTATGTAGTTATGATGTCTTTATCACAATGTTGCAGTGACACAGCTATTAATAAATGATCAAAACCCATCGTTGGCAGATATGTGTTAAATAACAGTAGTATAAATGAGTATGGTATGTGTGTTTAATTACCAACCGTAAGGTCATAACTTTAGTAGAGTTCAGAGGTGTGACTGGTCACAGATTTTACGGAGTTACGTCGAACCATCTTGTCTGTCCAAAAACATTAATACTGCAGGCGTGTGTGCTGATACTGTCTGAGACACACACTGAGCATTGAAACTTTGCCGCTGCTCACATCTGTTCAGTCATGGCACACACTGTGAATGTTTTACAACTGAGTCACAGACACGTACAGGGACAGCTTTTGATGTAGGTTGTATACCTGACCCATTCTTTGACCCTGTATTGGTTAATTGACTGTGTATTTTTTGGGCTGAGTAATAATACTAAATGGCGACGGTGGATGCAGATAAACGAACAGTGTTAAACCACTGAACGGCACTCAAAGCACTGGCGTCAACCAGGAAATACCACCTGCTGGCCTCAACCTTTTCTCGTTTGACCACCAGACCACGCTGAGGGAAGGGACGTCGCTGGCTGTCTGATAATGCTGGCTCTAAGAAGAGAAAGGAGGATCGTATTGACACGATGGGTGACCTAGAAGAAGCCAGCACTTAGCAAGAATGCAAAGACTCATGCCGACACTGTTTTTGGCCAAGCACTGAAGAAGTGCTGGTCAGGGCTGGCACTGAATAAGTGCCAGTCCGGGCTTAGCCAGACAGTAGGCCACGCCTAGAGGGGGTGCGCTTAGAAATACCTGACAAGCTGCTCACGCCTACTGTACTTTCCTCCACCCTACACAACGCGGACATACACCGCACACACCTACCAATTCCCTTTCTCTCCTTTGGCTGGCGCATTGGACCGATATGAAGGTCTCAGCACGGGTCCAGAGTAGGCATCAAAATTGAATTCATCGGACAGATCGGTAAAGACTGAACTGTGGGCAAAGAATGAATGAACGACCCTGAAATCAATGGCTTTCCAAAACTGATCATGGGAAGTTTGGTGATCCTAGCTGCATCAGTTTTTCAGATATAGTGTGAAAAACAGACAGACACACAGATAAACGGCGGTAAAAAAACCCTACCCTCAGGACTGACGTCGTCATGGGTAATGATTATGCCACACACGTCACTGAAGTAACTGCTCATAATTGCAACGGATGAAGATGATGAGCCGACAGGTGCTTGCCTGTGTAGAGTTGTACTATGACCGAGGAAGTCATCAGGAGTTCACGTCACTGGTACGGGAGCTGGCTCGGCCTGGCGAATTGACACAGAATGCCAGCTATGACTTTGAGTTTGTCCAGGTGGAAAAACCATACGAATCATACACCGGAACTAATGTCAAGCTGCGGTAAATACCACTGTCTGTTGAGCTCTTAGCTTGCTCACAGTAATCACGAGAGTTACTTGTGTATACTTTTATAAGGACACATTTGTTGATGCAACAGATGTCACGAAAATGTCAGCTGTATTCAGAAGTGTGCAGAGCTGAGAAAATGTTAGGAAAATAGGATTGAAAGTAATAATAACAAGGTGTCACCCTAACAGGAAGTATCACTACTGGCCCACCGTGCAGTGTTGCCTTGGAGCTATAATTAGACTGGAGACGACATGACGTCATCGCCTGGCTTGTGCGGGTGAAGCTGCCTGCAGGCCTACTGTGGAGTGTTACAGACGACGACGACAGACGCCAGAGAGCAAAACAGTACTGCCCCACCCTACACTATGTGTAGGTGGGCTAGTTATAGTAACAGCAATATTCTGTGTTCATGAAATAAAAATGGTAGTAGTAGAACGTACTGATTAAAGGGACACTGACACGGTCTGGCATTAAAGCTTTATATGAAAGGTGATATAAAGAAGATAACAATGTAACACATCACAGCTCGCATTGAACACAAATAACAGAAAACGGAGCAAAAATGTTTGGGACAGTTGTTTACTAATTTATTTTCTTGCCGATTCTGCCACTGCATGATGTCACGAGTTTTGCATGCCACGCCTACTTTGACACCTGCAAAATATTTATCCACGCCTGTGGATAAATATTTTGTGACTGTCAAACTCTTCGGCCACGGCAGGCTCCGTTGTGCTGAACGCCTTCTTGTCCTCATCCCTTGGCAGTTCTTCCTCGCTAATACGCAACAAATCAGACTTGTCAATCGTTCTAAAAAAACATAGATCTTTATTATATGTTTTTCTTGCCAGAGGTGTCAGTGTACCTTTAACGTGGCATAAGCTAAGTAGCTTCTAGGACATGGTAAGGCATAGAAAGAGTCGCTGTGGTAGTGACAAAAGAGATTACATACTTGCCGAATGCAAAATTGATGCTAACAATGGCCAATGGCAGCGCCAAGTATTCCACACTGTACTGTAGTGTGTCGTCGTTGACTGTAGGTACTTCCTGCGAGTGACGATGATACGTCGAATGAGTGACCTCATAAAAGAGCAAGAGGTGCTTGTTCATGCCTTGTCTCACTATCCAGAGATGAACAACTCTATAAAGATGGAGGTCGGCATTGAAGACTGTCTACACATTGAGTTCGAGTACAACAAGTCAAAGTAAGAACTCGCTGTCAATCTTGCTTCTATGAGGCTGTGTGTAATACAGGACTGCAAACTTCGTTGACTGATTTATTGACTTACGAGTTGAAATTTGTAGTAGTTTAACTAGTTTTAGCCCATACTTGGTCGTTTTTTAGGTCGACTTCCATACTTTGGAAGTTGACCTAATACTATGGGTGGCAAATTTCCATCTGTCTGTACGTCGGTGTGTCCGTCCGTCCACAAAAAGTTTCTTCGATTTCGGTGAAATTTGGCATTCAGGTAGTACTCGATGAGAGATGAAAAAAGGTAATGACCATGCCCGGATCAAAGGTCAAGGTCAGGAGCCCACGAAAGTCGGAAATTCGACCATTTTGGACCATTTTCAAGCTATCTCCTCCCCCATTTATAATGGGGGCTGACAAATGACGACGGATTCCTAAATTAGGGGCAATATCTAAAATTTAACCAGTCAGATTTTTGAAATTCGTCCTTGTTTTCCGTCACGTGACCCCTGAACTTTGGTCCTAACCACGTCTGACGGCCCCAGTCTGCCCTAGCGGAAGTCGACCGTCAGTCTCTGTACGGGGCTAATTTTGTTATCACTGCCAAAAGTTTTGGATGCTGTGGTAGATCTTTAAAGTTCCGGTTCACCGTGGGTTATCTGTGGAGATATAGGCAAGCTAAATGAATGTGGTGAGAGTGGAAGAGACAGCAGTAGCGTCAGCGTGTTAATAACTGCGTGAGTCACCCCATGTTAGCATTCCCAGGCGGAAAGAGAAACTTTAGGGATAATCGACAATGGATATCCCCTTTATGTCACCCAACCTACGGTGTTTTAAAGCAGTGAAATGTATTTTGTTCCTAGTACTACCATGCTTACTGTGGTCCTAGGTACCATCTGCGTGACGTCATAGTTGGCAAAATCTACTTCCTATTGGTACGCATAAAGATTCGACACATGGAAATACAGATAATTAAGCGAGAGTCGACAGGCTCAGGTATGAAACAATTGCGCTGTGCCAGTTTTTGTAATGTTGTTAGTAGCCTTGCCCATAGATCATGAGGAAATGCTGATGCAGTGAGTTATGTCTGAGTTCATTAGGCTTTGAGCTGCATGGCCTGGTGATATAGTGGAGTCCAAGACCAAGTGCACATATTTCAAGTCCAACTCCAGCTTGACATCACTGTTGACAATACATTGACACGCAGGCATATCAGTTTACCTACACTTGCTGCAGACTGTTTATTATCAACAGCATTAAGTAGGTAATAGCTTGTTAATATTTCACAGTATCAGTGCTTTTTCTTTCAATATTTGAGACAAAGGACGTCTCGCGGGTAAAAAAAAGCAGTGCCCAAGGGTTCTTTTCTGGAACGTGTGGAAAAAGTAAACCGATGAGGAATCTGCTGACGCAGTTTTGTCTGGAACACAGTCATTAAATGGAGGAGGTGGTTGTTGAGTGTGACAGCTGTCAGGATGGCTAGTTTTTTCTAGCATAATTTTGTGTCATTACATTCAAAATGCTTGCTTTTTATGCTAGTATTATAGTTAACTACAGTGCAGTCCAAGTTCAAAACATGAACCCACGTCCGACTCATAAAACACATACGTTGAGAATGTTCCTCTTACAGTCATTCTAAACTGTTCTCATACTAACGTTGATAACTCCTCGATCACTCACTTTGCAAAACTGTTATAGAATTCATCAAAAGGATAAATTTGTACGATAGACTAAAGGTGCTCTATAACCTATTTTGTGTTGAAAATGCCATTAAGTATTAACTAGCCAACAAACCATGGTCCCCGTTCTGTGGCATTAAAACAAGGTAGAAGACTTCTCAAGAAATTGTAGCTGTAGCACTTTCACAGATCACCAGCATGTATTTCATGTTGTGTTTTTGCATGGGAAGCTCTTTCTGTTTACTGGTGAGGATTAAATGCAAGTAGACTATTATATGACACCTTTAACACTGTGGACTTTATGTAATCTGTCTTTGCTGAAAAAAGGCATTATGCTACAGCAAACAAACGAGCCAACCAGTGTCTGGCTATGTTAAAGCTGTTCTGAGAAATCTGCGAGACGCCCAGTGTTTCCAGTGTGAACTGCTGAAGCTGTGAACAGCCGTGTGCGTGTGTTGTTGACTGCAGGTTCCAACTCATACAATGAGAACGAGACGATCGCCAAGTTTGAGATAATGGACGGTGCACCAGTAAGAGGTAGATCTTTTACATGGAATTTAGTTTCAAGTAAGGTTACTGTAACTATTTTTTGAAGTTAAGTTACTTATTTTGTATGTTGACTTGAGTTATTTGCGTGAACAGTGCCATCATTCCCTTGCACACAGGATGGTGATATATGCTGTTTATCCGACACCACATTGTGATGCCGAAGACTTATATTTTACGGCTGTGTTTTTTCTTCCTTTCTTTTTTTCGACGCCTAATCTCTGAGGTCACTGAACGGATCTCAAACAAACTTGGACACGTATTCACTTATGACTGCTATTTGAAAAATTTGGTCCGAACTCCCCCGGGCATATACCCGCCACGGGTGCAAAAAACGTTTTTTTGGGACCGACTTTGAACTTTGATCAAACATGTCTCTGCAACGGAACATGATATCAGCAATCGGAAATAAACTTGTCAATCTACAGGGACTCCCCTACATGCCCACCAAATTGGGTGAAGTTTGGTCCAGAAACGGCTGAGAACAGTTGGCGAGTTTTTGCCCACCTCCTAAATTTTTGCATTGGAAGACACTGCCAGCCATACCGCATGGACTTTATATAACAGACAGCAGGCAAACTTTGGTACGTGTTATTATGTAGTGGCACAAGCTTACAGTCTAGAACAACAGAATGCCAGGCGGACTCACGCTTAGCTTTGCCATGAACAGTTGCATGTAGTGAATGCACAGTTGCTTGGGTGACTGCAGCGATCATCATGGTGATCAGTTGCAGTAGTAATTGCACTGCCCTGTCTATACACCCTTAGCATACTGGTGTTGGGCAGCAGCTATAAAGGGAGCATTGCCCCATCCCCGATGGCTGGTAGTGGGTGAGGGTAGTTGGTGATGTTGCTAGTTAGGGTTAATGCTTTGAGTTCACCTCAATGCATGGACACTGCTGGTTAGATGATTGGAAGGACATGCAGCCAATAAAAAGCCCGTGCTATATTTGTCATTGGAACAGGAGGAGGAGAACACTGAGGGGACCAGGTAAGCCAGGTTCATAAGGAAAATGGCTGTTGAAATGGAGATGGTGGTGTAACGTAATGTAATTTAATTTAGACAACTTATATAGCACTGTAGGCAACGCAAGCCACTTCAAGAGCACTTTACAATCACAAACTGTCCTGTTGTGCAAATGCAATTTTAAATAAATGAGTTTTCAAAAGTTTCTTGAATTGTTCCAATGATGACAGTCGGTGCAGTGAGTCAGGCAGACTGTTCATTGCGCGCGGCGCGGCGACAGTAAAGGCGCGGTCGCCGATCGTTGCATGCACGGCACAACCAGTTGAGAAGTTGATGACGATCACAGCCTCTGCCTTGACTCAAGGTCAGCGACTGGCTGGAGTAGTTCAGACAGATACTGCGGTGCTAAGCCGTTGAGACATCTGAACGTCAGAGCACACAGCTTGTATGTGATACGTTCTGGCACCCGCAGCCAGTGCAGATCTTTTAGCAGCGGGGTAACATGGTCATACTTCTGTGCGCCGGCAGTCAGACGTGCTGCAGCATTGACGACGGTCTGCAATTGTTGAGGTGCACACTGGGGCAGACCTGCCAAGACGACGTTACAGTAGTCAACCCATGTCATAATGAATGATGTGGCAAGAGTTGGTGGTAGTGATGGTATACACCACGTTTGATGAAGCATAACAGTAACTGGTTAAATCACTTGTCAGGTGAATCTATTCCAATCCGGTTGTTCCTGAACGGCTATGACTTGACGCCGACGATGCGAGACATCAACAAGAAATTCTCCGTTCGCTACTACTTGAACCTTGTCCTTGTCGATGAGGAGGATCGGAGATACTTCAAACAGCAGGTACATGCTTGCTGTCTGCTGTTTACTGGCCCTCCTCATGGGCCAGTATTGTTTTGCTCGCAGGCGTCTGTCGTCTGTAACGCTGCCGGTAGGTGGGCGAGCCGGCCGCTAGGCGCGTGGTCGGTTGGCCACTGCCGGGCCAGACGCGTGTGCGGGCGGCTGACACCGCACGGCGGGCCAGTACGGTTACGTCCCGTTAGGGCAACACCTTGTTTGTACTTGTACAAGGCAAAGGTGAAGGATCCCTTATCCATACTGGAGACAGGTAGGGGCTCTTGTATGCCTTTCTTGGGCCATTGACTCTGTAGGTTGATATTCTAGAGTTTGTAACGTATAGCCAGTGTGATGCCTCACGTGGTTCAAACTGTCTTAGCTGGCACCCGAGTGAAGGACAGGAAGATTTTGTTTGATGACTACTAGCTCATTTGGATTAGCGAGAAGACGCTGAGGTTGTCCGGAGTGGTGCTGTCTGCACCATCATTGCGCCGTAACAATGTGTATAATAGAAGGAGCAACCTGGTAGCCAACAAATGATGTTTGCTAAAATAACCACCGGTGAATTGACATGTGTGTCTATGTAGGAGATCACGGTGTTCCGCAAGGCTGACAAGGTGCGCAAGCCTGTTCAGAGTGCCAGCACGGGCAAGTTCTCTTCGCCGGAGAACATGGCATCTAAATTCGCGTCACCGGATGTAGTTCCTTCTTCAGTTGTTTCACCGACGTCGGACGCCTTGAATACACGTTCGTCACCAGATGGCGTCGCTAGCGACTCAAGTGCCCCAAAGCACTGAACAACTGACTTAATCACATTTGACCCGCTGGTCGGCAGAGACTGCGAGCCGTGTCCAAGCTATTGGGCAAAAACTGATATTTATCCACTATTGTTGAACAGATCATTGGGTGAAACTTCAGCTTCCTTCATTAATGTAATATTGTACACTATATCTGTTTGTGGTCTGCACAATATTTCCAGTGCACCATAGTAGTGTACATAATGCTGTATTTGCTGGCTGACGTCATTTCGTACAGCGGCAGTGATCCATATATGGGACATTTTCCACAGGGTATCGACTGTGACAGCCCAGCCAACAAGGGCAGCGTACCAGTCCCTCTATGGTTTATAATCATGTATTTGATTATGCTCTGTACATAGCGTTCATCTATGGCCCATATGTCATTGCAGTCAGTAACGTTTAAGCAGGTGTATGAAGTTTTGAAGGCTGGGTTGAAAGACATTTTTTATTTGTTGGTGTAAAGGAGTCTACTGAATAAAGGCACTATTGTAATTAGTAAACGATAAATTTTGATCAAACTCTAAAAATGACTTATTGTTTTGTAAATTGCCCATTAGTTATTCTTGTGCTAGTGACGTCAAAGCTTTCAGTATTTGGTGCATCGGACAAAATGCATCCAGTCATTGCGACGTTCGTTGGAAACAGGTGCAACGCTGACTTGCATCCAGGCACAATGCACCTATGAGCCATCTATACTTTGTTATCATTTAATCCACAAAACAACACGTTTTGTTTACAGTGAAGCGTGACGTCAAAGCTGACTTCAGGTATTGCCAAGCTGGTTCTCAGCAGTTTCGATCATAATATTCTTCAGCATCAAAATCATCATTTAAACTAGCAAAAATATATTTTTTGGAATGACCGAGGAATAAGTGTGTCCCTTGATGCACTCTGTTTTGAAAAGTGGAAATTCTTTCAACCCCATCTTTAAATGTTGCTGATAATAACTACGTTGTTTATTATCTTATCTTCGTGTAATACAGGTAATACATATTAGTGAGTATGGAGCTACAGTAGAAAACAGCGGATGACTGTAGAGCATGCGATAGTTCCATATTAATAGGCTGGAGCAGTTTAATCTCACCAGCTCCAAAAATATTGCTCTGGTCTTGTGTATAACCTAGATTAACTGGACCAAAGTGATGCAGTTTATTCAATTGTAATTCCTTTTATGGACTGGATGAAATTGGATGATTTTGCTGCGATGTTTGTAAACGAAGAGCTATTCCACTTTTGTTGTTGCTCTTTATGACTTTTGTTCCAAATATTTGTCCAAAACTTGATGCATGTATCTAGCGTAAATGTTTCAACTTGCAAATGTGTGAGGCATGTCACATGAAAAGTGGATCAGATCAGTTGGAGCAAAATGATCTGATGGAGAAGACTGCAGGAGCAGATGAGTTACATCAGGTCGCGGAATTGGACAAACAAAAATGTTTGATAGAGATTAGTGCCACATACCTACTGAGATACAGTTACGTGAATTGTTACTCCGTCCCCGGGAGGTTGCAAAAAGTTGCAAAGTATTGCAGGGGGATATGATGCTTATTTGCAACATGCGGCAACTGAATACGGGAGCACCACTAGGGAGTCTGGGCTGGGCCATGCTGCCATGTGAAAATTTAAAAAATATAGTTTGAAATAGCGCAAGAGAGAGTGATAATTCAGTAAGAGGGATGGGGGGATAGCGGGAGGATGTATTGCCCATCCCCTGGATCTGTACTCGGCTGTTACACAAACTTCAAGACTGGTGCACCACGGTGTATTGATCGTTTGTTTTATTAGGTGACAGTATTTTCTCGTAGCGACGGCGACATCCTTGATGCATGGTCGACTGTTATATTCCTGTTTACTACCAGTTATTTATTCAGACAGTTTCTGAAAATAACAACACTTGCTGTGTTAGCAGCATTATACTGCAGAATGTTGTCGGCCCGGGCCAACACAGTAAGTAGGACCGTCGTGTGCGTGTGATAAGTTAATGTCACCATTAGGTCTTCACTTGCATACTTAATGGCAAGCTCGCTCATGTGTGCTGAATCCAGTGATGATCGTTTTGTTGTTTCACACACAGTGAAGTGGATCATTCTCGTCTTTGAATATTTGTCAGGTAAAGATGAAACTGTCTGCAGTGGTGACGTCTGTTAATTGTCTGAGGGTCAGCAGTTCAAAGTGTTTCAGCTTTTAGCATAAATAAAGTTAATCGCTATTTTTGAGCACACGACTACATTTGCATTGCCAGCATAGCTCTGTTGGTTGTTTTGCGTTCGTTGACGCCATTGTAATTAACAAGTTGCTAATGGTGGTGTGTGTGCGTGAGAGATCTAATCTAAGTGTATTCTGTTGTGATGTAGCTTAATGCTTGCTTGAAGCATGACATGTAGCCTGTTGCGTGCAGTTGTGCCTACAGGCTGTAATGCCCTGCATACTATGCTGTTAAAGTATATCTAGCTACTGTAAAACCCTTAATGTTCGCGTGCCCTTTATTTAGCGAGCTAAACAAACCGCAGAATTAGAGGGCGTAAATATCGATACTATACCAACTTTAATTGGCATCACTGGTGTGTTGGAACTGTGTGGTTTGAATTCGACGAAATAAAATGCGCCAACATAATTTTGAACGTGAAGTCACCAATTTTTAGGGCAGCCAAATTAAAGGGTTTTACAGTAATATCCTGTTGGGTTTGCATCACGTTTTTGCATATTTTATGTTATGAGTTGGTTGATTATAAATTGGAACCACAGTGACATGGATGTAACATCTCAGACAATGACACGTGCATAAATTTAAAAACTAAGGCAAGTGAAGACTGCTCATAAATAATATACTTTATTCAGGATAATGTGCTACTGGCACTGGAGAGCCAACATTAGGCAGTGATGGCCCTTCCTTCGTGTTGCATGGTGGCTGTGTTGCGTGATGGCTCAGTGGTAGGGCGTTGGACTTGCGATTTACAGGTCGCAGGTTCAATTCCCAGTCGATGGCTTTCACATAACATAGGTCAACTCAGTCTTGCATCCCTTCAGGGTCGCTAAGTCGAGTACCTGCTTATGGCTGGGGTTAAAGACGGGATTCTCACCTCTGTCGGGTGGCAAGTAACACTGTGTGATCCCATATGGCATGCGATTTTTCCGTAGCGGTGAAGAGCTAAGTTGATGCTAAACTGCTATACATTGTTTACTTACTTACTTTTTTACTTCCAGCAGGAGTCTGGTTGTGGATGAGAAAAAGGCCAGGCTACTGGTTAGGGTTAGTAGTTCAGTGCTTTGATGCCTATGCATGGCCGTTGGCAGGAACGATGTCCAGCCAATAAAGAAACCTGTTTCACTAATACCAGAGGTTTGTTCCAGGAAGTTGGATGATGACGAGGACCTGAGGAGACCCATCTGACTCCGGTTCATCAGTTAAGATGGCCAACGGATAAATGTCCGTAGCAGTTCTCACATATAACGTGAGAGCATTCCATTAGAAAAACCTGCCAAGTGATGCGTGGAAGCTAATGTTAGAGTGATGCATTCCTGAAAGCGTTCGACTGTGATTTGTTGTGGCACAGCTTTAACCTGTAAAGTCTCTACACTGACACTTGAAGGGCGGGCTGTTACAATTTGTACAGTATGCAGTTAACTGACAAGGTCCCTTTTTAGGTCGACTTCCAAACTTTGGAAGTCGACCTAATACTATGGGTGGCAAATTTCCGTCCGTCCGTCCGTCCACAAAGTTTCTTCGATTTCGATGAAATTTGGTATATAGGTAGTACTCGATGAGAGATGAAAAAAAGGTAATGACCATGCCCGGATCCAAGGTCAAGGCAAGGTCAGGAGCCCATGAAAGTCTGAAATTCGACCATTTTCAAACTCTATCTCCTCCCCCATTTATAATGAGGGCTGACAAATGACCATGGATTCTTAAATTAGGCGGCAATATCTAAAATTTCATCGGTCAGATTTTTGAAATTCATCCTAGTTTTCCGTCACGTGACCTCTGAACTTTGGTCCTAATCACGTCTGACGGCCCTAGTCTGCCCTAGCGGAAGTCGACCGTCAGTCTCCGTACGGGACTAATTTTTGTTATGTAACAGTCGACACATCTGACACCAATCACCATATTGCTGTATACTGTGAGGCTGTGTGCCGACTACACAGTGATAAGGGACAAAACAGTAGCGACGTATTTTTTGTGCATGAAAATGTTGATATATTACTGTTTGTCTGGTGATGTGTGAATATGTTGATAACGGCAAATTAAATGAATGTTGTTGAAACTGTGCTTCAATGGTGGCACTACGGCTACAACCATTATCCACAAATACAGTACTTTTTGGCACACTGGCCAGTAATTTATCACACTGACATGGCACTTCCTGCACAGCTATGATTCATCTTTGCACTTACTGTACACATAGATACACTGCAGATACTGACGATTACATTCACAAACCTATTTAGAGTAATTACTCAACAGAAAAGTCAACGTTTTAATGTATGTCAGCAAACCTAGCAAGAAAATCTTTGCAGTCGTAAACCACCTTTACCATTCTTAGCCACTAGTGAAATCCACAAAATTTTATAACATTTATGCAAACGAAGCGACAACTCTGTTGACATGACAGCCATGTTGGTGTTGGATGGAAGCTATGAACAGTGAATCAAGGAGAAGCTGTAGCTCGGTTCAAAACGTCATGAATATTTATATAATAATAATAATAATAATATACACATTTGCATAGCGCCATATGGTCGTAACTTCAGAGGCGCTGTGACATATGACTCTGTATCACTGGACAGAAACTGCAGAGAACAGTTTTGGCTGAAACTTAAGCCAAGCGTCAGCAATGCCACGGCATACATGCAACTGCCATCATGACTAGCTTTCATCTCTGACAAGTTGCTATGGAAACAGCATCACAGCACGACATGTAGCAGTAAATCACAGGACTGGAATGTGCGCTGGACATGACATCGCAGGACTAGACATTCAGCCGGTCATAGGTCGCAGGTCAACACGAACCTTCTCATCACTGCTCAACATACCAACAGTTGGGTAAAACCCACCCTTCGGTATTCGGACTTCCCGCTTTCCGATCGTCTTCCCGTTCCGTGTAAAGAACACCTAGAAGTGCATCAACAATTACATGATGGTCAGTAGGTCAGTACTACGTAATATACAATTATATGAAACCTATTTAACAATCGTATAACTGACGAGAAGCTCTGATACTGTGGAGGGACCGTGCAACGCTCTGTGTTAGTAAATTTGTGCTATAGTTCATGAGGTATGGGAGAGTTAGAAATGTTACAACCAGCAAAATTGACATTCGAAGTCATTTAAGGGCACTGGCAATGGTGCCATTCGATAGGCCACACACGATTTCCTATTAGTGTTCCATTACAACTATGTCTCTATATTGCACAGTTAACGAGATGTTATCACTTGTTTCCCAAAACTGAAGGAGGTCATGAGACACATCATGCATCCCTTTTGGGGTAATATATCACGCATGCACTAGTCCTCCTATATATCAATGAGCACATATGAAATTTGAAGTGAATAGCTTCACTGATTCCCAAAACATGATTGGGGCAAAATTTAAAAAACGGGTCACGTGACTGACCACGCCCATTAGGCAGTAGTCTGTCATCGAAGGCCAAGCACTTGATATATTCTATGTCCCTATCTTTCACCGTTTCTGAGATATAGTGAGATACTGGTCGAAAATCGCCGATCTAAACCTACCCCACCTCTATTTGGGGCCTCCGTTGGAATTTTGCGTCGGCAAACCAGAGTCCCTGGGCTATCGTACGGCGTTGCTTGCACGGCCCTAGGTTCAGTCATTTTAGTAGAATTCGCAAGACTTGCGACAGATGGACAGACACACGATGACAGCATATACCGTGCTAGCATAGCGTTGTGCGGTAAAAACCGTATGCAATGTATAGCATTGATGGCAATGCTAAAAGCTCAACATAAAGTACAACCTGGCAAAATACAAATGTGTATATTATATTAGTATAATAAATGTTGCAATGTCTCAATGTAAAACAAATCAACAACAAAACAGATATATTTCAACAGTGACGTGGATTTCAAGGCTATGAATGTGGAACAGAATGAACCAGATGGCTGTCTTGTGTGGAATGCCTACAATACAGTATTCGGCTCGAAGCACTCGGCTATCTGTGCACAAGCTGTTTACTTCCTGCATTCAGTGAGGCCTAGTGTCATGTGACACAATAGTCGATGGTGATTGGCTGCCTCTGACAGAGTGATGTCAGCATTATGTGCCATGTTGTCAACCGGCGTCGAACAGCGTAGAAAACTAGGGGGAGGTTTCTTGTACGGACTGTACAGACCAGGGGAATGACTGAATTGATTCCAACGGTAAAAAAAGGAAACTATGGGTTATTTTGGTAGTGAATTCCGGCGATCTGTAATCATTGTGGAGTTATGGCGGCCTGAAGTCACAAGACGTTGAAAAATTTAAAGAAATTTTTGCGCTTTGTTGGAAAAACCACCCCTTACAGTAAAATTGTCAAAATTCTGTCCCGAAAATTTTCATCGCCACACTGATCGATTGTGTTCAAATTTCGTGAAATTTCGCTGACGGGAAATCTGTGAAACCGTGCGTTGCTTATCTGACAAAAAACACTTTGGCGGAATTATAGCCGAACGCGTGAACCCCACCAAAACGCGCCGTAAAGTGATTCCAATATTCGGCTAAAGCCTAGCTTCGAGCTGAATAATAATTACAACAATGAATGATGACCGTTACTCTCTATGTGTAGTTCAGTTAGCCTACTGGTAAACGCTTGTCCATTGCTCGTGCAGTTAGCTATTCAAGAGTCATAGAATGTTGCAGCAATGAGTAATGACGTCTCTTCCATTCAGTTAGTGGACAGAGAAAAGGTGAATAATGACTCCACTGAAAGCTAAGTTGATGCTACTTGCTATACACAGTTTACTTACTTTACTTACATACTCTTATACTTCCATCAGGAGTACAGGCAACCTACCTGTACTTTAGTGCTGTTGTCTGGGTTCGGTCGTTCCCACCACTGTTCATCTTCGGACTCTGATGAGCTGAACCCTGCATCGCCACCATCGAGCTCCACATCCGCTGCTCCATTCACTGCGTCACCGCCGGCAACCGCTGCTGTAGCAGGGTCGTCAACATCATCCCACTCACGTCGGTAGTCACGTGGAAACAAGATGCCACAGCCCATTACGTCTCCTACACAGTGCATATACAACAGCTGTACCACCACTGTCCATGTGTAGTCTTGTGTACATGGTCTGGACTGTGGTCCACAAAGTCCAACTCACAGTGAAGGCTGACATTCCTTTTTGAAAGAATATACTACTTCCGTTTAACAGAATGTTTTTCCAAGTGAAACTGAATCAGCCGAGTCCCCGTTGGATCCTCCTACACCAGTTCTGGAAGATAACCTCTAGAGATTAATAGAACAGAATTTGTAAGGACCATACTTCCTTCCAGCCACCCAACCATCAATATCAAAGCAATGAAAGAATGCAGTTCTAAAAATAGCATCATTCAGTTTTGATATGGTTAGTCTGTTTCCTTACAATGATATATTTATAAAAATAAAAC
>Ga0209363_1000425_pt1 | contig 16200 bp, 10 predicted proteins | sample WorMetexBAHAMAS3_FD_187385 | JGI IMG/M metagenome (GOLD analysis project Ga0209363, IMG submission 187385) | Marine gutless worms symbiont microbial communities from Max Planck institute for Marine Microbiology, Germany - Inanidrilus exumae... | ecosystem: Host-associated > Annelida > Digestive... | reverse complement strand
GCGTAACACCGAGTAGCTTGACCTTTTCGCAAAAAGGCACCACCGACCCAGCTACGTCAACACCACCGGACGTAGACATTTTCTCCCGCTGGGCTCTGGTGCCGAATAAGATCGCTTCGGTCTTGGCTGGATTAAGGAGCAAACCATTCTCCTACTACATTACTATTAGTATACATTTTTTCCAGAACAGTAGCTTAGTCTGAATAACCAAGTGCAGTAAAGTCCTGCAATAGTACTGCAAAGGCAGTGTGAAGAGATTTCAATGGCGACTACTGAGGGCACCAGTGGCCATTACAGGCAGACCTGGAAACTGCCGTTAAAGTTGTTGTCTGGTGTATAACTGTGGTTTACTTGCAGGTTATGTGTATTGTACTGCTACTGCATATTTCAGTTTTTGTCGCTGGCCCTTTTCATGGGTACTTTATTAGGGCCAGGTCTCCGAAAGAGAACCTCTCAGGATAATTGAAGCAGGATTTTACAGTCTGGATGCCACTGCGGTCACCAAGTCACCAGTGTCAAAGCACTGAAAGTAGAATCGTACACACAACCGTCTGTCTGCACCGTCTCTGATCTCTTCAGATCGCGCCTTAAGAGCGAGATGTTCTCGTGGTCATACATGTAACATCTAAAGTCAGCGTGACTGCAGTTAACTGAACCGTGACCTTGAAGTACATTTTTGCACTTACGTCACGTTAATGAACATCACCCACCCGTCTACTATCTCACTGCGTGCTCTGCTCCCACCTTGCTCTGGTTCGGGGCTACTGCGAGTCTGCAATCTGTGGCTGTGCCACTGATGCCCGCAGCTGTGACATGTGCTCACAAGTCCTGTCCTGTGTGACCGACAGTGTGGTCGACGGACACCATACCGAGATTAGTTGTATAAGATGCCCAGTTTCATGGAAAATTGACACACAGAGTTTGAAAAATTTACAGAAATTTAGTCTGAAAACCCTCACAAGTGAAACTAAGTGCATTGAGATTCACTGAAAATCATGGATTTTGTAGAATTTTACATAAAACAGCCAATTTCATGAAAAGTGTCGTGGCCATAAAATTGTGAATTAGGTTGGCCCTCATCTATATGTTTGTTCTTTAGTGAAATAAGTTAACATGTGGATTGCAGAGCCTCATGTCAGCATTATATGGCAGTAGGACACCTGTGACTGCTATTTTACTGATATGTATATTAGGTTGGATCTGGTTACTCAAAGAAGGAGCTATTTGAGTTCAATCGAAAGCTTGCTCCTCACTGGGTTCCATTTGAGAAGAAAAATCCTCCAAGTTGGCTTTGTCTTGCATCTGGGTTGAAACAGCGCCCTGATGCATTCATCGAACCTCGTAATTCAGCGGTCCTGCAGGTATCATGCATGATCTCACATAAATTTCAAATTCATTGAAGTTACAGTCAAAAAAATTATTATCTCATCTCAATGATCTTTCTAGACTTGTCTTTCAGCACAGTGACTCGTGTATTGTGCATGTACTTCAGCAAACTGCCATTGTCAGCTGTCCTTTACTCCTTGCCCATTGCAGTCACTGCGTTATGGATATTTGATCTCTGATTTTTCCCCATTGTCTGATGTTTCTGTCTCTCTTTCGGTGGGAGTTACCACTAAGCCACTATGACAGGTCCATCACTGACATGTAGGCCATCTATATCGCTGTTCTGTCATAACATCAGTGTGATTTCATCCTTGGATGTCGCCTCTGTCTGATTCCATCTGTCTTCATCGTTGTACATCATTTGATACAACAGTTAGCATTGCCTTTAGTTACATCACTTGTGACCAGGTCGTCTGAATGCCTCATCACTGCCACTACCAGTGTCTAGTTATCAGTTGTCATTTTACTGTCAAATGGCTGGACATGGCAGTGAGCTGCTAATCTAAACTTGTTTATGCGTTAGTCGTATTAGCATAATTTATAATTTATGCTGTAAATGCATTGATTGCATTACCGACACTTGTTCGGTGCTTTGATGCTGAAAGTGTTTGGCATGAAAAAAAATTCACTGCCTGTATCTTCATATGTTACCTCAGGGAGGCCCCATGTGGGCTCCGAGGCTGTAATGCACTCTGATTTATTTGTTGATTCTAGCGCTATGTAAATCATTTGCTGGCTTACTTAAGTTCTCTACTTACTTGCTTTCTTCCTTACTTATGTACTTTCTTACTTATCTACTGCTTTAAGAATAGGCCCATTCCATTTTCAGTCCGGAATTTGTAAGAGGCTACTAAACCTGGCTTTAGTTTTTTGTGTGTGTTCAGTTTGCATTGTAGTATATTTTGTTATGGATGCATGTTTGCTTTTGTTGTGTTAGATTTAGTTCTTCAGTACTAAGCCAATAGATTGGCTGCGAGGAACGTCTCCGAAATTACCTATTTTGTGTCGGGTGGAACGTAAAACCTTAACTCAATCAATCAGTACCTTCCTTGGACGCTGCTTGACCTGGAGCAGTTTCGGAGAAGTGACTCGGTTGAATGAAACTGAATGAAAAAGCAGCAGATGTGTTGTATGTATGCAGTGTGTGTGATGTCAGATCAAAGCGGCCGAGATCATTGCTAGTGACCAGTACAAGACTGGCCACACACTGAGGTTCCCACGAGTGGAAAAGATACGTGACGACAAGCCTTGGTATGACTGTTTGACTACTGCACAACTGGATGAGATGTGTCAGGTACGGCAGTGGTTCAGTGAGTTCTTCTCGCACACATGTCTTAAGTCGCTAAGTTAGACGTCTCCATCTTCCATTGTCAATCACTGCAGCATAGATAATGCTGAAACATTCCTGCACAGTCATCTATCACAGATTAAAGAACAAGACACATCCTCTACTGTCTGTCTTCTTTTTTCTTTCTTCCTTTTTTCCCGCACTCCATCCGTCCCTCACTCTCTCCCTTCCTCCTCACTCCCTTTCTCTTTTCTTCCTCCCCTCTCTGCCTCCATCCCGTCGTTCCTTCCTCCCTTCCTTTCTTTCTTGTGGGCAGAGGTCCAGCCTACTTCTGGACCTCAACGCTGAGACCATGTAACTGGTGCTGTCTGTTGCGCCAGCCTGTGGCCAGTCAAGTCCTTTTGCTTCGGCTCAGACGGCGCGACCAGTAACCTTGACAATGCTGATCAAGGTGTCAGCAGCGGTCACAGTTTATAGAGGTCACCATCGAACCCTCTTTTTCCTGCCCGGAATTATCTCTCTGTTCATGATGTGTGTAGGAATTATTTCAATTCTTTGGTAGGTGGACGTGCCCGGGCTGAGGTTTGAACCTCGGCAGCTGAGTGTGTCATTTTCTACTGCACATAGCGCCCGAGTGCTTTGACCACTGGGCTACATGGGCAGGTCTCTACTGCCTGCCTCCGTACCTTCAATTTAATGGTCCTTTTCCAGGTGAACCAGGTGGTTAGCCAGTTCCTCTCGGTTTTCTTTGCTTGTCCTGGAAAAGAATTTATGGGAATACGTGGCACAGGATGTCCTTCATGTCAACCAGCCAACAGTGTCAAAACACTGAAGCACTGACTCCAACCAGTGGCCACGCCTCATCCTTTCTTTATTCACCACCAGACTCCTGGCTTTCTTCACCTTGGCTTTGACGCCAGTACTAAAACAGATAACCCTCTGACTGTCCAGAAAATTATAGCATGTTGCATGCATAAACTGACAAAGCCTTGCCTTGCCTGGGAGTTGCATTGCAGGTATTAGCCAGGTAGGGCCAGCATAAAGCACAGCCTAGCCAACAGGCAGAATCAGAGTGAAAGCAAAATAATAGTTTAGTTGGACTAAGAACTCGGTAAAAGAACAAGAGATGTTACAAATGAAGCATAAATTGGATGTTGGTATCATCTGATGTCAATTGTAAATATCACACAATTCATTTTTACACAACTGTGAATGATACCTTGTAAATGTTGTACTACTACTACTTTTTATGAGTGTTTTTCCAGGTCCCTTGGGTACTCCTCCTCCTGTTCTGGAAGACAAATCTTCGGGAATTAGGGGAACAGGGCTATTACGGGCTGGTTCTCCTTCCGGTCAATATCAGTGTTGTAAGTAAGTGAAAAAGTGTGGAGAGTGTAGCATTAATCCGTTAATTCTGTGCTCATATTTCAACTTGCATTGATTGTACAGAAGTCTGCGGGAAAGCTGGCAGGTCAGTATGTGGACCAGGACTCCGATGAACCAAGGAAGAAACGTTCTCGTGTTGTGAAATCTCTGAAGCCATCAGTCATGTCACAGTTTTGTGGTGTCGATTCAGCAACTGTTCAAAAGGTAGGAATGTTCAAATTTCATGCTACAATTCAAGAAATGGCCTGCTACAGTACGATGTGATGCAATTAACTACAATTACATGCACCCAAAATCTGGTGGCTAGCCAGTTTTATCTACCACATGGAAGCCCTGTGATGGTCCCGGGGCTGTAAGTAACTGGTTAAGTGTCTAAGTAAGTGAGAAAGTAAGTGACAAATTTATTGAAGCACCGAAACTAGAATAGGCCCTCTTTGTTTCCATGATGGATGTCATGGGAGGTGACTAAACCTGGCTTTAGTTTTTTTGGGTTAATTTTAGGTTGTAGTATATTTTGTTACGGATGCATGTTTGCTTTTGTTGTGTTTGTTTCAATTTTTCAGTACTAAGCCAAGAGATTGGCTGGGAAGAACGTCTCCGAAATGACTTATTTTGTGTCAAGTGGGACATAAAATCACAGCTCAATTAATCAATCTACCACATGGAACCAAAAAAGCAGAAAATAAGGAAATGAACTAAAAACAAAAACTGATATGCTTAGAATAAATGGTCTGGGTAATATTCCTTGGAGGCAGTCCTAGACGAAGAGAGTCTATGATGGGAAATATTTGTGAAAGAGATAAGGTTTAAGCCGGGAGTGAACGAGTGAGGGAGTTCTGGATGATGAGAGTGGTGAATCAACAAAGATGCATTTGTATGATGTGCTGTTGATAATGTATTGCACCTTATTTAAGTAGCTTTCCCAAGTGTATGTGTAAAACATGTAATAGTTACACATCTTCATAATTATTTTATTTTTACAAATTGCAGGTTTCTGATCTTTTCAGTGGCAGAGAGTTTTGTGTGGTTAGTGGTGCAACATTCAAGAATAAAGCGGACGTCGAGAGAATAATAATTAAATGTGGCGGCTCTGTTGTTCAAAATCCTGGTAATGAAGTGTTATAATTGTAATTTTTGTAATAATACTTGTAGTATTAACAACTTAATAACTTAAATTGTAGAACAGTGATTGTCTCATTTTGTGCTTTACTGTATAGATCATAGTAATATCAGGTTAGTAGCTACACAGCCAGTGGATGATAATTGTCATTTGACAAGCAAATAGATAACTGCTTTTTGGTTTGCAGTACCAAAAAAGTAGAAAAGATTTCAAGTCATGTGATTGAACATGTTCAGCATGTAAAAATCCACATTAACTTGGGATGTGTAAGAGTAGTGCAAAAGCACATGGTGCACGATCGATAACAATTGGCTGATATTGTTGACAGTCAAAAGTCTGTCGGCCGACTTTTGTCTATTAACAAAAATATTTTTTAATGTTTGAAAATGCCAACAACAGTAAGCTGAAACTTTTAGAATGCTATGCTGTGATTGGTCAAGACTTTGTTGTCAACTTGTGATAACCTGAAAACTGAGTAGCATGGACATATAAGTAGAATGTTATGAGTTTAATTAATTTATGGACATATATAATAACAAATGATATTAATTGTATTTTGAAGTGTGGTGTACATCTGAATTGCTGCTTGCACATGTAGACTGTTTGCTGTTGACAGATAGAAGTACATTTTGTGTGCTGGCAGACAAGTTGTCATTGAAAGTGAGAAATATCATTGCTAAAGGTGTTTATGATGTTGTACACACAAGCTGGCTTCAGCGATGCATTGATCAGCAGAAACTGCTGAACTGGTAATACTGCGCCTAGCTGTCTCATAGCTAGAGATGTTGTAATTTCATTATCTGTTACAAAGTCTGGCTCTTGTTTTACTTTGTTTGTAAAATGACTTGGGGCTGATTTTCCCACCGCACGTTAATCTCCCATTAACATTAATGGAAGATTAATTTGCGGTGGAAAAACCGGCTGTTAATATTATTTAGTTTTGTTTTCAGTGCTTTGTCACTGTTGTGCGGGTGACAGGAAGAGCATCTGGCCGGTAAAAACACGTGCCATTAATTTCAAAGGTTTTCTTTAGTTCAGGACAAGCAGAGGATGAAAACTGAAAGGTAACCAGCCAACCTAGGGTCACCTGGAAAAGCCATTATAAGAGCTGTGGTGATCGTGAATTATTGATGACTTAAAATGATTGGAATGCCTTGAAATGACTATTTTGTTATGTTTGGTAACATACACTATGTCCCAATACAAAGTATGTCCTTTAATTTTTGCAATACTACGATGGTTTTTAGTGCTGAACGTCATATTCTTGTTAAAAACTTGCATGAACTAAAAGATTACAGAGCAGAAAGACAGACGGGGGAATTCCAAACAGAGATTGGAAACTAGCAGCACTGAACAAGTTGTTCAGTGATCTTACAGCAACTGGAATGACTGATTGGCAACTGGGAAGCGGCTGATCTCACAGTGTACATTCATGGAGACCTGATGTTGCATGTACTAAGTGCAACGTCAGCGTTGTTGACAAGTTGATCCTAAGTCAGCAAGATGTGCTACAGACACATCATACTGTCTGCCACATCTCCAGACAGACACATATCTCTTTAAGTATTCCGTGGAGTGTATTAATTTGCAGCAGTTTTCAGCTGAAATGCCTGTATAAACGTCATGCGCAGGAGTTGACTGCAGCCGGTTGCTATTCGCTGGGCTTGTATGATGCACTCGAAGAAGCCACTGAGCATGTGCTTGCTGTTAGACACTGACTTCAACTTTTTTACTACGGTAACAAGAATGTCGTCACAGTGGCGATACAAGATTAGGGGTATAATACAGGAACAAATGTACAAGTCAGTAGTCTGAGATATGAGTTATCCAAAGCTGCTGTTGAACATAGTCTGCAGTATAACAACGCATCATTGTTCAGACCACTCATGAGATCACAAATGCCTTAACTATTGTCTTTCAGCTAATGGCAGACATCTTGAACATAACATGTGACTTTTCATTCAAGCCATTGTGTTTTTTACTGTTGTTTTATTTAGCAAACACTAGTTTGCTTCAGCCGAAATTGTTGCTTTTAGCATGACAGAAGTAGTGGAAATGCGATATTGTATGGTTTATTTTGCAAGGTATAGCATTTTCACACTCGATAGGTGTGGCAGGAAGGCTGCATGCTACTTTGTTGCACATTTAATAATTTTCAAGTCTACCAAATCGGTCAAAATTTGACATAGTTACTGCAAAAACCAAATCTTATACTTTTTATCGGGACACAGTGTTCATGCTAGATTATGCTTTGTTATGTCTATATGTACAGTAATATGTACAGAGTGTGTGAAGCATGCTGATCATTGTTTTGCTGTGATACATAGTTGTACTTTTACTGCTTCATTATGTGGCTTGAATCTAAGTGTGCTCACTATCATGGGGGGATTGTGAGCTGTTTTGATCTTAGTTGGTCGTGACTAATTAATTTTTTGGCTACGTCATGTTTATAATCAATTCGTTAATGGAATTTACATGCTTACCTGTAGTGCTTCAATTTTCAGTAGTCTTTGTTGAAGTTAGACATTTGTCATAGTTTAAGATCGTAAAGCAGCAGTTAAACCTGCCACCTAGTGAACGTTTGCATCTCAGATTCGAAGCCATGCTTGACTGCTGTACACATTATAAATATTTATATTGATTGATTCATTGATTGATGTCACCCTTTTTAGCTTACTCACCTTAACGTTTTATCTTGTAAACATTTCTTGAACGGAACGGAAAGGAAAGGAAAAAGAGTATTTATGTAGCGCCACTTATATACTATGTAAATCTCAAAGCACTCAGGCATGGATCACACAGTTTCATTTTTATCTGCAAATACACCATGCCTGCCTTTCCTTCGTAAGTGTTCACCAAATGGCGCCACCCCTAACTGAAGTAGGAGACATCCAATTACAGCTTACTACTCATCTATCGACCCCGAAGGGATGAAAGGCTGAGTTGGCCTTGTTATTTGACCAATAGCAGACGGTTCACCCTCATAGCATGAGCATGCATCTTGTGTTTAATTGTTGTTATTTCTAAGGTTGCCGCTGGATATGGTGCACATATCAGAGAGTACTGCAGCTGAATTTGCACCTCATTATGATCGTCATGGTGACAGTTACTACGATGACGCCGATGTCGATGGTTTAAAGAAGTCATTTGATAAAATTGAGCCAGAGGTAATTGCGACATATTACAGAGTTTGATACCATACTAGTATATGTTAATTATTTAGGCCAGCATGTGTCTGCTGATGTAACAGCTTCATGTAACAAGTGTCAAAAAAGGGTGCCACTATACTATTACCCGTGACTTTACTAAATTTTCACCGATGCTTTTCAAACGGATTTTTCGTACAGTTTTGCAGCGGTTGACAAGATGTTAGCTGACAGTGCGTCATGCAGTCCTTTTGCAATAGCTCAGCTTCCTGTGTGACTAATATTTCGTAAGGCAGTGCGTCCATGGTGTGGCCAACCCTTGGATCGAGGACGGCTAAAGAACAGAACAGAACAGCATAGTGACACATGTAGAGATGTGAATGGATTTTTGGTTATCACTTTAATGCGAATTCCGCCATCTGCTTAGTTTCTGGTAGCACGTTTCTAGTCCACTGAACTCGCTGACTTCCCTTGATAGCCCGCTGGCAAACCAGACGTGCTGTATAGCTTTGTTTTAACATTACTGGTATATTGAAATCAGATACGAAATCGTTGAACAGTGTCCATAGACTGTGCTTCAAATTATGCTGCCTGTATAATGTGTTTTGTTTCACAGCTCTTGCAGCCAGTCAGCAAAGAGTTTATTGCAGATATGGAGATGCGGTACTTTCCACATGATTCACCTTATGGCCTTTTTCGACTGTGCACGTTAGTTTGTTTCATTTCTGTTGTATCCTAATTAGCCAACCCGGCATTCATGGCAATGCTGCTGGTGGGTTTACCAACGATTTTCTATCTTTTTTTAACTGTCGTCCCTCTTATTCAACAATGGGTGTGCGGATCTAAATGCGGATTGTTATGTTAACAGTGTCGCCGAAAAAATCCTATGGCTAAAAATTTGGTGAACTTTGGTCATCGGATGTTGCCATAGCAACCAATTTTGTGGCATGAAATGGCGACAAGTTGGCATGAGACGCCTTCATTGTTTGTGCTGGTATTCAACAACTGTTGGGAAGATCGCAACGAGGATTATTGCATTAACATCGCTGATGGTTACTCTACGTCTGGTGAAAATTTCGTGAACTTGGTCCAATAACCTCTGAGATCTTGTGGCCCATTTGCTAGGGGTGGGTGGATACACATAGGTAAAAATACGCACGTTTGCATTGCTTTCACCGGAGTTCCTGGACTGATGTCTACCAAACTTTCAGCAAATATAGAGCAGGTTACAGGCTTTAGAATATTGTATTGAAATTGCGATGGCTCGCTCAAGGGACATTGATATGGTAACAGATTTGTGGCACGTGTCAGAGAAAATTTACACACTCTGTCTTCATTTTGTGTGCTGGCATTCCACAACGGTTGGGAAGATCGCAAAACCTATACCCACATAAAGACCGTAGATGAGTTTTCTATATCTTGTAAAAATTTTGTGAATTTTAATGCAATAAATCATTGAGATGTTGTAGCCAGTTTGCAGGGGAGGGGTTGGTTGTGCATAGGCAAAAATGTGCACTGCAATAGTTTTAAAGGTCATTCGTTAGATGGCAGTGACATAGCCAGTCTGTAGGTAAGTAAGAAATGCACAGTTGCGTTTGTGCATGTCAGGCGGGCTACACGTTGAGCTTTGACCCGCTTTCTAGTAATGGAATGTGAAATGAGATGCTCTATGTGGTATTTCAGTCACTTCAGTGATTTTAAAAACTGAAAAGCTATTTCAATGAGCTGTTGTTTGAAAAACGATGTATTGTAGAAACATCATTGAAGATAACAACACTGCTGTTTTGTTATTGAACTTAATTGAAATACCGAACAAAATAATAGTTGTTAAAAACTGAGCCAGGAATTAAACTTGCAAAGTACATTAATGCAAAAGCGACTATTTGTAAAGTGAATGATAAAATAATAAAGCCAATATTTTACATCTTATTTGTATTTTAAGAATGAATTATGCAAAATCGTTAAAAACAAAACATTACTAAACTGAATATGGAAATATGTTCTTGTTTGCCACCTTGGTTGAATGGATAGGAGAGGATACTGTTTGATTACAGAAAAGTAGCATCCAAGAACATATCTTTGAAATAGTTTCAGTTTGCAGTGTGTCGTGACTATTGTCACTAATGCATATCCATAGCATCTTTATTGAGTTTGGTTAGGTCATAACTGAACATCAGTATCATTATCATTTTATTGTAGAAAAAGGCATGACAAAACGCACACCTACATAATACTAATACGATGAAACACAAGCTACGCTACGCTACAAGCTACTTATAGGCAATAGTTCTTTACTGTTGGTGTTGCATTTTATGGTTGCTGATGTTTGAGATATCTTCACTTATTGTAGACAAGTAAATGAGTATGCACAATTGTATAATGGTGCAAGAATCGCAGACACACCACGTCACCAATAGACGATGTTTGTCATTGTCCACAGAGATGAGTTTTCAAGTGATCATTGGAGCAGTGACTGTTAGTAATAACACCGTTGCAACTTTCGTTCGAGAATGAGTGTGAGATGCTGTAGTTTAATTGCAGGTTTCCATGGCACGTAACAGTACCTATCAAGTGCATTTGTTTTATGTGCAGTGTATATTTGGACAATTGTTTAAACGACAGAAGTCACGGATCACATTTAGAATTGATTGGATTAATACTGCGGCTGCATGGAGCATCAGTTGTCAACTCTCTTACTGACGATGTTTCCCACGTTATTGTCAGTTTCAGGTAAACAGCTTTGTTCGATAGAAAAACTGCAGACGCATATGAAGTCAAAAGAAGTTGTAATTGAGTTTGAACAGAGATAGGATTTCTTATCATTGAAGATCCAAATACCCATAATAGGCTTTTTATACTAGTCCTCTTAATGCATGCATTTTAAAATATGTTTCATAGGTAATATAGTGATATTACTGACAAAATTATACAACAAAAATGCATGGCATGAAGGTGATATTTGTGTTATTTGGTTTACTTGGTTGGAATTCTGAAAATGTGTTTTTATTGGACAGTCTAGAAATGAAGATTTAAAAATTTTATTTTATCATTTCCTGACTGACTGTAATCAGAACCCAGTTGATGAATAATAAAAGCATATCTAATACAAATGTTATTTTAACAGTTAAAACGGTAATTACGGTTTATGTTGTGCTTGAGAAATTCTAGAAAATGCTTGAATACAGACTTAAAATTCAGGGCCTTTGAAAATTGAAAAGCTGTTGTTAGCTGTGGTCCTTAGAATGGGCTCTGGTGCTATTTATGACGGTTGACATTTTATGTGTAAAAATGTTTGGGCGATGAATCACATAGAAGTAGATGACTGCCAGCTGTTTATAATGTCAGTATTGCTGGATATGTCTCCTCCTCCCTTTTGGGGCCAGAAACCACAAATTTGACTGAATTTGGAAATTTTGGGGGCTTCCATACCAACCACCTTCACAGATCAGTGGGAAATTTGGAATGTGACAGTGAACCTGTGGTGTGTGCTCTTCCATGTAAAATTTCACCTTGTTAAGTGATTCTGTTGTCCCAGTAACAGAGAAATTACAGTTGGCTGTAGTTTCCATTATTACGTTGGTTTCGGTTATTACATTGGCCACATCTAGCAGAAAGCGTAATGTAAGTCTTGCGTCCATACCGTCAGCATACTAGTAGTCACTGTGACCCACCAGGGGCAGCATGCTGCATGTGACGCGGCCAGCATACATTTCGGCCCGACAGTAAGGAGGACCGATATGCTTGTTTTATGAACAAGAGTATAGTTAACTGCTCGGGTGTGTAATATTTGCAGTGATCTATCACGAGTGCCTCGATTGCGCGACTCCAGTCGTCGTCGGACAAAGCATTTTCATATTGTTCTGACTACGTGGGTTGCAGACTGCATTGGTGCCGGCAAGTTGTTGGCTGATCGCAGCTATCGGCCAGCTCTCGACTGTGTTTTTATGATGTCATCATAGGGACAGTTTTCTGTTTACACTGACTGTCTGTGAACTCGGTATTATAATGATGTTTATTGCTCGTGTTATTATCAAGTTGCTATTACGATGGATAAAAGGATCATTTACTATTTTTGTACTACTCTACCGCTATTTGGTATCACGCTGACGTGCTCTTGTTCCAGTCTCCACCTAAATGTTTTGATTTAGGCACGTCCTGGACCAGCGGTAGCTAACTGGGCACAATATACTGCCAACTCTACCCTAACCACGAATAGCCTACGCCGCCAATGCTGCGACTGTGCCTATGCTCGATACAGAGTGACGACTGTGTCGGGCACAGCTGACAGGCTGAATAGTCTAGAGTGACCCAGAGAGTGAACCCACTGTTATTCTATATATCTCATGTATCCCTGGTACATCTCCCATGGGCTCAGCCCGACAGCTCTGTTACCGCCCTTGTTGGCCGTCCACGGCGGCGAGGGAGCGTGAGATATGAATTTTTTCTTTAAAACGTGGATGCATCTACTTGTTTGTCAAACAAAAGAAACAAGTAGCTCACCTGATGTCGTATTTGATCATAAGTAGTGGCAAATGTGATACGAAATCAATACTATTCCTTTACTGGCATTAAAAACATCTTCAATCACACACCCAGCCAAAATATACTAAATTTTACTTTAAAAGTCAACTTATGTGATCAGTTATAATTTGTAAATAAAAAATCTTACGCAAATTATGATTTTTTCAATCATATAATTTACCTAATTACAACTTGTTCATTTAATCTAAACCTACTACTGTTATTGTATTTTTTCTTAGTCATCTTACTCCAAGAATTAATCCCTATTAAATTTTTAGTCGACCTCATAACATTAGTGGGTCTCAAATGAAATCCACCCGTCCATCCGTTCACAAAAAAGTTTCTTCGATTTCAATGAAATTTGGTATGTAGGTAGAGGTCGATGAGTGATGCATAACGATATGCAGTATGACGCGATCCAAGGTCAAGGTCACGAGCCCTTGAAAGTTGGAAATTCGGCCATTTTCAAAGGCTGTCTCCTCCATTTATAATGAGGGCTGGCAAATGACCACTGATTCTTAAACTACGGCACAATACCTCTAAAGCTTATAGGGCCGGATTTTTGATTTTTTCCCCTAGTTTTTGTGTCACGTGACTTTGAAGTTGGCAGTAAGTAGGAGTCGACCGTCATACCCGTATGTGGCTAATTTTAACATTTACGATATAATTCTACCTTAAAGGCGCGATATGACCTGAATTGTGTTGAGAGCGTCATTAAACCCGAACCAACCAACCCGCAACTAGCATGCCTGCCACTCATTGCAACAAATCACATAACCCTCTTGACTACTGCAGAAGCTGTTCCTCCGTCGTAAGATGCACCCAGCGTTACAGCGTGTGGCAAATTAATATTGTAGATAGCTGTTGTGTAGCAGAGTAGCAGTGAAGGTAAGCTTTTGTCACTTGGAACTCCTTTCAGCATGCTGTCATTCGTCTGTATAATCTCGCACTCGACAGTTCTGCTTTGATTGCTGTCGGCAGCACGACCGTAGTATACACTATGAGTCAAAAAAAAACAATACACTTGAATTTTGATCATAACTTCGGCAAATATTGACCGATTTACAAAATTCTTTCACTATCCGATTTTGAGAAAATTTTGTACACACACATCATAAAAATTAACTACCTCACCTTAATTATGTTTCTACACTAGGCCCTACCTTGTGAAACCTGAAAATTACAACTGCTGCCAATTTCAGTGGCATATTGCACGTGAGACCTCAGAATTCATCTTGCAAGATATGAGGCCGCCTTAACAACTCAGGTCTGAATCCTGTGACTATAAAATCTGGAAAACAATACAGCAGTGCTAAGAAGAAGATCCGTGATGTCAGCGAACTGAAGCAGTGGATGATTGACATGTAACATGGCCATGGGCTCATGCAGCTCGACGGCTGCAGCAGACAGTTATTGATTAAGCTGGCACCAGTGAATGGCGTAAAATAAATGTCTGTGAGCTTGTGTTTGTATCTGAGGACGCTTTTAGCACTTGCTTTAACTTTCGGACTATTTATCAGATAGGTGTACTGCAGTAGGTATAAGATACAAACACTACTGTCAACTGATGACAGTGGAGAAGTCGTTTGTTGCATAGACTTCACGGTGTTGTCGTCAAATCATATTTCCAATGTTCTTGCGTTATCTGCATTCTGTGCTTCATATATTGCAGAAAAATAAGTAAATCATCACTGTGGTATTTTTTAGCATTTGTCTCTAAATGTTGTTAAGTTTCAAGTAAAACCGAGTAATGTTGATGGTATGAGTAAACGTTAAGCCATTATTTAGATGTTTGAATTTCCTAAGGTAGTGTAGCAACACAGCTGAGGTGGAAGACCCTGTAATAATTCATAGGGCGTTTCCTCAAAAATCTGATAGTGAAAGAACTTCGTAAATCGGTCTACATTTGCCGAAGTTATAATCAAAAGTCGTGTATTGTTTTTGACTCACACTGTATAACGGCGCTAAGCGCCTAACGATCAACTGCGCGGGTTCAACTGACCACCCACAGTCAACAGCAGCGCGAGGTCAATCGTTGATCTAATTAGTCCGCGCGCACTTGCAGATGAAGGCACGTATTTTACTGTTAGATTTTGTAAGAAACTAGTCCGGTGCAAGTGTGTGTGTGTGTTAGTGTGTGGTTTTTAATGAAAATCATTTTCTTTAAAGATCAGTCGTCATTGATTACTAGATTATACAGGGTATTTATGTGAACTTCACACAAATACCCTGTATAATCTAGTAACACGATTGTGAACAGTGCATTTCATTTGCCTTAATATTGTTTAAATGGATGTGAAAGCTAGTGCAATTCATTAGCATTTTTTGACTGATACAGTGTTATAGTTACGCGATCTCTTCATGTACTAAATGCTAATCACTTTCAGCTGCCTACAGTGAATTATCGTTTTGTTGAACTACTTGTAGCAAAGCTGTAAGCCTATTAATAGTTTGAAGGGAAAAAGTCTGAAGTCGCGCTGCAGTGTTCTAATGAGTTGCCACAACCTGTGATACGAACTATAGACTCGGATACGGCCACAGTTGGCCCCGCAGCAGTGGTTCATCTGCACAGGAAACGACAGCGGACGAACGTCATATTGTCCGTCTGCATGCAGTTACTGATGCACGACTGAGGTCCTCGCTTGTCCGTTGTCGTGGGTGCGTTGCGTCTAGATTCGGCGGTGTCCAGCGTGTCCCGGAGTTCGGAGTCGAACCATTTCGGTCGTCGGCGTTGCTTGCGCGTTGTTAACACGTAGTCGGTAACGGGCGCGGCGTTTTGGCGACGTAGCTCGCCCTCAGTGATGACGGCCAGGCCCGGTCTCGTACCGTCCGGCAATGTCGGCTTGTTCTCGGCCCAGTCATCTGCGCGTTAGTCACGACTTGTAGCATTGCCAACTATCACGCGATTCTACGTAATTATACGATTTTACATATCCCTGTTTGCACAGTCTTTGATGCTTCCGTTTACACCTTGGGTTCGTCCGACTCACCCCCCCCCCAACGGCATCTCGATCGGTTCAGCAGTTTTTGCAGGGCTCACGAACGTGACCAAGACACGCTACTCTGTAGCAACAGGCCGCTATCGCTAGCTATTGGTGTGAATGTGATGCGGCCTAATAATAATTTAATTTATAACGTGCATTGCGTTGATGAAATTTTGAGTCGACGAGAAATTGAATTTGAAAAGGTTTGGAATAAGAAAAATGACCTTGAAGGTCAATCACTCAAGGTCAATGGAACTTGTGCTGTTTCGATAGGCTATATTTGTCATTGTACTGTTTCCGAGATACTACCACCAGTGGTGTAGTGGTGCCGGAACGCACCGGAACGCCGTTCCGGTAAACATTTTGGGG
>Ga0209363_1000424_pt1 | contig 16203 bp, 13 predicted proteins | sample WorMetexBAHAMAS3_FD_187385 | JGI IMG/M metagenome (GOLD analysis project Ga0209363, IMG submission 187385) | Marine gutless worms symbiont microbial communities from Max Planck institute for Marine Microbiology, Germany - Inanidrilus exumae... | ecosystem: Host-associated > Annelida > Digestive... | reverse complement strand
GTATTGTCTAATATCGGTATAACAGAAATGTTTTGCAAGTTTAAGATTATTATCACGAGTATTTCTACACGCTAATTCAACAAGACTAGATATTACTGCACTGGTGTCTGCATGTATTTAAGTAGGCTACTAAATTTACAAAGTAATCCCGTTAGGATAGATGTACTAACGATGGAATGCTAACTTTAAATATGCACAGCTTTGCGCAAGTAAAATAACAAAAAACATTATTCAGCTCAAATTACAATCTAACTTTACTGGATGACAAAATTATAAGATAATGTCTTTAAATTGCAGAAAGTTTTCCCTTCTCGTGACTGCGTTTTTGTTTTAACGTTTATGATTTTACCTGGCGTTAAGGCACATTGATCGTTTATATCTGCCCATCTCTAGTTGATTCTAGTGTGCAATTTCCACTACATGTCTTCGCACTTTCCGCATTAAATGGTCGCACGGCTTGCCGTAGCAGGAGTTGGTCGAGTATCATCATGACAAACCTAATGGGAACAGACTGACGAAGAAGCCGACTGCCGAGGCAGCAAGTGCATCTGTTGTTCCTGTCCTGCAATTTGCACACGCATCTTTTCCGTCGACCGCGAATTCAAGTCGGTAAACATTGTTTATTGCGCGCGCGGTTTCTGCGGCTGCGCAGCGCCGCGACACTGCTGCGCGGTGGCAAATGGAAGCAGCAAGTCTGTCTATGTTTCTCTATACATTCAGGCTTTTATCCACGAAAACGGGAGGCAAGGAGTCACATGGTCAGGCGAAACGTCAAAGGCCTGAAAACGAGATGCGGAAAGCGTCGAAGGGGCAGGGTATGGCGACGCCCTCTCCCTATCACATTACGTTTCTAGGTAGCATCTGGAGCTCTTCCTGCGGAGTCCGGGCGGAGTTTCGACCGTCCGAAAACCATTTTTGATATACACCGTGACCCCAAAACTCTGAACATCTTTTTATTTTTTGAATAATGCTGTCAAAAATTAACCGAATATAATGATTTTTGTTGTGTGATATCGTGAGAAAATTTGACACCAAAAGCTCATAAATCTGCCCACCTCACCTGTCGGCTGTGATCACTTTACCTTGCGAAATCCAAAAAAGTCATTATCAACCATAACCTACGTCTGGTTATTTGCGGTATCTCAGCAAAACAATGCACCAACAAATAGCACGTCGCGACACAGTCAAGCTTCTGCGCTGTGAGACACCCCAGTTCATCAGTCCTGACATGTAGCCAGCCAACAGTCCTGATCTGAATCCGCGGTTACCGCATCTGTGGCATGACGCAGGAGCGTGCATATGTATCAAGTAAATACAGAACAACTGTTACGAAAGTAATGTCGCCAGCATAATACATTGTAACAATTTTTGACGATCTGTTAAGGAGTATCTAGGAGTCGAAATTTGCCATTTTCCATTGACAAGGCCAGTCACCGTTAGCGCAGGCTTGGCAATACCGCGCTGCCGTGATAAAAAAAACCGAATAACTTCATTGTCACTGACATGCAGACGCAGCGATCGGACAGTGCAGCCCGTTGTGAATGTAGCGTCCGGCGTGCTCGGAAATCTTTACGAAACGCTGATTGGATTTGGGTTGGCGTTTGATGTACGCGTTACTTGCAAGCCCGATCGTTGGCCAGTGTCCTATATAGCGACGCCATTGACGGCCACCGGTTCAGATTGGAGATAGTGAGTGTACGGCGGAGACAAAGACTGGGAAAGAGGCATGGGCCCAGTCGATCTGGGATGTGTCAACGAAAAAGCACGTCCGACGCCCGTCGAATCGTAAAATACGAAAGCTAACGCCTGGATGACGTCCCGGAGCGGCTGAGATAATAACGTCTAGGTCCTCGGAAAAAGGCGGTTCGAGCAGCGGGCGATCGCCAACGTTGAGGGACTCGGAGTGAGTGGGCCACACAGTGTACATGCTTTATTAGTGTGTATTTTGTTATCTTGACTTTATTGTTCTTGAAGCAGACCGCAAGCAAACATGTTAATGATAGCTCGTTCTGTTAATCCTACAACAATGTTATGAAAAATCCAATGGCCATCAAAGGTCAATCAAGATCATCATCAATATTGCCAGTCGATAGATACTTAGATAGCACTATTGCTTCAAAGCAAATACCTTTCAATTCGAATGTAGCAGTAGAAAGTGACAGTCTTCGTAGCTTTCTTGAGACTTCCATTCTTTAGCAGTTACGTACATACTTAACTTTAGTGCATAATAAATCTTCCTCATGACGCTAATATTAATGAAGTTTACATGAAAAGCAGTAGAGCTTCCGATAACGAGTATTTTTGGAGGCTAGTCCTCGTTCGAGTACCTAAACGAGTAATCGAGTACTCGTTACTCCCATAAGATCTTTAACCCATTTTAGCTCAGCGTTCCCAAAATGGCTACCTTAATTCAGGGATTCGACGCCAGGCTGGCTAACCGACCATTTTTAGTTTAGACTTTCGGGCACTCTGGCGCTCAGGGTTGAGCGCCAGAGTACCCGAAAGTCAAAATCAAAAATGGTCGGTTAGCCAGCCTGGCGTCGAATCCCTTAGTCATTGTCCCAATTTTGGAACTCTGGGCAAAATGGGTTAATACAAGCCTCACGATATCTACTGCGGTCATCCTACGTCCTCCTGGGCTCATAGCTACAGAGCTGTCACGTCAAGAAAGCCCAATTTCTGTCATCAGTAAGCAGCATGTTGCAAACCGCGAAGCCCACATTTTGATAAAGTACAACGATTCACTAATTTACATTGCAAAACTGCCGCAGAAAAACAGACATTTGCGACGAATTATGACCGGACGTGGGAAATTAGCGAATACTCGAGTAGTTTTCGGAATCGAGTATTTCGCGACTACTCGAGTACACACGGCAGCACCAGTCGACAGCCATGGGCGTCATACGTGGAAGAGACAAGAGTAGCGTAATATTAGTCAACGGTGTTCCCGTGACTGATGACTGCTAATCACACATATGCATGAACGACCGGGGTGGTATATCGATGCCATGATTATCGTCCACGCAAATTACACTTCTCCTTTCTACACCGGGCTGCTACTGCCGCTAGGCCTACTGTGCGGGATCATAGGATACTTCGGCTGATGCTATACGTAAAATTATGCTCAACTATGACTATAATAATACATGGTACAACCTATTGTTCATATAATTGCGTTTCACTGTCACTGTTTACAATAATAGTATACTAGTTTTTCTTACAGTTATTATTCTGACATTTAATCTGCAATGTACCCATGTTAGCTATTGGAAGTGATTACGTATAGAATAGGAACCTGTGACTATTCTGTCTATGCTCATACTCATATTATAGTGTTTATTTCTGCATAACGCAGCAAAAGCACAGACAAAGACATTATAAAACACAGAATGAGATTAAAGGCTAAACTCATTACATGTAAAACACTATCGTAAATGGACAACATAAGGTTTAAACTGCAGTTGTAAAGAAGTTTTTCCTTACAAAGGAAACAAAGGATCACATTTCGATGTTGTCTTTGTATGCTGTTATTAAAGTTTACAGCACGAAGTAGACCCTGTACCGCCGAGTTAGCCGTGTTCGTCGAATTTTATGTTCTAGCAGAAAATCAGCCGGAAAATATATTCCGCTAGGCCGCTGTCGTCCGTTTTCGCCACCGCCGAAAAATTACTCGACGGTTCATACCGCTTTCAACCGTGTAGGTCCAGATTCCCACGGGAAGGGGCACTTTTGAGAGGGTCATGTGCCGACCATTGCAATGTACCTACGCATGAATGCCTGCGCATTGTTCGCCTGCCTCAGCGGGCGAATGTGCCTGTCAAGCGCACGCGGCGGACGAATGCATTTGCTGCCGCGAGGGATGAAAAGACGGTGATGCGGCCTTTTGCCAAGCCATTTCCTGTTTTCGAAGGGTTATTAATTATAATGCGCCATAAGTGGCAGTCGCTGGAGCCCCTTTAGTAGAAACCGAGTAGCCTTCATCAGGAGAGGCTGTAACTGGCTCACCATTGACATCTGAGAAGTGTGACCCAGTCAGTGGCGCAGGTAATATTTGTAAAGCCCCCGAGCCACCATCAAACTAAGATTACAAGTAAGCAAAAGGAATTACCTCGCTGCCGTTCACAGACCTTTTGTTATAGCCATATTTGTGCTGAAAGGGACGTTAAAGTCCAACTAACTAACTCACAGACCTCTACCTTTACCTAATAATAATAATGTTCGTTTATTAACATGCTGACATACCGTGCAATTAACAATACTAACATCCGCCACGCAGGGCGGGACACAACAGCCGCCACGCAGGGCAGCACTATATACAGAAGGGTTAAGCCGGCTAAATTGCTGCCACACACGGCTGGTTACATACCGAAATAAAGTGCCGCCTCCGGGAGTCGAACCCGGGCACGTCATCCATCCCAGTACTAACCGGGCTCGACGTAGAGTAACTTAGTTGATACGACCAACTCCGTTACCACTACGCCACGCCGCCAACCATGCGGATGACGCTTCTTTCTTTAACTTCGTCGTCGTTGTCGTATTCGATGCCGTCGCGCAGTCTCTGAAGCCCGTCCTCAACTCCCGACGAGGACGAGTAGGTGCAAAATATGCCCCCCTATTTTGCATCATCTCGCCCCATGCAGAGAGCGGTGGACGAGTAGGTCTAGCTGTAAAACATGGGCTTCACACCTACTCCCCCGCTCACGTATGGGATACGACTGAGACGTGTATAAGTGCATCCTATGCAGAAACCTGTCCGCGAACCTGCAAACAAAACATATAAGTTGTTTGATACACAAATAATCAAGTACGTCCATCTTCGGGACTGACGTATATCCACACATGCCGATCCTACGTCCACACGCCGCGCGAACTTGATAGGCACGCTGTTGAGTCACCAACTGGAACCTGGAACATTCATCGTCCTCCGCGCGCTGGTTGATTCGTCCGATTTTGGGCTTCTGGGGAGCAAAGTTCCCCAAATTGTGACATTCTATGCCCAGGACGCCGATGAACCGCCGTGCAAAATTTGACGCCGCTAGTTTCTATCCTCGGCGGAGAAATCTGTAGCCGTAACAAACAAGCAAAATTACAAACAGTAACCGATATATCCACACCTTGGCCATCGGCATGTGTGGATAAACAGCAGAATGAGCTAGTGAAAACAGAACAGACACTTAGCTCGGTTGCTGCTGCTGCTGCTCCATCTTCGTTTTCGTCGTCTTCGTAGTCGACGTTGTCTGTTCGTCCGCTTCTTTGTCGCATCCGTCGTCGGCGTCTCTTGCGTGAACCTACATACCCAACACAAAAATCTTTTAGATATATTATTCAACTAACAAAAAAAACAAAGATGTTTACCTCTGTGCAACTGGCGTCTGCATGCGTCCATGTAAAATCGGACTCAGCAGCAATGGATGCGCCACGGCGTCTGCTAACTCCCATACGTCAGGAAATGTACCACACATTAACTATGACGTGTTTGTATATGAATAAGAAAACGTACGTGGCATGTGATTTTAACTGTCATGTCGCAACTGATCACACACAGGCCTACACTAAAAGTGGTAGTACAATATCTCGGAAATGTTACTTCAAACCACTAATAGGAAATGATATACAGAATGGCCTATCGAATCGGTTGACCGCCCGTTATAGCGAAGGCCCGTTATAGCGACGGTTTAGGGTAAGGGTTAGGGTTAGGGTTATTAGGGTTAGCAGTTAGAGCCAGTAGGGTTAAGGTCATGGTTAGTAGGATTAAAGTTAGTGTTAGTTTTAGGGTTACTGTTAAGTTCTTTGCTATCGCGGTATATGTTGTTTTCGTGATCCTACGTTTAGCCGTTGTGATAGAACACCGACTTGCGACAGACAGACAGACAGACGGACCGATACACGACGACAGCATATGCCACACTAGCATAGCGTCGCGCGGGTAAAAATAAAAGATTGGAGGCGTATAGAACGGGCGACTATAATAACGAACACTGGCTGTAACCATCGTTACCACGGCAACGGTTACGTCACACCCGTGCATGACAACATTTAGCCGTAACGAACCGCAGCGCAAACTCGTTTTAACGGGCATGTGCCTACATGTACCTCAAAGGTGTGCTTGTTGTCGACAATTGAATTTAAGCATGACAGCTGCAGACGGCGTCATTAGGGAGCAACTGTAGCATTCACTGCCTTCTTCTCCTTTCAGACCCGGATTATAGGTCTGTCTATATATACACCGTAAGTTATACGTTCCAACTATAGCTCCTGTATTACTTAGTGGATTCTTACACTTTTGTACCAATAAAAACAAGAAAGAATACTTTACAATATAGTTATTTAACGGACTGATGACGTCATAATTGCGTCATACTGCAAAGTTTATTTCATTGAGTTTACTTCGTGAGTAATAATAATGCAATGTAATGGGATATCGGAATATGTTGAGTTGTGAAGAAAAGAAAATTATCAAGACCTGTGGGGATCTAAAAGATTTTCTACCCTAAAACGCATCAAGGAATGCCATAGCAAAAAGTGAAAGGACAAACATTGGACCACTTTCTGCTAAAGTTGTGCAGAATCAGTTCGATCGAACGCAGTGCATACAGGAAGCCATCGGCCACGGTCATCCCGTACCATTGTCACAATTGAAGACATAGTTTAAACGAAGTTGTAAATTTTATACCTGTTCTGTAGAGTATGCATTCTTATTTCTATTGGTACATGAAGTGTAAAAATCCACCAAGAAATCCTGGAGTCATAGTGAAAAATATAGTGGCACGTATTTTATGGTTCACGATGTATATATGGGTAAGCTAGTCACGTCGAAGTTTCCATAACTCTCCCTCCAAGGAGACAAAGTCGTTGATTGAGTCCATCATTGACGTCACTCCTACTGAATAATAACGACGTACACACCAGCTTAGTTATTGTAACCAACTTTCCAACAAATTCGTCGGCAGGAAACCCCAAGTAGAAATCGTATTTTGCGGAAACCGGATAAAGATTCTTTTCAGGTCAGTGGGCGGTTGTTACTATGCTGGCTACGCCTAGCGCAGGGCGTCCTTTCGTCTGTTTGTCCGTCTGTCTGTCTGCCCCGCCGGCATACTCACCGTGACTCACAAGGGTGCAGCATGCGACGCGACCAGCGTACATTCAAATTGTTCGCGCGATCCTACACTGTCTAACTTTATAACGCACTGCACTAGCACTTGACTCACTGTTTCGTTTTCCGTTTATTCCGTGACCGAGAAGTTTTAGGACTTATGTCACGTTAATTTAAATGTTTTAACTAACTATCTAACTATTTCGGCCCGACAATAAAGAGGACCTACATTCTTCTATAAAGCAGTTATGTAAAGTCTGTGAACCGAAATAACCCTAGTTGTTTTGGAGTTCCACAATAGATGTCGGTTAACTTTTAGCATGCATTAGCTTCGCTAGAAGAAAATTGATTCGACCACCATATACCGATCAGCAAATTTTTGTTAGATGTATGACGGTGTCATCGGCGGTGTCAACTCATGCATCGTCGTGGAACGCCAACGAACAAAGTGAAGGTGGGGTATGTTGATTTGCGCCGACTCGCGCCAAAAACCGGTTACCATAACGGCGTCCCTTGAGCGATAACGAAAAGTGGGTCGGATTGATCACGCCCACCCGTATTTCTACATATGATGAAAATTTGGTAAAGATCGTTTCAGCACATTCTGAGATAATTGATCTACAAGGAAACCGTTAAAAGGAATATGAAAGAACATAAGTCGTTCCGCATGTGATGCCTGGCGTGCTAATAATAAATGCAACTGTTAGCACCTCGGTCTTGTTTTGTGACGTGTCTTGATGGATTGAGAAGTAATATCCGTTCACGTGTCATCTTTATTAATTATTGCAGCTGCGTGTGCGCGTTTCTGCCCAGCATAATGTAGCAAATGACGTCGTTTGCGAATGCATATGTGCGCGTCTGCGGCAGTCAGAGTAGTCCACAAGCAAGTGCATATATATGGACAATCGACTATATTTTCTGTATGAATTTTTTAGGACCAGCGCGTCTTTATAGCATGCAAGCCTCGACTGCTGCCGACAGACGTCTGATTGGCCGTTCCGGTTAGTCCGTGATCGTGACAAGTAGCCTATGAAACTATGAATACGCGGCCGTCCGGGATCGCTGAAAATGCGGGACTGGACAATGAACAACCGGACGCTTACCGACTAGACAACGAAAGTTGCCGCGTCTGTCTGTCTGTCTGTCTGTCTGTCTGTCTGTCTTCCGGATTTCTCAAAAACGTGTTGACCGATTTCCATGAAACTTTTCATCGATCATAGGAGTCGTAGGTAGACGTGAACGTATCAAAACAGCCGGAAAATTTCGACCCTTAATGTGTAAAAATTCAGAAAACGGTGCAAAATTACCGACTTCGAGAAGGTCCCCACGGGCGACGCACGCTGGCGTGCGCAACGGCCTGCGGTTCCAGTTCGAGAGCTGGCCGGTGGTACGACAGCGGCACGGGCCGATCGAGCGCGGGCCTGGGGACGTGGCCCGTAGCCTTCGATGCGGGACCGTCTCAAACGCGTTTGTGCTTCTGAGTCCAGTTTAGTGCTCCCACTTTCCGGCCGGCCTTTGGCCGGGTAAACGCTAGTAAATTAAGCAAACTATTATAGGTCGTTCATCCACTGCAAGCTTTGTCAAGTACAACTTCTTGCACAGTTTTGCAGCAGTTAACAAGATTTCAGCAGACGGACAGCGTCGCGCCGTCCCTCTGCCACAGCTGAGTGTCGTTAAGGCCTACTGTTTAGAACAGCTTCAAGAAGGATTACAACGCTATAGCGAATTCTGTACTATAAAACTGAGTGGCAGGCCGAATACGTTTAAGAGTAGATAAGTTGCATAAAAAGCAAAAGATGAAAGTGCCGTGATCTTACACAGTTATAAGCGTCTCTTATGTCTGTTGTGATTAGCTAAGAGTCTTTTTTGTGCCTTTTTGATTTTATATTCATTCGTATGATTTCCATTGCGCCAGTTTAAGAAAACTTCAACAATCGTAAACGGTAAACGAATCTTAGGCGTGATTGAGTTAGTAATTTCTTAACGCCATATCAGGATATTTGTGCCTTCGGCAACAAAGCATCACTTACAAAAATATAATAAAGAAAACGAAAAACAAGGATATAAAGTAGCGTTCTCAGTGCGGCCGTTTACGGCGCGTAATAGCCGTCGACCGCCATTATGTGCCGTACACGGCCGTCGACCGCACGTTGACGGTCGTAAAGTGCCATGCATGGCATGCTACGACCGTCAACGGCCGTTACCTGCGGTCCACGGCCGCAATGATTACGCTACTTAACGCTGATATACCAGTATGTCCGTCCTCATAACAATCGGACGGAAATGTACGCTGGCCGCGTCGCGTGCTGTCCCTGGTGAGTCACTCAATGTACATTGAGTATGCGCCGGTTGGAAAAATATGGGACAGACGGGCGGACGGACGCCAGACCGATGCATCACTCTTACCGCTAGAAGCTGCCAGCGTAAACAAGGAAATATGTTTCTATGCTAAGATTAAAAATATTACGATTGTTTACGCTTTCGATCCGATTAAATGCTACATTACTTATAATCGTTCGGAATTTATTATGATAGTGTCAGTCTGTCTTGCAGATGCAATGGGAAATTTAGTTTCTTTCTACGAAACGCAGCTTGACATACTTTTCACTAGAATTTCTTAAAATTCTACCTCTTATTGCAAAAGTTACTCACTCGCAAGTGGTTTTCCGGTAATTGTGGTCCACCTTGTAGAAATTGTATTGATCTTGATTATGGTCTCGTTTACAACGACAATTTCTGCATATAGTTAATATGCCCTGTTAATAGGACTATACTCACCACGTCAGTTACAGACGCTGGCGTTTAATTGAGCGATAATCTGGCTGACGTGAGTCGTAAGCTAGCTTAATTAGGTGTAATCTTCGCCACCTCAAAACTCCCACTCACCAGATGTTGCTTCTGTGAGAAATGTCCATCTATTTTTCGTTGTGCTGAGGGAGTGAATATTGGTCGTAAAATTAAAACCCGGCTACTCTTCGTAGTTTTGAAAAAAGTGTTTGCAGTGGAGTCGACGCATCAGTAACGTTGGAAGAGGAAACATTCATTACCTGTAAGTTCTCTCAGATGGTCGGATGGTCCGCCTCACTGCGCGCATTGCCAATATCAACGACTGCCAGCCGACTGCGTCTGAACCCAGCCAAGACTCAGATCATGTTGGCTGAGCATTAGCCATAGCAGCTGGACAAGATCACTGTCAGAGACGTGCCGCTGCTGTCGACCGAAGTGACAGTCGTCGATTCAGCACGCAACCTCGGCGTCATTATCGACAGCCAGCTGTCGCTGGATGCACATGTTACCGCTGTCTGTCGCAGTGGCTACTGCCAGCTACGGCAACTTCGTCCAGTGACGGGGTCTCTGTCAGCTGATGCTGCCAAGACACTGGTGCAAGCATTTATATCCAGTCGACTGGATTATTGCAACGCACTGCTGTATGGCGTATCTGAAGGGCTGATGCGTAGTCTACAGTCGGTCCAGAACGTCGCTGCGCGACTTGTAACCGGCGCTCGGCGCCGAAACCACGTCACGCCGATCCTACGACAGCTCCACTGGCTGCCCGTGCGTCAACGAGTGACCTCAAGATCGCTGTCCTGGTCTTTCAGTGACTGACCGGCCAGGCACCGGCGTACCTGGCAGACGACTGTCAGCTCACCTCCGACGTCAGCACGCGCCGACTCCAATCAACCGACACAGCGACGTGCGTCGTCCGACGATGAAATAACAGTTTTGGCGACCGGTGTTTTGCGGCTACTGGACCACGTTTGTGGAACATGCTGCCAATTCATCTACGGCTGTGTGACAATCTCGGACAGTTTAAACGGTTGCTGAAGACCCATCTGTTTGGTGTTTGGGACCGCGGCGCATTGTGGCGCCTTAGTTAGGAGCGTCGTGTAAAATCATCTTACTTGCTTACTTACTTACAGTGGCGTGTCAGCACTAGAAAATGGGTGGCTATTTTTGGGCCAACATATATGTTTGTAAGTAACTTGTTTACTGTAGTTAATTTACACGACTCGTAGAGCAACTATACCTCCGAAGTATATGGCACGCTATAGGCCTGGGGTATGAAAAGTGAGGGCAACCTGCTGATGGGGCAAACCCAAATTCTCGTGGCCATGCCCCCTCCCATGCCTTCCCCCGTAGAAACGCCACCGCAGAAGCAGCCTGGCTGCTGAACGTATGATGTATTGAACCCGAAAATTGTTGTAACTTCTGTGTATCTTGACCATGCATGTGAAAAAAGAGCAAGTGTCCAAAGTAATTTGGCAAAGACCGCATCGCCGTGTTGTATAGTCCTATACTTTACAATGGCCGGCACCAGTCCCACTCGAAAGTGCCCCTTCTCGTGAGGATCTGGACCCCATCTAATACATGGTTCTTTGGACCCACTTGAGTCAGCCTCCCAAATGGCATCTCGATCGGCTAAGCCGTTTTTACAGCTCACCCGTGTTCCCAACACACCGGCAGACAGACAGACATACAGACCACTCCGCGTCTATGCACTACGTGCAGGCCATGCGGACTAAAAAGCAGGAGTCGTGTCGACGAATGTCAAGATAGTGATTGACAAATGGATGATGCAACTTGACCCGTGTTAAATATTGAGTGATGTTCTATAGATATCCTACGCATGCCCTGCCCATCCTATGTGATGCCTGTGATAGTTACCTACGCTGACTGCAGTTGCGGGGGGTAAAGTTTTCACCGTCGTTTGTCTGTGTGTCTCAAACGCCGATGCAGGGTCACCAAACTTTACATAGAAATGTTCCATCATGAGTATTATTATTATTATTATTATTATTATTAGTAGTAGTAGTAGTAGTAGATTTTTTATCGATAAAACTCTGACAGATGCAATGTTCATTACAGTTTACAGTAAAATACGTAAATAGGCCTACGTCAAAGACTCATTTTATTCAACTGTCGTATCCACACCTGATTCTCTGACTGCTTATCAGGCATCGTTATAGTGGTCCTTGTAGTAACATTGTTATTTAGGCCACTTTAAAAATGTATGCTTACTTGCTTACTTACTTTCGTGTATAGTTAAATAACTACGCTATAAAACACGGTAATAAGGCAACAATACGTCGAAAAACTAAACGTAAAGCTCTCATCTACGATAATATCAGGCCTAATAAATGTCTCTGTACAGCATGCGATAAATAAAATTTTACGTAGATAATCGAACTGTAGGTGAGTCCGTGACCTCGGGAACAGAGTTTGTAGCCAGTTTGCTTGGGCGGAAGAAGGAGTTGACACAGGGGGTGACTGGAATTTGCAGGAGTGGAAAATGACCGACCAGCAAAAAACAGGGGGTGAAATTTGCAGGACTGGAAAATGAAGGACTGGAAAATGACGGAGTAGAACAAGAGCAAACGTATATGCTACAGACGAAGACAAACTTTAATGGTTACGACCCGTTACGACATGTAATTGTTTTAAACACAAATCTAACGCCATATATATTTTCAGCATTTACAGTTATACTTATTGAAAAAAATTAATAAACAAAAGAAATCATAAAATGACCACAGTACGTCATGTGTCCCAGTATACTCTACTTTAGGTTACAGGTTCAGTTACAAAATGTCCATGCCTAGTTGCTGCAATCGGATGCGTTATGCAAAAACGCGCATCACCATGCTGATTACAGCTCTGCACAGTGGGCAGTTACCACGGTCATCCGCTACGCTACGCGCACAGTTCTCACAGAATCTTGTGTGTCCGCAGGGCACCAAGGCAAAGCCTTCGATCGGTGCCAACAGACATACTTCGCAACACCGTAATGGTGTGTCAGCAGCAGCTGGCGCTCCTGGCACCGACGCTGCGGCCGACGCGCTGGCAGCAGTGGGTGTCAACTGCTCGGCGTCGTCGTCGTCGTCGGAACTGTCGGCGTGTTGGCTGTGCAGTAGCGCGTCGGTGTGAGCGCCAACGGCGTGGCTCACAGCACGCAAGAACTGCAGCGTGTCGTACGCACCACTGTCGAAGCGGGACACGCATGCCTTGATGCGTGCTTCATTCATCAAGTTCGCGTTGAGCTTAGGACGCCGGATCTGCAAGCCGTTACGCAGACGAGCAACGTCGTTCATGTTGTTGACAGTCGTATTCTGGAGGTGTCCAAGGAATGCGTACAGGTTCGGATGGGAAACCTTTATTCGGCGTCGAAGACTGGCATGAAAACTTTCCAGTATGTTGTTGATTCGCTGTCGATCACACAGTTCCCTCAAACAATACTGGTTTAACTTTGAATGCATACGTTTGTTCTTGTTCTACTCCGTCATTTTCCAGTCCGTCATTTTCCAGTCCTGCAAATTCCACTCCTGCAAATTCAGCTATCCCGACACAGGATATGCTGAGGATTGTGCAGGGTGGATCTGAAAAGAGTTTCATCGCTGTCTTCCAGTAATTCTTCTAGGGAGGGTAATATTACGGGAAGTTAGCCGGAACGGCGTGTCTTGGAGATTATCGTTTTACGTTTTGATGTATCGTCGGATTTCATAAATGCCTTCCAAGAGTTATGGAAACCATTTATTGTATGGTCAAGGTCAGGAGGCACCAGAAAACAATGCAGATGCAGGCGTGGGTTTTAGCACTCTTGTGAGTGGTGGCTTCGTCCGATTGTCGTGATAGCGACAAAAGTGAGCGGCAGTTCGACCAGAAGCGTCGTCGACGTGACCTAACTGGAAGCAGTGCTAGCAATAAATACCAGATGGTCGGTCGGGTAACAAGGCGACGCGGTAGGCCCACTGCGAGGTGCGCGACATTGGTCTCCGCGTTCTTTTTTCACGGGCTGGATCGATCGATCGAGATCGACGATGTAGCGATACTCTGCCGCGTGCATAAATTACGTCCAAGCAAAATCTGTGAGACGAGTTGAATGAATTTTCCGTGCCCACGTATTTACTTTCACGTGTACAATCGAAAGAGTAAACTCGGAAGAAAAGTACGTACGTAAATGCCGTTTTATGTTAGGTTTAGCAAAGTTTTTGACGAATAACGACTAACAATGACCTTCCGATTAAGTCAGTTAGTGTAGCATTTGGTGCTTTTTCGCTAGCATGCAAGGTAGTTATGGCATTCAAGACCCTCTGTGGTCATTAGCCGCTATTGGCTTTGAGTCGCTCGTAAACACCGGAGCAGGTCTAAGCCAGCTCATCACACCTTGGATGAATCCAATCTTGAGAAAACGGAACGCGCCCTCTGTTGTGTTTGTTGAGTGATAAGGTGCAGTGGAGCAGAACAGCGCTGCGGCGGTCACTAGTCAGTACATGCCGTCGATCTCTCCCGGGCGACTTCCTGTCTGCCGGAATATCTTGCTCGTTGACGCCTCCGAGGCGTGCGAACGGATGACTTCGACCATCCGCAGCAGATCTGAAGATCGCCAACACGCAGCGGCGATCGAGCATACACGCTGTGTTGGGCATCAACTATCAAAAGTACTTTAACTAGCTTGCAGGGATGCTAAGTCCTCTTTGCGGTCTTGGCCTCGAGGCCAAAACTGCGGCCTCAGCCTCGGCTTCGGCCTCATGTCAGAAAGAGACAGGAGCCCTGCCAATTATAGTGCCGCCCAATAAGGCATAGACGATGTAATCGAATAAACGATGCGAAGAGCTCGTCTCTGAATTACCTCGATCGATTCTGTTTGATGCTTTAAAGGCCATAGTGCCAAACAACCGCATAATATTCAAGAATTGGTCGGATGACAGACATAAACCAATGAGTAATTCGGTCAGCATGAGGCCAGCCGACTTTAAATAATGCAGGCGAGTATTGGCTCCAGCACAAATATAGTCAACGTGGAGATTCCAAGACATGTAGCTACTGATATGAACTCCGAGGAGTTTAAACCCAGAAACTCTTTCTTTCAACTTATGCCGGCCAGTTCTGCACCAGTGAGAGAGTTTTCAGTCAAAGTGGACTTATAATGCGACCAAATAGAGCCAGGATGAGTGACAAAATACTTGAAGAACTGGTATTTCTTAAATGCAATAATGATGTTTGAACTGTCATGATGTCATGCGAAACGTAGTACTGATGTTGACATTGACATAAGAGAGTTGACGTGCGTGTTAGTAACTTGGTCTCCGCCTTGGCCTCGACTTTGTAAGCATAAGCCTGATCAGCCTCGTCCTCGGCCTTGGCCTTAGAGTAGTCTACTCCTGGCCTCTTTAAAATCCCTGCTAACTTGGGCCAACTACTTTTAAATATTGCCATACCGGTACTACTTTTAACTACTTTCAACTACTTTGCTACTAAGCATGGTCTATGTTTAATGTACTTCATAATGCGATCATAATGTTACATTATTATTACCTACGACTGAGTATAAACGTGAAGTTGCATTGCAAACTCACTTTAGAACGTAGCCATAACAAAACATTGAAAGTAAGTAAAACCACTCCAATGTAATACTACAGCTACTTTCCAGTACTTTAACTACCTGATAGTTAACTACTTGAAAAAGTAATTAAGCTACCAAGCAACAACTAACCAGGTCTACTTCAGAACGGAAAAACTCCTGTCTCCGAGAGGTGTTCGTGTTCTTCTTGTGGCACACGTCAAGACATCAGCCGATCGCAGTGATCGACGGCCGATGTTGGTAACTTCGGGTCGGAGCGCAGTGTACAAGAGCGTTGCATTAGTCTAGTCTCCAGAGGATCAAACCACGCAGCAACCAGCAACGTCTGCACATCTGCAGTAGTTCTACGGTGGCGTGAGCAGATGTCGAATGTGACGGTTGGCACGGGCGTGCTGCCTGCTGAGTAGATACTCAGCTTCGCTGCGCTGTGGCGTGTTTGTCAAGTGTCAGCCACCTACTTCGCCTGTTCTGCCACGGCCAGCGACAATGACAGACTGACGGCCGCATGGTGACGCTTGCTTTTTCTGACATGATGTAAGTTTATCGGTCAGAGCCGATGTTGCTTTATATTAATTGCACAACGAACAAAGAGCATCAGTATATAATGTTCGTAAATGTAAAAGGTCTACTGAGCAGTGCTTAAAGTGGTGAGCCAGAAGCGGGGAGCGGGTGAGATTGACTTCGGCTTCAAGGGAGGTGCGGAAAAGTGAACTATTTTCTACGGTCAAGTGGCTGTGATGTGGAAGGGCTG